>Ga0302188_10000027_pt1 | contig 102601 bp, 63 predicted proteins | sample II_Bog_E2_1_FD_198783 | JGI IMG/M metagenome (GOLD analysis project Ga0302188, IMG submission 198783) | Peat permafrost microbial communities from Stordalen Mire near Abisko, Sweden - II_Bog_E2_1 | ecosystem: Environmental > Terrestrial > Soil > Wetlands > Peat | place: Sweden: Abisko... | reverse complement strand
CAACCCCAACCCCAACCCCAACCCCAACCCCCAACCCCAACCCCAACCCCAACCCCATCATTTCAAAATCAAATATAAAATGGTAAAATATATTTTTTCAATATATTATATGACAAAATTAAAACTAGAAACAATGATATCAATTTTTTGATAATAAAAAACAACAAAAAACATTTTAGAGTTCATAAATATTTTTATTGATCATTAACTATAAACCTAAACTTTATAAATCTCACAGGCATTAATGAAGAAAAAATATACCATTTTCAGGCAATTATTAACATCCAATTTCTTACCAAATAATTAATTTTAATATAAAGTACAGATATAGATTCCTAAATAATCACTTGGTTTAAAATTTAATATTAAGAATTGGATGGAGGATAAAAAAAATTGGAGCTCATAGTAATATTCTTAAAGGCGAGTATGTTAAATTAAGGAAGTCACCAAAATTATTGATATTGAAAGAATATAGTTTGAAAATACAAAAACATAAAATTTACTTAAACAAACAACAACTGACATTTTAAGGACAATTAATTAAAATTAATATTTCAGCAAAATTCAATAAATCTCAGTCTTAATAATAAATAAACTTGAATTCTGATTATGCATCTTTCTTGCTGCAATCTTTTGAAATATTTGAAAGGAGTAATTTGAAAGATCATTATCTAATAAACGTTTTGATGAATCGGATACGAACTTTTAATTTATCAATGGCAAGTAATCAATGCGATTACCAGCTCAAAAGAGTTTAAATCTAATCCTAAATCAATGAAGAGAGCAACCTTAAAAGATTGGATGCTCTCCAGTCAAAATGTTAAATTGTACGATCAAAATAGTCTTTAGCAAAAAATTGAGCATGGGCTTATAAAAATAAATGTGATGCGCCTTTTGTATATTGATTAATTATTTTAAAATCAATTTAACTGTTTATATCTTTGAAGTCTAACTGATTTTAGTAATTAAAATATTCAAATGAACTGGAAGATTACAAATAATAAGAATATAAGCTCAAGACCAAATCAAAAATCTGTTCTAATGCTCGAGAATGAGGAGAAGAAACTATAATAGTAAAAAAACAACCCAACCAAAGAGGATAATCAACTCACAAAGAAACAATCAAAGGCCCCTCTTAAAAATGAAAAGCAATAAATTAAAATAATATCTCAAATACCAACTTAAAATTTTGTTAAATATAATTGCATAAACACTTCTTAAAAGATTTTCAAATATCATAATAGGCTTAGCAAAGCATAAGTAATGTCAAAAAATATCCCTTCTCAAGATAAAATAAAATATAAGGCTCCAGTTAAGAATTAGAATCTAAATCCAAATCTAATTCCAAGTCAAAGTCTTCATCAAGTGCTATAGGAATAGTAAAAGAAATTATAAATTAATAAAATACTACAAAAAGAGGAGTAAGAATAAATAAAAAAGAAACAATAAAAGACTCCTATTAAAGATAAAAAATAATAATTTAAGTAAATATCTCAAGAAACAGCTTAAGTTTCTTTTAAATGGAATTATGTTTACGTTCCTAAAAAGAGTTTCAATTTTTCTATGCCTAGCAAAACCCCTCCAAAATTAATGTAAAAAAATATCACCTAATACAAATAGGGCCAATATCCAGAATTCTCTGTTCCACAAATTTTTTATGAAAGAAAATAAAAGCTGCAGCAATTGGAAAAATAATAAAAATAATTAAGAAAAAAACAAGTGATGCTTGAGGAAGAAAAGAAAAAATATACTGAGCCTTAAGTTTAAATAAAAAAAAAACTTGAAAAAAATGAAAAAATAATATAAAAATAAATAACGTCTAAAAACTTTTTATAATTGGAATTGAGCTTATTGGAAATAAAATTTAGGTAATCTGAATTAAAAAGATTGAAAAACAATCGATTTATGGAAATTAGTGAAAGAGGATAAATTGAAAAACTATATCTGCGCCGACTCCAACTAAATTAAGCTGAATTGGGAGAATTATAAAAAAAGAAATTATAAACTATTGACAGATAATTTTAAACAAAAACGGAAATATTCTTATCCAATTTAAACAAAAGCCGGCAAATATCTATTAGTGACAAAAAACTCCTTATGAAAGAATGGGAAGCTACAAATGAAATATAGAAAATGTAAGAATAATGCAACATAATTGTCAAAAGAAAAAATAAAGAAATCTAAAATTAAAAATAGTAATTAAAAAGGCTAAAGAAATAAATGTAAAATTAACAATATGCCGAATAAAAAAATAAAATAACATCAAAGATCAATTAAAAGAAGAGCCTCATTAAAGAGTTGGAAAAAAACTATTAAAATATAAAATCAAATTTTAGGAAAAAAGTATAGGCTAGAGAAATTTAAAGACAAATTTAAAGAGATTAAAAAGGCGAAGAAATGAAAAGATTCTAAAACAAGATCAATTAAAAATATTAGAAGGAAAAAGAACTCGGACTTTAAAGAATAAATTAAGAAAAATAAAAAATAAGGCAGTCAGTTAAACAAACTTATTAAAAACAGAAAAACTATTATAATACGATAAATTAGAAAATAACTACATAGATATCTAACTGTTATTAAATAGGAATCAGAAATAAGTGGAATAAAGATTTTGATTTCCAAAAAACTCGATTCTATTCAGATGACATGCCATATAAGCCATCGGAAATCTAATTCATGAAGAATTAATTTAACTCTATTAATACTTTTCTGAAGAATCTAGAGGAAAATAACAAATCCCTTTCAGAAAAACTCAATGAAATGAAGAGCACAAATAACGCTCTTATTTCTTGCAGTGAACGTTTAACTTAAATTAAGAAAGAAAAAGCTGTCATAAACAACTAGAATTAAAAATAAAAAGTAAATTTGCAATTCTATTGATGATTATCCATTAAATCAATGACTATACCTATCATAACATTTAAAATCTATAAATATCATCTTTTATTTTATTCACATCTCTTAATAGAGAAATAGCCAAAATAATATCGGATTTAATTTTATATTAACCTCTTACAATATAAGCCATAGCATATATAGATTATGAAGAAAGAATTTAATACTTTGGAAACTTCTTTAAATTAGTCCAAGAAAAGAAAGCAAACTCTCAAAATAATTCAAAGAAACCAATTAAATAAAAAAGAATCTCGATTCTTTCAGAAGCCACTGAGATCAAATTAAAGAAGAAAGAGCTGAAGCGAAAACCATTTAAATAATTACTATACTTCTTCCAAATTTTGAATTTATAAAATTGTGTTTATATCTATTAATAAAATAAGATCAAAATGTTATTACTTAATGTTAAAAGATGGGATTAAATGGGGTCTCTTCATGAGGGATTTGTTATTGCTGGAAATCAATGCAATAAAATATGATCAAAATATAATTTAATATTTAAAATTCATAAAGACTATTATCAAACAGATAAATCAACCCAAGACAATTATAAACATTTTAATATTTTTAAACTTATTAGAATCCATAAACTAAGATATCATTTTCATTGATTTGCAAATCAATACTATTTCATATTTTAAATATCAGCAATATCAGCTATGAGTGGGTTCTACGAGGATCTGTGCAATCTATTCATTCGACCAGTCAGACAAACTTATAACGAGTATGATCTCGGTAATTACCACTTAATTTAGGGTCAATGACGATCGGAAAGGTGGGAAATCGGTAAAATTTTACTTTCCCATCTGGCAAGGGTCTGTAACTGAAAGGCAGTTTCTTCAAGCATAAATATACTGATACTAATACATGCGTTATCTATCTTCACAGCTTTAACGGCTCTAGATTAGAGTGTAGCCATTATATAAAGTAGCTCTTCGATATGTCCCCGATATCTTAGGACGTGGGTTTCATTTTTGTTCTTTTGATTTTGCAGGCTGCGGTAATTCTGGGGGAGAATATGTGTCTCTAGGCTATAATGAGCGATGGGATGTATTAAAGCTGATAGAACACATTAGGGATAAGTATAGTATCACTCAATTCTTTATATGGGGTCGATCGATGGGAGCTGTCACAGCAATAAAATTTTATAGTCTGCTGGCTCAGCAACAAACCTTGGGGAAATATTCAGACTGCAAGATCTTGGGATTGGTCTTAGATAGCGCTTTTATTAGTTTAAAACGTTTGGTAGTCGAAGTCGGTCGCAGCAGAGTCAGCATACCTTAAATATTAATAAAGGCGATCTTTTTGATGATCGAATCATCAATCTAGTAACGTGCTGATTTCAAAGTAGACGATCTTTAGCTCCAAAATGATGTCGAAACAATTCGTTGCAGCACGATGCTGATCACATCCAAATAGGATACTTTCATTAGCTTCAATCATTCAGAAGACATTTTTAACCATCTTAAAGTCTATGAGAATAAGCAAATTTAATATATCAAAGGTGAGCATTATGAGAATCGAGATGAGAAGATCATAAACACTATTTATGAATTTGTTGACAAAAAATATAAATATTATGTGGAATTGCAGCATAAGGCGGCAATGTTAAGGCAAAGCCAAGTCAAGTAAGCAATTAATGGTAAAATTACTCGCAATCAATAGCTTTCTATGGATCGATACTCTAAATTTTTAAGAAAATATGAGCCAAGGGGAGAAGCTGTAAGTGATAGGAAAAATGAAATTTATCAATTGAGAATAAATAACGATAAAAAAATTCAGTCTAGTACAAAGATACTTCTCTTTCGGCCAAGTATATCGGATAAATCTTCAAATAACAATATGTCATCTGAATACAAAACCTTTGGATCTGATAAGAAGGCATCTTTTTAAAACCATCAAAACAATTTATACAAACAATATCAGACAGAAAAGAAAATATAGATGAATAATGATCCTCAAATAAAGATAGTAATTTCGTCAGGAAGTAAGGAAGTTCGACACAAAAATGAGATTCGCAATAAAAGTAAGCCTAACTTTGTCGGTAGAAAGTTTGAATTATCAGCAAAGCAACGACCATAGGAGATTGTCACTGTGCATTAATTTGACAAGCAGTTTGAGAGTAATAATGAAAAAACTGAATAGTGCTCATCACGACAGGAGAATCAATAAAATCATTGTAACATCATTTCTGACAAACTAAAAAGGAAAGGAAAGGTGAATCGGCAAAAGATAATTTAATTTAAAAACACTGAAAAATCATAACAATAGTAATAGATATGCGAACATATCAACAAGATTAATTTTAATCCTAATGCTAAAAAAGCTATAAATGGGGTTAAGGTAATTTTTAATTTAAGTACGATTGATAATATTTCCACCAGAGAGGAGAATGACACAAAAAACGAAGAGAATAAAAATGAGTAAATCAATCATAATCGATCTTACAAGAAATTTTCGATGACTGCCCAGTAGTATAAAAATAATCAGATGAGTACTTGTAAGTAAGTTCTTAGTTCGAATTCAGATAGGAGAAAACTTAATATCAATGCTTTCGCTGAGTTAAAAATAAAATAGAACAATGAAAAGAAATAATAAATCAAAAAATATGAGCAAAGCAAATCAATGAATAATTTAAATGCACCCCTCTCCTCAGAGAGGAAGGAGATAAAATCAATAGTTAAAATGAATAGCTATTTTAATAATTCCAGTCTATCACAGCGCAATCGAGAATGAGAATATCTGATTTTATATTGATTATTATTTACTCCAAAATTTAATAGATATTAGTAAATTAACACATGAAAGTTTTCTTATTGATTCATATTTATAAGAAATAATATATTAGTAAAAAATCAAAGAAAATTCAGGATTTCTTGAGCAAAAAGTGCGATTTCATCGTTGAATATTTATTTAGAGAGAAGGAGTAACAGGTTACTTTCAGTGAAGATGAAGGAAAGGGGAATCTCAAAAGTTTATTCTCTACTAACAAGGTTGATCTTTTATTATTCGTATTGCTTACTTTACATCTAAGCGATTTCATCTTCAAATTAAAGGCGACCTAAACCATACTCTCCCCAATTCGATACCAAATTTATGGATCTTTATAAGCATGTCTTAGCGTGATCTTTCTCCAATATTCGTCTCTTTTTTCTAAACACTGTTTTCCAAGGAAGCGTAAGCCAATTTTTACCAGTCATAAGTTCATCCATCAAAGAAATATTGAGACTGTCAACCAGTGACCGATGAAAGGTATACTGTAAAGTTGAAAAAGAGTCATACCTATCAGCAGGGACTTCGGTATGCTTGGATAAAGTTTTAATATAATAAAACTAAAAATCCTTGAAAACATATTAAGGTATTGTTTCATAAATTTTATAATAGAGACTATTCTTTTTACTTAAGTCTAATAACTACTAGTGAGGTGGTTGCTTAATAGTTATCAAGTTATCTCTGATGACTTGCTGGTAGTTATCAAGGATGAAATGCGATATCTCAAGTAGCCACGTGTTAATAGCATTGATATCAGTTTCAATAGGTGGATAGCTCGCCAATGCAAGAGCTTTTAGTTTTTGGTTTTTGATATAGTCACTCAATCTGGCAAATATAAATTTGATTGAATTTATTGTTTTGATAGTGTTGAGAATTATCTTTTAATTTATTATCTCTAAAAATTGGCGAATCAAAGGATCACCAAAATCAATACTTTTCTTTTGCTACAAAGATATTTATGATTTCTCATCCCTAGATTAGTTTTCTTATCGATCAATGAACTCTTAAATTTAGTTTTACTTCATTTATGTTTATTACCTGTGATATGAAGCCTTGAAATCTTTACAAATTAAATCTTTTAAACTATTCTTTTCTTCTATATTCGAGAAAGAAGGATCGCTATTAATGCATTCATTAGGTGATAAAGCTTGAATTTAAGATATGAGCAAACTTTGGCGTTCACTTTTTGCCTCACTCATCGGTTCAACTGCTTTTATTTCTTCTACACTCCTTGATTTTATTTATTCTTTTTATGCTGATGGCTATATTTAAATAAAATTGTCTTTGTTTTAATATTTTGGAGTGAACAGTTCGAGCTGGGCTTATTTTGCATCCTATTAGAAAGGAGAAACATCTTATATTACAATAGCATGAGTCTATTTCTTTTCAGATTAAAGATCTAATTCTGCGACTTATTGAATAGAATCAATATCCTTTTAGGAAACTTCCTTTGATCTTTCAGCAATCGATTCAATCGCCTGCAAACTCTTGTTCTTTTTAAATTTTCGATCGTTTTACTCCTTTTCATTGTCTTCCTCCTCCAATTCTTTCAGTACACTCTCAATTGATAATATTTTGCTGCTTTGTGGAGCATTATCAGTAAAATCAAGATGGTTATCTATCGATTTCTTTGCAGAACTATTAAAATCCCACTTATCAAAAGAAGTTGACACTTCAATATTTGATGTGCTGTTGTTCTGAAAATCCTGCATATCTTCAAGATATTTGTGACTTAATTTTAAGTTAGAGGCCTTGTGAATGTTCAACAGATCAATCCAATTAGATTTCATTAATCCTTATCGCTCCTTGAAGTATTCAAGTTTTGAGCTGTGCTACTGATTTATCTTAATTATTGTTTAGGAATAAGAGCGCTCAGTTATTTCATTACGGTTATAGCGATTTTAAATGGACAGCAATTTCTTTAACTTTGTTATTTATAACTATTTTTTATATTTTTTAAGAACTTTGTCGAGAGGAAATTTTATATTGAAAGCATTTTTATCGTTATCAACTCTTCTTATTTATCTAGAACTTAATGAGCCTTTTGATTTAATCTAAAATATTATTTTAGAGTCTTTTTCATCAATTCTTTGATCCTGCTGGTTTTTATCAATTGTTATCTAAAAGGCTTTATCGATTTGAAGGCATTTTAATTATTTCTTGAAACCTAAGGCTTGAAGCTAGCCTGTTGAGTGTCTTCGTGTTTCTGCAAACTATTTAGCTTTACAATTATCATAAGATGCTCTCCGATCATTTATTTCTTTTTGGTTGAGCTAAGTAATCAAAATTTATCCGCTATCTGAAATTTTTGGTAAAGATTTACTTTATATTCCAACTTACCCTTTTATAGCATTTTTGCATTGCTACGAATTCCTGCTTTTTTTTGATCTATCTTAAGATTTGCGATTTTAATTTTCCATATTTTTTGCTCCTTCTTTTTGAAAAGGCGGAACTTTAATTTCTATTGAACTAAAGGCAAATTATCCGGAATTATGTTTGTTCTTTTAAGATAAATACGAGATTGAACTATTAGCCTACTTAGCTTGAACTGGAGAAGAAATGGAAGACTTTTCGTATTTTTGATGATCGTAGGAATTCCCATTTTATTCAAGATTTGAATCTTCAAGATATTTTTGTTGCTTTTCCTTTTTTTCATTAAATTTTAATTGAGATGTATAGCTACTTCTTTGAATTCCTTGCCTTAATTCAATATTTTTTTTCTTTTCATCTTTAATTTATTTTATTAGCAATTTAAATTTGGTACGTAGCTGATGGACTCTCCATTGCCTTTGTATTTTAATTGCAAAATTATTAATGATATTCATGATTTCATTCTGCTTCATTTTGCATTGTTTAGGAACAATTTCCTATTTTTATTTATTTCTTTTTGGCATTTTTGTATTTCGGGGACGAACATAAGTACAGTTTGTGGTTGAATTGTTGCTCTCTTTGTTTGTTGTTTCTTATTTACTGCGATTAACCTTGCCTTTACCTAAACCAAGCAATAAAGTTTGTTCCAGTTTGGACTTGCTTTTAGGTTTTTTCAAGTTAGGCGAACGTATTCTTGTTAAGGGGTCCTTCATTGCATATTAACTCAAGAATTGTTCACTCGAATGCTTGCGTTTCATCAATGATTTTTATCGATTAACTATTTAAAATATCAAATTTAAACATCATATGACATGGATAGGACTGTCAGATTTTAATTATTAATTAACTTTCAACTAATTAATAAATAACGATTAAAATGTATCATATATCTTAAAAATGCCGCTTAGGAAACTGGAATAATATCCTTTAAGCATCCTATCTTATTAAGTACTTTTAACAAAAGGAAATTCACAGAAAAGATTGAACTAAAGCTTCCAAGAATTTACGATAGTATGAGCAATCTATATATTTATGATCCAAAATTTTTTATTATCGAAACTGATAAACTATTGAGGTTAAATTTATTCAAGACTTGTTTTATATAATCTATCTTTTAATAATTTTAAAAGTTTTTAAATTATATACAACTTAAATGAATATTGATAATGATGATCTTGAAGCTTTTGTAGCTGAAGCAGAACTTATTCAACAAAAAGTGGCAGCATTAGCCAATAATACAGTTACGGCTTAATAAATGGATAGGCTTGAGGCAGCTCGATCAGCTGATAAAAAGAGGAGATAGGAATACAAATTAAGGGTTGAGGTATAAGCACAATAAAAAAAAAGATTAGGTAGAGATGGAAAAGGAATTACCAAGGATTTTGCTAATTTTTGTAGAGCTTGCCATAAAGAATATGTTCTTGAAACTCTGAAATGTCTGAAATGTAACAGACCAACGATGACTTTGAATTCGAGGCAAAATCAATTAAAAAACATGGTGGAAGATTATAAATATTCAAAAAAAAGTCGATAATAAAAAAGACAAAAATGGGAGATGTTCCAAAAAACTCAGGCTGCCCTTTGGAAGAAAAATTCAATAGACTATAATCAAAAATGGGAATATTTTGTTGAAGATTCAGATTCATAGCCTGAAAAATAACCAATCTTGCCATCAAATGATCCAAATTTCAAGGCATTATAAATGGATATGGAATAAAGGAAGCAAAGAAGAGCAAAAGATACTTAAAAAGCCAAAAATTTAAAGGAAAAAGGAAATGCTTGCTTGAAACAAGGTGACCATCAAAAGGCTGTAGAATTCTATACATTAGCTCTCGAACATGTAAATATTTGATAATGAAGATAAAAGATATTAAATCAATATATACCAATCGAGCCTTAGCTTATATTAAATTAAAAAAGTATAAGAGAGCAATAAAAGATTGCACAAATGTGATTGAATATATGGAAGTTTTTGAAAAAGTAGGAGAACATAAAGATCTTAGTTACAAAGCATTCAGTAGACGGGCATTGGCTAGAAAATAATTAAAATAATATAAGGAAGCCCTAGCTGATATTAACTAAGCTATCAAGCTATTACCCAATGAGAAGACAGCTCTGCTCACTAAAAAATAAATATAAAGTTTTATCCAGCATACTTCAGCAGTTGAAAAGATAATAAGAGAAAATCAGAATAATACAATTAATTAGAAAGGTGAATAAGAATAAGAATAAGATAGGTAAATTTTGTCAAAAGATATGTAAAAATAAATTATACAATAAATAGCGGAAAAGGAACTAAAATAGGAAGGATAAAAAATATAAGCTGAGAAAAAATAATAGAAATAGTTAATAAAATAGACTAAATCTGAAGAAAATCCAATATAATAAATCACAAAAAGGATATAATCTTTAACGGAAAGCAACGTATAATATCTTTTAAACACTTTAATAAAGAGAAAATAGCTGAAGAATATATTTATTTCAGCAAAAGGTATTTAAAAAACTCTGGACCATATAATGAAGGAGTAATCAAATAAAAAATAAGCTTTGCTTATTTGTTTGTGCCTATAGAATGATGGAGTTGCAGAAAAACGAGTTTAGTCTTGGGGAATTAATAAGATATATGAAAAGATATTGGCTAAATTTTAAGATTAAACCAAATTAAATCAATCTACTTACGATTTTATAGATAGTCTATTTGAAATTTTAGTGCCAATGTCACTTTATGAACCTACTCGCCTTTAACTTTCGAAATCAGATAATACCTGTAAATTTATTGAGACTCTTTTCCCAAAACTAATCACTAAATATAAGAAACAAACAACTTTACTCTAAAATTATTTCATTTATTTTAGTAATTTATGCTCAGGATAATCCACTTTAAAAAATAAATACCTCACAAAATAAAAATTTATTGTAATTGTATAATCCCTCTATCTTATGATCTTTGATTATAAATCAAGCAATAAAAAAATATTAGATTTGAAGCAATCTATTTATAGTTTCATATCTAATGTCATAACCAATATTGACCATCGTCGAGCCTTTGTTGATTTCATAAAAAGAAATAACCGTTTACAAGATATCAAAGAAGATTTGGAGCTCTATCCTCGTAAATCTCACAATTTTGAAGGATATATATAAAATATTTTATCAGTACTAGCTAATGCTTCTCTAGAGACTTAAATTTAATTCATTGAAATACCCGAAGTAATTTTTGATCGTTTTATTAATAGTTGGTAGTAGTTTAATAAAACTATTATTTATCGAAGTTTATTAGCAGCCTCGAGATTTAAATACACATCAAATAAAAATCTCACTAAATGGATGAAAATATTTGATAGAATGGCAAGCAAAATAGATCCATTAAAAAATGCTTAATAAAAAACAATGGCTTTAGTTGTGAATATATTAAATAGGCTTTTTGTTTTTGATTAGCCTGAAATTATGACTTAAATTCCTTCAAATCTGTTTAACTCACTCCTCAAATTTATTGGAGAAAACTAAATTCATGAAAATCTTTTCTGCAATAGCTGTAATTTATTCGGAATTTTACTATAAAAGAAGGAACAATTATAAAAGAAGGCTCTTACGGCTTTGCATTCAAAAATTATGAAACTTGTTTATATTGCGAAAGAAAAAACTGGAAATTGGAGAAAAAGCGCAGCTATTTTATTAGCGAAATCTAGTTATGATGCAAAATGCAAGGCTTAACTGGACAGAAATCATGGTATGAAGGTCCTTCAAAGTATTGCGAATTGTGTAATTGATAAAAAATGAATGATGATTAAAAATCTTTGTCAATTTTAATGAAATTAAGATGTTAATTTTAATTTTAGCAGTTTTATAAAGAATATATATTTATTGATCTAACTGTCCTCAGCTTTCTTATATTTAAAATATTCTTGTTATATATTCTTTTGCTCAAAAAGAAGAGATTATTATGTTTTCATTTAATTTTATTGGTATATAATGAACAAAAATGTATAAATGTAGTTAATGCGAAGATTCCATATTATTTTACAGTCAGTAAAAAAGTAGATAGTTTTTATAGCCTTTTTGCAGCAAAAAATCTTTATTTTGGTTGATAATTCATCTGAAAAAATATTCTTTGAATTAGATAATCTTAAATATTCATTAGTTATAGCTTAATTGAAAAATCAATATTATTCATTTTGAAAAACTCTATGAAAACAATCTTTTTTTGATAGATTTAGGACTGCAAAAATTTAAATATGCACTTGCTTTTTGATTCATTTTAAATTAACAGAAAATGTTTTTATTGTTTTTACATCAACAAATGAGATGTAAACTCCAGCTTGAAAGACAAACCCCAAATATATGAAACTAATATTTTTGATATTCTCTCATTCGATTAAAGCAAAAGTTATACATTTTTTGTCCTTATTTAATTTTTGGATAAAGATTTTTTTGTCCTACCTCTGTATTGACTTATTTTTTCATTTCTCAAATATTTTCAAGAAGATATGCTAAAAAGTGAAATAAATAAGTTTTTCTTGATGAATAAATACTTTTTCTTTCTTCAAGATGGTAATTACATTAATCTTTAATGTTTCATACATTGATACATTCGTCATCAAAAATAAATTCCAAAAGCAAGTAAAAATAATTCATATTTATAATGGTTTACTATAAAAATGGTTATTTTTTAAGTTACTGGAATTCAGGTAATCGATAAATGTTTTTTGGCTTTCAAATCATAAAATTTTAAGATAAGCATAAAATTGAGTCAAAATGAAATGGTATGCTTAAACTATCAAACTATAGAGTATTTTTGTGATTTTGAAGCTATATCGAGAATCTTTTTTTGAAGCCTCGCTAATAAATGAGTGTTTTGACTATTAATGGATATTCAAAATTAGATATATATATTAATCATTTTTTAATGATGGCAAAACAAGCAAGCTAGCAATATTTCCAGGTTTTGAAGAGGTCTTAGAGAGTATAAATCAATATATTACTTAGATTTTGATACCCCTTGAAACTATCACCAGCACCATAGGAAAAGACTTCTATTAAAATTTGACTCTTTGGCTGCTGAACGTAATATTTCATTTGAATTGACAGGATAGCATTTTGTCAAATCTATCATTAATTTATGTTTATATAGGTCTGTGATCAAATTAATTTCAAGTAAAATACAAAATTCATTGCCAAACATTATCTGGATTTTAGCCTCTGTCATATAATGTTGGAAAACGAAGAATACTATGAGCTACTTGCCTTGATTTGCATCGGGCTGGCTAAATATGTAACAATTTTGTTATGAAGAAAAATTCTAAGCAATGGAAGATTAACTAATATTTCATTAATTTTATGTTGGAGTTATGTAGTCCCAAATATAATGAAAATTAAATTATAAATCTTTCTCAAACAATTTATACTTTAATAAAGCATATGGGAAAGATTACCACTCCATATGATTTCATTCATGAATTTACCAACAAATTTCCCTGTCTTCGCTCTTTGACCTCAATATTAGTGAATGCTACCGATTTAGCTATAACTTTCGGATCTCTCTCTTAATTTACAGCTCGTTCAGTCTATTTGGCTTGCTTTCATGCTTGTATTTAGCTGAATAGTTTTCATCACTTCCCAGCAGACTAGCTATTTTTCAGACTCCATGAAGAAAATACTGAAGTCATTCACGACTTTATAATTTAAACTTTAAACGAGTTTTGAAAATGATTTCAATATCAATAATTTTAAATTATATTGAGAATTATAAATTAACAAATTAATCGAGAGATGCCAGAAAGATTATTACAAAAAATAATAAGGAATATACTTTTGAAGTCGACAAGTCAAAATTTAAAACTGATAGTCAAAATGATGAAAAATATCAAGGAGAGCAAGGAATATGAAAATATATACTTGAAGTTCGAAAAACTGGGGGATAATATTTATATATTTTTAGTATGGAATTGTTTTATTTCTTCAATATTTTGCGGGGAAAAAAACTAATTAAATCTTCAAATAGGCAGAAAATTAGCGATTTATACTATTTGTTTGACTACTTCCTATATTAGTTTTGTCTTAATATTGATGGTCTCTTGATACTCGATAATATACAGAGTAATCATCAATAAAGATAATAGTCAAATTATTGATTTTAGGGATATTTCATAAATTATCCTGACTCTATCATTGCTGATACTGTCTAAAAATTTAAAAATTATGCCTGAATATCATAAATCTTTGTCTTTTAATAACATATTATTTAAGAAGATTTATTCAAATTGTAATAACGTAAAAATTATTAATCTTGAAGAGATATTTAATAGAAGTCTAATATATCCAAGCAGAGATAAGTGGCTCAATACGGGCACCATTAATCATTTTTAAAAATAAAAACAAAAACAGAATACCTTGAAATAAAAGAAAAGTTAAATGATATATAAAAATTAACATTTGGTATTTTTTATTAATATTTTATTCAAGTCGTTTATAGAGACTGTTATCAGAAATAGTGCAAAATCAATAGCAAATAAACAAAAAAATTAAAAGAAAGCAATAAATAAGTAACTCGAGGAAATATGAAAATGATTATCGTCAAATTAATTATTAAAATTTTAGGATTTATTACTTAAATGACAAAAATAGTTTGAGTTTATTTTAGAAGGGTTTATTATTTGATCAATTTAAAAACATCAAATTTATCTTCTTTTGTGATCAGATCTTAGAATTATCAGCAAGAATCCTCTTTCCCACTCTTCTCCAAAAAAATTGTTCTAATCAATTTGTAGATGCAAACCGATTATAGAAAGATGTTGTGATATCCGCCCAAACCAATACAATTTTTTTTTTCTCAATCGGCAGATAACAGGTAAAATAATGACTCCAGCGGGTTATCAGAAAATTATAAAAATCGTTTTCAAATTTGTGTGTATAAGAGAGAAATAATTAAGATTCATTCTAATAGTTATTTTTTCGAACGATCATAATCTTAAATAAGATAGTTATGGATAATTTTAAGATATCTAAGAATGATGATTTAGAGAAAATGACTATAATTTTAAATAAAAAATAGTTTAGTGAAAATTTAAATAAACCGAAGTTAAAGATTTTTATAAAATAATTGTTATTATTTTAGATATATCAACATATCAATCATTGTACTTATGAAAGGAGATACTTGTTGATAATAGATTGATTATTGATTTTTCCATTACTATCTAACTCATAGTTTTTGATTTTGGTATTTAGATAGGCCAAATTATCTTCCTCCAATTTAATTAGCTTATCAAATTTGCCCACTATTTTCTTAACATATTCTTATGAGTATGAAGCTAAGAATAAATTTTAATTTTTATGGACATTCTAATAGTTGTTGGCTGCATTAAACTTGAAAATATTGGTTTCTCCGTCTATACTCCAAACATTATACTAATCATTAAATTATTTCTTCTTTATTTGAGCCATTTTTATCCCTTTCTTCACAGCGCAGGTGAAACTATCATGAGGCAACAAATCAGGCCTATTATCCTTTGAAATAGGGTTTTAAACTCCGCACTTTAGTAATTGGGCTTGAATATTTTAAAACTACATTTTGATAAACCTCAGCAACTGTTCCAAGTATTCAATAATGATTTTACTCTCTTTTTTAGCAGCAATGAAACCATAGTCATAAACTACATCAGTTTTGTTTCTAGTCCTCGACTATTTATTCAATGTCCAGTTAAAATTTTAAGAAAACCAAGGATTAGTAAATAAGAGCACATTCGGAACTTCACCGAACCTATTATTAATATATTTCGGATTCATTGAAGGGATGTTAACTATCCAATCAAAGTTTTACAAAGCAATAAATGAAGAGTCCATGTAGACTCCTCCATACTTGGAGAGTATAGCCAATATTATAATCATTTATTTGAGTCGAAAGTATTCTGGGTACTGTGATTTACTTAATTTTAAGTTGATTTTATCAATCATATCTGAGCTCAAATACATGTTAGCAATATCTTCAGTGACGACATTAACGATAAAATTGCTTTTCTCAGCTAGATATTTTATCCTGTTAATACATTTTTCCTCGATAACCTTTAAATCATCATTAATATAAGAACTGCTATAAATCCATATGATCCTTGGTAGTTATAACCATTTTGATTTGATTTGCATAATAGGATAATCCAGAACTGTATCTTCATTATCATAAAATTGAATATTTGAAGGATCTTCTTTTGAAAACAGCATTTTCTCAATAAAAGAGTTTTTCATAACTTCAATTGTATTCTTTTATTTAATTTACTTTAATTTGTACTGTAAATTCTTCGAAAATTTCATTTATGCCACAAATTGGATTTTCCCAATTTTGTCCTCTAACTAATTGATCGATAACTTTGCTAAATATTTAAACATTAAGGATTCATCTTTATTCTCCAGAAATATTTTTAACTTGTATGGCCCATAATATCTGTTGATTGTATAAAGACCATAGTAGTCCAATGCAAATTTTGTTGGGTAATCCCCAGCTCCCAGATATACCCACTGATCCAACTCTCTTTGTTTAACTTGCAAGACTATATGATTAGCAATAAAAAAGAACTCATAATATGGATCCTAGCCTTTGATATTGTTCATTTCATATTTTTACATTTATATTTCATCTTTTATGGCTGTTGCATTCGATAAGATCCGAATCATTTATTAATTAATCAGTGTAATTAATTCGCTGTTTTTAACTGCCATTATAAAATTCTGTTCGATACTCGGAAATTTGTACATAGGTATTTGATCAGAAGTCTCCCCCTTCTTTTATATTCTCTTTATTGAACTGTATTCAGTATCAAAAAAGGCAATTACTTTTGGCGAAGTATTTCCGTTGCCCTTATTAACAAATTCATATTCAGTGATATTATATATCCAGTCCAAAGGCTCGAGTAGTATTTAGTAGTCTTTGATGATAATTCCTCCATGCTATTCGAGGATATGCATCAAGATAAGAACTTTTGCAATATTTTGAAAATGATCATTAAGATTAGTTTTACCGTAATCTTCTCGAATAACTGTTTTGAGCATAGTGAACATATTAGTAAGAAGATTAACTTTCTCAGGAGAAAGATAGTATAAATAATTATTCATCGTAACTAACTTTACTTAGAAACCGCTTTTCTCTGAAAAATATTTGATGTTTCTATAGTAGAGAGAATTGGCATAAGATTAATCACTCTAAATGCTGTCGACAAATAGCCAAACTACCTTTTCGAAGAATTCTTCCTTATTTGAAATAGATGGACCACCATCACTAACAATCTTTTTGAAAATTGGAAGATAAGGACTTACTTTTGTAGGGGTGTAGTAGTGCTGAATTTGCCTCTTTAATTCATCTATTTCTTCAATTTCTCTAATCATTGATTCAAAATTTCGACTATTGCTCTCTTTATAATTTTCTATTTATCGTGCAATTGACAAAATGGACTTGATTGATCCATATATTTAGTCATGTTGCTTAGTTATTTTACTGGTAGTTTCGTTAAAATATATATCCTAATCTAATTATTTCATCGTGGAATTTTATAATTTGTACTGTAAATTACTCGTTTGCTTTTCGAAAATCGCTTTTACTTGATCCATTCTTTGATTGATGGCTTCATCATATTATTGATAATTCGAATTAAGTCGAACATATGAATACAATCCAAGAGTTAACACCGCAACTACGAGTAATATGACTATTGATAATTACCAAATTGAAGGAGATTTTGTAAGAATTTATCGATGATACTATTCTCGATTGACGGTATTCTAAATTTTGAGCTCTTTCGTGATTGATTCTCCACCTTACTCATTGCTGCTTATTATGCCTTATTATGGCTGATTTTCCTCGCATTTATTTTAAAATTCCATATCTCTATAAATGATATTTAACTTTCACGTGAGATTAGCCAATATACAATTGATTTGACATTAAAAATGAATGATATCTATTAAAAATATGTTTTAAAGATCTAGATCTTTTAATATCCTTCAATCAATTGCTTCGATTGATGATGTTAACTTATTAAAAGGTGAGGATAAAAAGAAAATCACCCGTTTTTATAAATCCATTCTTATAAATTTACATGGATTGAGTGTAGTGGAGATATTTACCAGAATGGAAGGAGATAAATCAATATTAATTGCATAGGATAAACTGAAGTCGAATATTTTGTATTAATTTACTTATTTAGATCAAGTTTTCCTTCAATAAAAAGTATTTATGAATTCTCGGAAGAAAATATTAATTAATTGAATATCTCCAATGAATTTAAACAGTCATAAATTCTGTCTTCATCAAGCGAACGTAAAGTATAGTAATTCAAAAAATTGATGAAAGAAGAAATTTCATCAATTAAAGAATATAGCGCCGATTAATAATTAGATTCATGTTTTCCCTTAAATGTTTTTGATTATTCTCAAGTCTTAAGTTATTCCTCTCAAAATTCATGCCCTAATGCTGTTATCAATAGAGAAATAAATATCAATAATTTGAAAAATAAAAATAAAAAGTAAATCACCCAAGAGAAATATCTTAGTCAGTAAGTTAGTTTAAATGGTGTTAATATTAAAATTATACTCTCCAGTTTAGAAAGCCTAGATAAAGATATTTTGGTAGTGCCTTTTACTTTAGATAATCTTAAATAGCCGTTACTATTATATCTGAAAAAGGTCATTGGTTTTGATATTAAAGATTTACTTGACCGAGTTGATTCTTACAATGGAGAGATTATTTCACTATCAAATACTCAGAGAAATCTTAAGTATGCAGGATTTTATCTTGCGAAATTATAGACAAAAAACAAAGGATATAAATAAATCATAAAAAGTGTCGATGAAATGGTTGCTAACATTTTTTAAAAATCTTTATAGTTTGGGGATAAAAGTAATAAAACTTATATTTAGAAATTATCATTCCTGGAATTAGATTGAAAAGAATTAGCCATAAACAATATTTTTTTGCTTTGTTGCAAAGCATTATTGATTATATAGTGTTTTCTTCAATGGCAGGATATTAAATAATCTTAAAAGAAATTTGCTATTGCACAAATAAACCCGAGATCTATATTGAAGAAGTACCTTGGTTCAAAAATATCTGTCAAAAAAACTGCATCATTTCCATCATCAACTAGTGTGACAATGATCTTTTATTGTGAGCAAATAATTAAATATTTTTCTCATTAATGTATTCATTCAAAGAAGCCTCATTTGTATGAATCACCTTTTTAGACTGGTAAAATAAATGTATAAACAAGACTTATTTATCATTTAATAATAAAATTTATAATGAAAAGAATTGAAAAGTCTTATGATAAAGAGAATCGTACCAGAAAGTATATTAAATGTAAGGATAAATGCTTTTCTCAAAATAGGTTTACGTAAATCATAAAAATTAAAAAAACGTCTCACATTTCAAAATCTAAGGATATACTACAATGTAAGAATATTAATTTACCTGAAATTGAACCGAAATATCAGAAAATCGCTACAACAAGAGTATAAACTTAATAGGGTTTGAGACCACAAGAGATGAAAAAGTAGCTTTGCAATTTATTACAACCAAAAAATAGTTGCACTATTGATAATGAACTAGAAAAGTTATAAAATTTACGTTCCAAGAATATGTCGTTAAGAAAGGAGTTAGGAAGTTTATAAACAATAGTTTTAAATTTAAGTCTCAAAAAAGTAATCTACAACAATCATCTCGCGTAAATATCAAAAAATAAAGACTCTCGATGCCAAATTAGATATAATAAAAAATTGATTATTTGATAATATCTTTTATTTCAGCAATTTAATTATTATGGATAAAAAATAAAAGTAAAATATATCGACAAAATAATCAACGCCTGCTAAGGCATGCACAACACCAAGATGAATGAGTTTTATTTTACTATTGTTTCAAAGATTATTTATGAATACTAATATTTTTGTCTTCTTCCTTTTATAACTCTTATTAATCTTAAATAAAAAGACACAATATTTTATTTTTGATTGTTTTTTTATCACAAATATGACATTTTCCTCTTTATTTTTATATCTTTTGATTATTTATTACAATCAACCGGCAAACTGAACATATTGTAAACATTTTTCGGGTTTACTCATATTTAAATTATAAAATTTGCTTCCTTTAAGTTTTATCTTCAATTATTAACTCATTTATTGTGGCTAAATATTTTTAGTTTTGTTCTTCAAATACAACTTCGAAAAAATTGTTGCCATTTTTCATCTCTTTAATATCAATTGTTATGCTTAATTTACTGATCGTAATTATGTTAAAAAGATAGATATTAATTTGTAGTTAGTCTCGTTTTTAAAGTTACACTTTAAATATCTATCTTTGAACTTTGGAATCAATCTATATCAATATCCCCTTGCTTTTCGCTGAGTTTATTAGCTATAGATTGAAATTTTAAGAAGTTTTGATTAACAAAAATGAGATTCTTTGCAATTGATTGTTAAATAACAGAATACTATTACCTATAATTTTGCCATACGTTAAAAACAAATCGCTTGATTTATACAAGTTTATTAAGCTTTTCTTTTAAAAATCTTAAGAAAGATATTCATAAGAAAAATTTTGCAGGAAATAATAATATTTCATAAAAGGACTGTTCTCAGCGTTTCCAAAAAGTATTTTTTTTATCTAAGGAATTAATTTTTTTGATTTGGTCCACCACAGACTTATTAAATCTGTTCCCTTCAATTTATCATTTTAAATTTCCTTTTAAGAATGGTTAATTATTGCTGTATCTTTTACTTGATTTGTTTGAGAAAGAGAAATGCGAGAAGATCTCTGAATAAATGGCTCATCAAATTGAGTTAAAATTTCAAATCTAATTAACTGTTCACCTTCGGAATTAATAAAGCTAAACGGACAAGAGTTCAAAGAATAGTTGGACCAATAATAATTTTCCTGTAACCTGGATGTAATTTTATGTTACAATTTTTGAATAATAGTTTAAAGAATGGAAGGATCTTTTATATTAATTGTAGGCAAAGGAAAAGTGGAAAATTCAATAGGAAGAGATATAGAAGCAAGTAGTAAATCTATTAATTTTAGATGGGGTTGTGTTTTTGAATTTATTAACTAATATTTGAGAGAGCTTTAATTTATTAAGACAAAATTGAGTTGGATTAAATGGCAGTTTGTTTCATTGAACTCCAATAAACTCAAATCTTACTTTAGATTATATTTTTTAAATATATTTTAGAGATATGCCTTGTATATCGATAGACTATGATATGTGGACGTATGAATCTTCATCCAATTATCTTATTTTTATGGAGCTCTAAATAGCAGTCTGAGAATGAATTTTATCCCAACTTTATTTAAAAATATTTTTTATCGAAGCATTTCATCATTATCGAGGAGAAGTTCTTTTACTTTTTTGATTTATTCTTCAGTTGAAAGAAGACCTTAGACATATTTTATGATTATATTTTCTTTAAACAGCATATCTACATCTTGTTCTGTTATGTCAAATTTCTATAATAAATCATAGACATCGCTAATTTTATAAAATTGATTATTCATTTTGTATAAATCTTAGAGTTTGGTTAATGCCATATAGATATTCTGATACTTTCTAATTAATTTCATCCTCAATTAACTATCGCGCTTTTTTTGAGTTATGCTATACACTTTATATTCCTCATGTTTATCTCCCATTAAAAAATTAATAATATTAATTGACTATTAGTTTATTTTAATTTCATTGACCTTAATCAAATGTTATAACCCCATAATATCTTATAATAAGTCATAACGCTTAGTTTGAAGACAAAATAACATGGCTAACAAGGAATGATGATTTGTAGCTGTAACAGAAGTAACTTTAATGTTTTTATTATCCCGGAGTAATTGTCTTAATTGCAATAATTGACTAGCTTAATGCTGCAAAACATTTGGTTTTCCACTAAGGACTACATGCAATTTTGAAGAAGACTTGATTAATCTTTTTATCTGATACTCCAAGAAGAATTATTTATTTGCAATTTACTCCATATAATAGATACGAGGAGTTTTCATAAAAATTTAATAATACATCTTTTTAATTTAATGAGCTTCTTTCTTTCCTTCAAAGCAGTTATAAATTTTATAGGATAACTTAAACAGTAATTTTTAGTATTGGCATCTTAAAAATTAAATGTTAATGCTTTGCTATTCCTAATTTTTATAATTTTAAATTATCCTCGAAAATATCTTTAGAGATTATTTAATTGACTCAATTTATAAAGGATAGTTTTAATATTTTTCGGTGGACTCTCGATTTTATTTTTTGAAAGTACCAGTAACATTTAAAATTTATGATTATATAAATGATTATCGGTTTTTCAATTCACAAAGTTTAAACATATTGATTACAGTATTAATAACTGTCTTGATGTCTTATAAGCAGTAAAAAGCATCATTTTGGTCCATAATTTCATTTATTTTAGTAATTAATTGACGATATTTGTATTTTCCATTTATTCGATATGATTTAAGAATATTGCTAAAGACAGACAAACTAAATTGAATTTATTAGTTTGTTACTATGACCTTTTTAAATATTTTCTCAAGAGCCATAATAGATTGATTGAGATCTTTTTCATTCTTCTCTACAATCTCACCACTACTCTGTTAAAAATTTATCAAGGTATGTTATAAGCTTCGAATATTATTAACCATTTCTTCAGCAGATGGACTAGTTTTATTATAAATTGCCATTCTTGTCTTTACATGAATTTCATCATATGCCTATCTATTCAAATTTTATAAATACTCCTTGTAAGTTTCATCCATTTTTAAAATTTTCTATAAAATTCGAATCTGACTGAAAGATTAAATATTATCTAAATCAACATCAATTAACTTTTTAGTTGTGATAATTTTCCATAGAAGCCTTAGTTTTGGTATTGACTCAACCGCATTATTTTTCATTTCTTTTAAGGTAGTTTTAAGCTCTTCAATATGATTTAATTCGTTAAATTTTATTCTAGTTGATGATATTGCATGAATTTGTGGGTTTAACTCACTGCTGGTGAAATAACATTATCGTATTATCGGAGATTAAATCAAATCAAGAGGGCATTCTACCACAAATCGAGAATCAATAATCTAATGAGATGTTATATTTATTTATTTCAAAGTATTTTTATAATGGATTTTATATCTTCCCCAGCTTTATTGCCAAGTGATGGACTTGTAAGGAATTGGCAATAATTGAGTGAGGGAAATAATAGCTCTAATCGGCATAAGTGGAGTTGTATAATGATTGAAGAATCTGATAATTTTATCCTAAATATCGAACGCGACAAAAGTAAACTAAATTTGGTTATAATTATAAAGATCCTACAAAGTAAATTCCTCTATGGATGTTTATTTATGATGAAATACACTAGAAATACGATGTAGGATATCTTAATAGTGAGTTCGATGATGAAATTCTATATATTTAAAGATAGAGCTGAAGTGGTTCACATACTAACAATTTTATTACTATTCGATGTAAAACTTGCTGCTTATTGCCCTTTCTATTTATTCTCGAGATATTTCGATATTTTAAAAGATTTGATAATATAAGATGATTACTTCAATAAATTTCTTTGAAAATTAGTCTGTGAGGATGTTGTCGACTAAAAAATAAGCGAAATCATGATCTAAAATATTTTGTTCTTTAAAAACCTTTAAAAATATTTCTTTTAAATTACTTAATTGTTCTTAATTGTCTATTTTGTTTATTTTCTTCATAGTCGATATATTCTTATGGATTAATGCATTTCCAATTGTTTAATCATATTTTCCTGATGAATCAAATAAAAACATTAAAAGTAAACTCGAAGAATGTCCAATGATCTTTGATATGTGCTTTCCTCCCCTCGTTACTTCTTCAATGATTCCTTTGAAAAACTCTGTTTAGCTCATATTCTTTTGATTAATCAGTAAAATCATTCCTTCCTTATCGTATTATTTGATTGATTAATATCGCTGAAAAGGATAGACTATTTAATTTACTTTGCTGAATTTGCAATAATTCTATTTTATTATATACGAAGATTTGTGCAATTTGGCGAGTTATGGAAATAGAATTTAAATATATTTTTACGAATTATTTTTTTAAATATTTATCTTTAAGAGATTTTTAGCAGCCTGATCAACTGGCATATATACTTATATTTTCAAGCTAATCCTGACTCCATATGTTTGCTCTTTCTCAATATAACGACATCTCTCTGAGAAATAAAATTCGACAAAGCTTTAATCGAGATTCCTGTGCTCTAAAACATAAATGGTTTCATACTGTTTACATTTGCAAATATATAGACTTTAAATCGATGTTTTGTTCTTTTTAAGTTGTTATTTAATCACTTCAACTCTTTCATTTGTGCCTAAAAATAAATTAAAGATAGATATGGTCTGAGCCATTTCCTAAAAGTACTCATGAGTATTCCAAAAATGTACTCCCTCTATGAGGACAATCTCTAATTTTTAAATGACGTTCATCTGTTAATCCATTTGGATTTGATTGAGTTATTAATATGAAACAGATCATCTATCAATTAAAATGAATTTAAAGGTATTAACTAATTAACAATACAAAATCATATTATTGTGGGATTGCAAGCATAATTTTAACTTCAAAATATCTATCTTTATTCTATATATGAAGCTTTAATAAATAAATTAAATATTTGTTTACTTAAGAAAGTAATTAACAATAAAATATTTTAATAAAATTTGAGCTAACCACAACATCACTACTTAAATTTTTTGAGGAGAAAGCTCTAAATAGTAGAAAGGATACTCTCCTCAATCCCTTTACCAGTTTTTGCGGATATTTCAAAAAAGGGACAATCGATTTTAACACTGACTTCTTCTCCCATTTGTCGATTTACTTTCCTTTCCGCCTCTAAATCACATTTATTTCCAATTAGTGCGAACTGAATTTTTTTAGCGTTTTAATTTACCTTTAAAATCTAATTATAAAATTATTGAATGCTTAGAAAAGTAATTTAATTAGTTATGTCGTAAACAAGGAAGACAGTATCCACGAATTTGTAATAATTTTTGGTAATGGCCCGAAATGAATGAATTCCAGCTGCATCCCAGATTTGAAGTTTAAAAAAGACATTTCTCCATTCGATATGTTCGATAAAGAAGTCGATTCCAATTGTTGGTTAGTATCTAAATAAGGAGTTTTATACATATTTTTAAAGTCCTTCCTTGTAAATACTTGAGCTATTGAGCTTTTTCCGCAGTTTGCCTCCCCAACAAAAAGTGTTTTAACAATTAAATTAACTTGCTTATCTTGAAATTATATTCTTCTCACGCCCGAAGGAGCAGCTGAAGCTGATAAAGATTAATGTAAACCATTTTTTCCTAAAGCTTAATAAAATAATAATGCTTATTTTTGCTATTTATTCGTAGGAGGATCATTATTGTTTATTGATTTATAATTATGATATTTGGATCCATTTTTATATATTTTTAACATTTTTTCAGAATTCCATAGCAAATCACAAACTTGTTATACATTTTCTCCCGTTTTTGCAGATACCTAAAGATACTCCCCCACTTTTTTTCCTAAAACTTAACCTTCTTCATAAGAAATAAGTCTTTCACTTAGGTCAACTTTATTTCCCAATACTATTGCCATAACATCTCGTTAGGTCTCGTTATTTTAAGCAATGGCTGCAATAATTCCACTTATCAGGTCATAACTTTATATGTTTGTTAAATCAAAGACAAATATAAACACTTCTATTCCTTTGACCAACACCGAAAAATCTGAATTTTCATCAATTGGCCCTGCTTCAAGAATTTATAGTTCATAAGGTTGTTCATTATACTCCCAATTTTTAAAATGTAAATTGGATGCTGACTCTGCCTAACTTTCCTCATTGAATTTATCGTTGACAAATCGATTTATTAATTGACTTTTACCAACTTAATTGCACCCTATGACCAAAGTCTTGAGGATTAATGGATTGATTGACATTTAATTTGGCAAAATCAAAAGATATATAATTTATAATCCTTAATATATACCAGAAATGTTCAGAAAAAGATAATGGTTGATTGATCTTAATTAAATCATTTATTCTTTTCCAAAAGATATTTTTAGATGGAAAAAAGTATACTTTCAGTTATTCCATATCCACTTTTAGCAGATGTTTCAAAGAAAAGGCAGTTAAGCTCATCACCCAATCCTCTTCCCATTTAAATGGTAACTTTTCTGTCTTCTTCCATATCATTTTTGTTTCCGATAACTACAAATTGGGCATTATTATGACTTTGCTTTGCATCTAACATTTCCTTATGATAGTCTTTGATTGCATAAAAGGTTTATAGATCAGTAATATCATAAACTAAAAGGACAATGTTTAAATCCTTAAAATAGGCTTAAACTATATCTTTAAATCTTTCCATTCCTGCTGCATCCCATATTTGAACTTTAAAAAATTCATCATTTTGCTGGACATTGAATGAGCGAAAATCCACTCCTATTGTTGTGATGTATCTAATTTACTGCATAGTTACACTTCCCAAAATTAGTTCTTAACAAATTTTTCTAATATTGAAGTTTTACCAACATATTCCTTACCAATTATCATCATCCTTATAGTTTATTTTAATTCTGTTACATCTTCTGATACTTTTATTACTTTTGAAGGAGTTTTTGAATTATAGTGGTTTAACTTGCCTTCCATATCCCTTTAGATTAATTTTTTGAGGATATATATATTAATATTTTAATAAATTGGACTTTATTGATGATAAGCTCTCAAAATTATTTTTTACAACCCTTAATTAACTAAAAAAATAAGCCTTGTTCATTAGTTTTGGATAAATTTTATAAATATGTTAATTATTAATAATCATCTGGTTGGAGTTATATCATCTCAATAATTTTAATGCATTATCTATTTCATTCCACACCAACTTGCACCTTCAAAACAAGAACCCAAAGTAAATAACTAGATATTGCAGCCATTACAAAGCTTAACCAACCATGCTCCACTCCAGGACCCGCTGACTATCATATTAAAAAACCTCTTCCTCAACCCCAAACCATCTCTCAAATTACAGAGCAACGAAACCTTTACCATTAATCAAACCAAAATCCTGGGCCTGGAACATATTAAACAAAATCTTATATTGAAGTATTTTATAAATAATTAAGTAAGGGCCAAAAAAGTCTATGAGTGTTAAACTTCTTAACTACCCTAAACAGACTCCGAGCCCTCAAGACTACATTACAGAGCGAATTAAAGTTCAAAATAAAGCCCCAGTATATACTCTTGGCAAGAAGAGCAAATCAGCAAGAGAAATTGACTTTGATAATAACAGTTACAAGCCAGCTCCGACAAATTATCCAACAAAGGATATTTTTAAATTGTCAAGTGGAACTTTTATGGGAAGCTCTAATAGAAAGGAGCTGACAGAAACATAGAAAACTCCTGCCCCAAATCTTTATCAGACAGCTCCAGCCTCAAATTTTGCATCAGTGAACAACCCACGATGCAAATTTGGAGAATAATTTAGAAAGACTAATTTTAATACGGCCGAAAACACTCCAAGCCCAACCTTTTATAAAATAGCCAGTTTTGTTGATGAAAATTTATCAAAGAGAAAAGGATTTTCATGCAGAAACAAGGTAACAAATCTAGCAAATCTCTAGCTTTCAAAGGTTCCCGCTCCAGGACAGTATGAGATTAATTTTAGCAATAAAAATCAGGCCCCTCGATGCCCAGGTTTCATTAATAAGCGCAATACCTTCATGGATGATATGCAGAAATTCAAATAATAGTACCCGGGACCTGGAACTCATTAGCTTAATTTTGCAGGAACTAAATACAAGTCTATGTCAGTCAGCAAGTTCTCGAAATCGCCAAGGAAGCCTCTCGATTAAAATGAAAAATCCCCAGGCCCAGTCTAATACCAAAATGAGAAAATAAAAGTACTAAACTCAGCTCCAAAATACTCAGCTTCCAAAAAGGCAACCATCAATCAATTTTTGATTGTTAACCCAGAAAATCCAGGACCTGGGAATTATGATCCAAAATTATAGCTGATCAAGCAAAGATCATTAATTTCTGAAGTTCCCAAGGAAAAGAGACCCGATTTCGAGCATAACCGACATACGCCCGGACCAGGATTTTATAATATTCGAGGAAAGTAATAAGGTCCCACTTGGAAGTATCTTTAAATTTATTTAGATTTTCAACTGATAAAAGAATGGCTTTCACTGACTATAAAAATGAAGCAAAAAATGGGGTTCATTACGAACTACAATCAAAGGTGGTTGACCCTCCCTCGTACATGAATGTCGATTCCAAACTGAAATTCTCATCAACAAAATCAATGGGCCAGGCCGGGCATTAAAATAGATGATTAATAATAATAAAACATCAATTTAATTTAAAAAGAATTCCTTAATAATATATATTCAAACAAATTTCATATGTTATTGTTCTTAACAGTCTATAGGACTCCTATATTTCTCAGATTAATTACTTATTAATATTGTGTTATATCTATATTTAAAATGACAGAGGTGGATGATCAGCAATCTCATCATTAACATATGGCCAAAGCAAATCAAAAAACAATTTAGGAAGAGCTTGCAGGAGAGAAAATCCAATAATAAGATATCAACTCATCTATCTTTTAGTATTCACATTTCAATAGAACAATTGAAGCGGATGTGCAAACAAATAAAATATTCTTAATTACTCATTTCAAAATCACATTGCTGCTTCTCATAATTATTCTAATCTTAAAGTTATTGCCAGCTCCCTTGATAGTAAATATAGTCGAAAACGATCCTACAATATTTACAAAATATCTTTGCGATAATGGTGATAATTGCAGCGATGTGGATTAAGGTTTCGAAATAATCACCATAAAAAAAATAAACCCCCTGCAAAGATAGCTGAAATATTTTGTAAAAATAAACCTGAAACAAATGGAGGTAATTAAAAATTAGTTTGGTAATGAACGACTAGACTTGTTTGATTAAATTACATGGATTTAGATCTATGCTGCCAGGAATAATGGAATATATGGAGATGTGGTATATGAAAAATCAGGAAGAGATGCATATGAGATTATTTTTAATCAATAGCCATTGATCTATCTTGGAGAAGTTCATATTTTGAATTAAGTCAGTTATCTCATCAAAATTTATAAAAAAATATGGACCTACAATATGACAGTTCCTGTGAGATTGCTGCAGGAGGATATTTATCCAGATAATTCAAATTTCACTATGCCAGAACCATTTAAAAATGAAACAAGCTAGAAAATTGAATAAAATTTGCCTTAAAATAACGTGCCAATTAATCAAAATCCACCAATATAACCTTAGAAACAACCTCAATATCAAACCACAACCAAATAAATCTCAGTTCCTTTGACAGTAGAGATGGTTAGATACTCTTAGTTTTTTACAGGAGCTGAACTGCTCATAAGATATGTTACCTTTCTCTACATTTTGTATGTGAGAGCGGATACAATCGGCTGTCCCAGAATATTTCACTATATATTATTTTTTACAGCCAACCCCCTCATTTTTACAGAAATAGCCTTTCCCAATATCGGAAGTAATGTTCTATCTACTATGTGCTCATCAATGTACATTTTATATGCTGGCATTTTTCTATTTTACACTCACTAATAAAAATAAGACAAAAACATTGATATGGTAATCCGAGTATTAAAAGCTATTGGTCTCTTGGCTTTATATATTGCAGGTATTTTTAGGCAAATGCATTTAGTAAACCAAATCTACATTGAATTTATATTGTATTCTCTTATAATCCTGCTTATGGTGCCTTTGCTGAAATACATTTGGAACATGTATTTTTTCAAAGAAAAAACTATCCATCATCGTACCTTACTGTTCATTATACTGACTATTTATTATTTACTTTTTCTGTTTTTTAGTGGTTATCTCGTAGATTATGGATGGAAAAAAATAAGTTTTTATCTAATCATAATGGCATATGGAATTAATCTTTGCTATTTGGCTCGGCCCTACCACCCACGAAATAAGAAATTAGCTTTTCAAAAATCTTCGAACAAAGAAGGAATTCCCTTAACCCCTTTAAAAGTTGTTCACTCCTCTTCTCTGGAAAATAATGAAAAATAGCATAGAATGGTCAGTGAAATAGACCAACATAATGAATAAAATTTATAATCTTTAGTAAAGGTTATATGATTAGATTGATCTTATATTTGGGTGTTGCATATAACTATAATTTTACAATATAACTATAATCCATTATGCTCGAAACAATAAAACATTACTCATTAAAAAATACCATAGTCGACAAAAAATTTATTAGGTCTTAACCCTATAGAAGTAGTGAACAATCTCATAATAAAACAACTGCTCATAAAATAGTTAATCTAGCATTTTAAGAAGGAAACCAAAAAGAAAAGAACAGCTTTCGATATTCACCACACATTAATAGGCTTGATATGGGGTTTAAAACTTTCTATCAGAATGACAATCGTAGAAGGCACAAATCTCAGTTGAGATATACAAGCCTTAGTGCAAGAGACTCAGCCATCTCATAAAGACACTCAATAGTTGGAACACCTTTTGCATCTCTAGAAATGAAATAATGCTCAGACACAACAAGCCCGATATTGCCTTTGATGGATAGGGAGCGCTACAAATATTTATTAAAGGCGATTTCAGGATTAAATAAAGGAAATAAATTAGCAGATTTTAAATATGACAGGGTTCACAATTTTAATCCTGAGGAATTATACTCCAACATTTCTTTGAAATTTGGCGACTCTCTTCTTCATGATATTCGAAGCAACTCTCATAAAAATTAGCCGATTAAAAAATCTGATAATGATAAGTCTTAGCAGATGTATAAATCTCATTAGCGTGAGGAAGGGTCTTTAAGCCCAAAAATAATTAATCTTTCTTCTGAGTTTAAAGTAGGCAGAAACTCATAAGAATAATTGAGTCCGCGGGATATCTTCAAAGAAAACCCCTTCCAAAAGATTTTCAAGGGAAAGCAAATGCTTCATAATAAATATAAAAGCAAATAAATGTACCAAAATTCCCAATTTGAAGTCAGATTGATTTCTGATGATGAGCTAATAATTAATAAAATGGCTCTTCGAAATGAAAAGAATGAGTGTAGGCAAAATAAAAATAAAAATTGATAGTTAATAATTTATTGTTTGATTAGTGATCTAAAATTAATACTAATTAGTTCTCATAAATCATTTTCAATAGTAGTCTATTTTATCAACATCCTCCACTAATTTATCAAGCCAACTTTTAGTTCTCAACAAATTTGGAATATGTTGCTGTTTATCCGATTCGGAATTGCGGTCTTCTTTTATTGAAGTGCTCTATTCTTCTGATTCCGTGGGTCTTCGTGACCAATTAATTTATTTTTATTTTTAATCTGACCAGTTGCTGCAATCCGAATCAAAATAATAGGGAAGATTCTAGAACCGATTTCCTCTATGAGGGATTTCGCTGATTTAAGAAATGTGAAGACTATTTTGACTGAAGGAAGGAAAGGAATCTAGACCAATAAAAGCTTTATTGAGTAAATTAGATGATTCGCTTTCCTGAGAGTGACTGAATGTTATTTAGTTGTTCATTTATTTATATATCTCTACGAAGTACTTAATTATGAGTCTATATTTGCCGGTTTTATTATGCGCTTTTAAGGATGACTGTGAAAAACTATATACCTTCCAACATTTGTGACAATTATTAATATTCAAATTAAATTGAAGTAAACATCAAATGGAAAATGATAATCAAGATCATTGCAAATTTAATAGAGTAAGAATATCTTAGCAATCCAATAATTACATTAATAAATTGCTAATGTTCTTTTCTATAAAATAGTTTTTCCATCAAACAAATGAGTAATCACTCGATAGAAACCATCAAAGGGATCATTGAATCATTCGAAAAGAAGTATTTGAGAATCAGAGTACAGGAAGAAGAAAAGCTGTAACTCGACATTGGATATCAGTAAAGATAGCTTAATGTAGATGGAATAATAAAAAATAAAAATTTACCTTACTTTCAACTCCACCAAAGCTATTTGATTAATAGGTGCATCCAATCCAAGGAGAAATAACAACGTTCTATAATATCATAATGCTCTTATTTCCATAAATAAATTCTTAGTTGACCCTAGACATCAGAATATTGGACACTTTGTTTTTTTTGCCTGATCATTCCATTTGCTACGTCCTCAATGTATAATCTGTTTGATATAGGATCCAAAAAAGGGGCTTGTTCGAATCAAAAATAAGAATATTAGTGTTTGCTAAATGTTTTTGAAGAAAAAAAATAAAAGAAAATAAGGGTCAACTTACAGGGGTCGAGATAATTTAAAATCAAAGTCTATGTTTTCTATTCCCACTTAATAAAAAAGCTAAAAATCCATTGCTAACTCTTTGGATTATGTGGCTTTACTAAAATACAAAGACGGAAATTTTCTTCGTCTAAAGGAAGGAGATTTAAGGTCTATATTTACAAATCCTCTGTATGCGAACGAAAAATTCAAACATAATAACTGCACTCAATATATTCAAGACCTTCCTCCTGAAGGGTCAGATGAATTTCAAATTCACTATTAATGGAAAAGGTTCAAAGATGATCCTTTAATGAAGATGGTTCTCGCTATACAGAGAGGTAAAAATTTATATGGAGACAGAGAAACCGTTAAAAAATATATATTAGAGCAAAATCCATTAGTTTTCTTGCATTTTATTGTCTTTGAAATATGCACATATATCTGTGTGCATTACAATAAACGGTTAGAAAAGGGTCATTTTCACTTTGTTAAAGAAGGAGAGAACTGGTGGTTAGCAGGCATTGAATCAGCTCAGATTTTACTCTTGTAAAGGAATCAATTTGTGAGGGCTTAGCTCTGGGAAAGCAGTAAAAAAGTTCATTTTGGATAATTTAATGAACCTAAAACAAAAGTTATCTTTCAATAAAAATAATAAGCTCACAGTGAACTATACCGTGAGATTTAAGGATATTTTGACAAAACAAACAGCGATATTAAGAGAGATTTGGTTGATTTTGTTTCCACAAAGATAGATAACATACGAAAGGTGAAAGATAAAAATTTGTCTAAGGTGATTTTTCAAATCATACACCCATAAACTAACAAAAGTTTATACGATTTGCTCGAAAGCCCAAAGCATCTTGCAAAAATTATTCAGCAGGAGCCAAAAGTTCACATAAAAAAGATCATCCCAAAAAGTTAAAATATTAAACCCTTGAATCATAAAAAATTGAGGACTCCCTTTTTACAGCAAATTCTTAAAAAGCAAAGCGAAAAATAAAAATATGTTTATCGTGGGATAGAAATGAGCTGATTGTATTTTTAATTTAGACACATATTTTGTATATCAGTATTTATAACATTCCTTAATTGTAAAACATATTGTTGATATGACTTACACATACTCCAAGGCCGAATATATCACTGCTTTAAGGACTACTTTTATTGGTGACACCAAATCTCTCAAAGAAGTGTCAGACTATCTAGCCGCAGCTGGAAAAAGACCAGGTTCGTATTAACTGATATAGGTTTTTTAATGGCAATGATGGAAATTGTTGATGACACCAATTTGGAAGTTGAAGTTAAGCAAGCAGCTTTAATTCAACTTAAGAACAATTTTAAACTTCGCTGGAGTGCCGAAAAGGAATAAATTGTCAAATAAGAAAAATAACTGATTAAGAGTACCTTATTGTTAGCGGTAATTCGCTGCAATAACAACTATAAACTGATAAAACTTTATAAGGAAATTTTTACCATTATAGTCACTCATGAGTACAAGACATGGATGCCAGTTTCATCAATTCTGGAAAGAATTAGACAAAATTAAGATTTAGTGCCTTTGATACATGTTTTGATCGCCATTGGAACTAGCTTTGAATTCAGTATCTCTGAAGATTAACGACTCTATTTTTTCTAGGTAAATCAATTTGTATTTAGTTTTTGAAGACTGTTCTCCCAATACTATTGGAATTAGTCACGAGGAAGCAGGAACCTGAAATTGTCTACTTATCTATAAAATTTTTATGGAAGGCAGTACACTATGAGATCAACAATGAAATTAAAGTTTTGGCTTGCGGATGGATGCCTTTAATCCTTGCCATTATATCTGCAACTAATCCAGTCTATGATGCCAACCCTGAAGATACTCAACAAAGATAAACTGAATAATTTTACTACTTTCACTCTAAAAAATGGGCTACCAGAATATTTTTACGATTTATCCAAAGACACGCAAAAAGAGTGTCCTACAATAAAAAAGAAGATAATCGTCCATTTTCTGACCAATGGTATAATAACTTTGGATTGACTATGATTTCTGGACTTGTGAACCAATTTAAAGTGCGAACAACTAACAAAGTACGATATTTTCAACTGAAATGTCTGCATACTTTAATTAATGAAAAGCCAGATGTTATGAAACAATATGGGGAAGCATTTCAGTATGATATTTTGCTTAATTTTATAAAGTTGCAACCTGATGATGAAGAATTGGCACAAAAAGATCCTATTTAGTTTTTGTCTAAATAAGGAGAACCTTCTTTCAGCTTTAACAACATAAAAAGAGTTGCTACGGATGCATGGATTGGCTTTGCTGAAATCGGTTCTAAAATTAATAAAAAAAGTAAATCGAATGAATTCGGATAGTCAGGCAAAGAATTTTATCACAGTATGAACTACCTTCAAACCAAACTTCAGTAGAACAACAACCCTATCGAAAAAGAGTTAGCTATGTATTTGATTTGCCAGTTGAGAAGCCCAATTACCCGTTGCAAATAAGTAAAGAGTATGCTTCCTTCTCTGATAGCCAAATACGTCATCCCTGAATTTAAAAACGAAATAATGTTCCTTCGGGCGAGGGCAGTCGACATTTTTACTTAATATGGTTCTATGGAGTTGGATTAAAATATGATCAAACAAGCAGTTGAGGGAGTGTATCTCTGCTTGACTAAGGATACATACCCTCTTGTCAGAATTAAAGCTGCTACGGCCTTCAACTGTATATTGAAGCATAAAGCTGCAAAAGATCTGGTAAGGCCTCTACTCCAAGATATATTGACTGTTTATCTCCAACTTTTAGAACACTATGATTTAGAAAACATTGTCAATTCACTTGAAAGCATCGTAGAACATTTTTCTACCGAAATAGGGCCGTTTGCGCTCTAGTTGATTAAACATCTAGCAAGATTGTATTACAAACTATTCCATAAGGATGTCGCTCGAGCAGATTAAGATTAGTATGATGGAGAGGCCGAATTAGCTGCTGCTGGATGCTTAAAAACTATCACTCGAATTATTGAATCATCAATACCTGAAGAAGCGGCTTGCCAACTGGAGGGAGAAATTATTTCTATCCTTGACTTCATCTTCTTAGCGAATGGAAATGACTATGTGGAAGACGGCCTAGTTTTGCTCAATTCTTACCTCTTTAAGATGAAGAAGATAACCAGCAATCTCAATTTTTACTATCAAGCAATAATCTACATAATGGTGGGAATTCCCAAAGAAATGTGGAGTACTTTGGATAATTTGCCTTTGCCCTAAAACCAAAAAACAATCATGAAGAACATAAAAGATGGAAACAGCATCGAATATATCTAACAGTCTACTTTAGTTCTGAGAAACTATCTTCAAATATGCTCGCACGCCCAATAAATAATAAAGATTAGTATGATAAATTTGCTGTTCTACCTTTGCAGTAAGGTGTATAAAATGTAACTATGTTTTAATGCAGGTAAAAAGATGAATATTAGGGAGAGGTCAATATTACTTGTTGCACTGCTCTACTGATTAATCTTCTTGAAAATCATCAAAAGAATTTATCTTAGCAAACTTATACTAATATTTGGGAGATAGCTAAAGTTAACATTCAAAAATCAAAATCAAAAATCTTAAAAACTTTAAACTCTCAGTTGTTAGGTTTACTGATTTGGGTAGCCCCGACTCAAATTCTTACTTTAGCTCATCGCGATAATTTGCTGGTCACTTTATTAAGATAAGTTATTGGATACTAATGCAAATATATCGAGTAGTATGAAAGAGCCAGGACTATCTTAGGCCTTAACACTTTACTTGCTCTTCCCGAAAAACCTCAATAAATAATGGCAATGATCCCTGATATCTTTAAGACCAACCTCAAACTTGTCAAAAAAAATGCTGAATAAAGAATTAAATAGGAAGAAGAAAAAGATAACTAGAGTGCTGAATAATAAGATTGGTCTGAAGATATAGATTTTGACAAGTACAGCTTTCATAGCGATGACGAGGATTATTGGGAATAAAACTATGATGATAACTACAGCAGTGCCCTTGATGAAGTCGATGAAATTTCCTAGTTTAAAAAGACCATCTAAAGATTGGCCATCGAGCAACCTGCCTTTTATAGTGACCTTGTCAAAACAGTGTCGAGTTAGGATTTAATGGAAATGGAGTCAAAGATAAAGTCTGCTTTAACAAAAATTGAAAATCTGGCTAAAATTTGAAAATGGTAATGATATTGCTACAATTGAGATATGAAAGAATATTTAATTATGATTAAAACTGGAGAATTACAAAAAGATAAGTCGCCAATAATCATTTCTTCTTCACTATTTTCTTTTTGTCATCTTATTTCTTTCTCATGTTGCAGTTTTACATGTGCTTCTATAAAAATATCTATGCGAATGGTTTTTAACAAAATTGGCAAGGGAGAATCTTCATCTCTTCCGATGGCTCCTATTCTTCATCTTTCTTCTAGGATTCCTGTTCGACATCCTTTTTGATCGCTTTCACGGCAGCCCTGAAGTCTTTTGATGCTGCTTTCCAATTATCTGATGTCCTTTCAAGAGCTTTATTTTTTACCATTCCTTCTTTTTTTTATTTTGCTTTTGCTTGCTTAATTATGGTCGCTTGCTATTTATTAACCAATCTTTTTGCTTCTGAGTTAAACTCTTTTCTTTTAGACATGAATACAAGTTTACAAGCTTTTGCATGCTTTTCTAAAGCCTTTCGATTAAATTTTCGACCACAGCCTTCAGTGCACTAAACCAAATCAGCTTAGTTTCCCTGAGTGGATTACTCGGCGTCCTCTTATTTTATTTCTTGATTGGGTTGATTATTCAGGATAATAGGTTTTTCTGGCATAGCATCAGGATTAATGACAATTGGATTATTTTTGATATTTTCTGTTTTTGGCTAAAATTGTTTTTCTTTTTCAGGCTATTTTGTAATAAGAATCCTTTTCACTATTGGTTTTACCGAAGGTTGCTCAGATAATTTTGTTTCCTATATTTTGGGAAAATCATCTTTCAAAGTCAACCTTAATTGCCCAGTTTGCCCTTGAATAATTGCAGGTTTTGTTTTGAAACTATCAGCTGTATGATCAAAAATATATTAACTCTTGCCTTTCTCTAAATATCAGCAAACTTACACTCGGCTTCTCGCGAACGATCAATTCTTCCTTTTAAAAATCGAGTATGACTTCGACCAGCGTTGATAGTAGAGGGTTCATAACCGATTTTGTCTGTTTCGACTTCAGACAATCCATATTTTATGGGCTCACTCTCTAGATTATGTTATTATATTTACTAATTATGGGTTCTTCAACGGGAGTTCTTTTTTCTCTTAGATTTGCCAAACGGCTTCCCCCAAAAATAGTTGCCATTTAGAATTTGATATAATCAATCAATATAATCATCATTTCAATCAGAGCATTATTTTGAAATCAGCAAAATACGTTTTGAGGGAGTTGAAGACTAGAAAAGGATAATTTTGTGATATCCGAAATAGTAAAATTGGCATCCCTCGATGAAAAAGGATTAAATAGTGAATCCAATTTATTTAACAAATATGCCAAATCAAATTTATTATACTAATACTTCTATAAGACGAAACCGAAATGCTCTTATGCTCTCTATTTGCTTTCTCGCTTCAAAAATCAATAAAATAACTAATAACATAATTATCAAACTCATTTATTAAAAAGATTAATATACTTTGATTTAATATAAACGAGTAAAGAAACGTTGATAAGATAATCAGCAAACTCATGAAAAACGGAGACAAAGAAGTCAAACTCACCGAATCATAAATCAGTGATTATGTCTTAAAGCTAGATAAATTTTCTTGGAGGCGACATGGCTTCTAATTTTTTAAAGGATCATGACATTCAGGCACTTTGTTGAGCTCGCCAAGTCTAATAAGATTACTAGTTTTTTGCAAAAAGACAACTAGTAACCAGTGCTCTGCGCCAAATTATGGTGGTAATTCTAACATTGAGGGGCGATTATGAGCTTTGATGATGATTGGTGAATTCTTTCTTTTCAAATTTTGAAAGCAAATAAAAAAAGAAAGGATAATACTTATTTGATCTCTTTATTGAATAAAATGATAAAAGGAGTTGAATATAGTGATTATACTGCCTGCCTTATCTTGAATTGAATATAAATAACTGTTTCAAATAAAACATCTAAGAGAGTGTTAATATTGAAAACAAAATATCCTTGAATTTGTCATCCCACAAGTAGAAAATACCATTGACTAGGTGCATGATCATAAGATGTAAATAATGATAAATTATCACAGTTCGCTATTTCAGCTCCAATATACTTGAAGAGGATTCTTTTTTTTTAGGGCAAACTATTTTATCATCTGTCGAGTTTTTTCGCCAATTCCTCTGCTATTATCTAAATTGGAGCAAAAAATACATATATAGATGGTTTTAAGATTTCCCCATCTGACTAGACTTTTTCCATCGAATAAGATCATTAAACTTAGCTCGTTATCTTATTTAGATTATTCATGAACTTAGTCAAAATATTTCTACATGATATTGTCAATGATTCGAGGTTTCTCCATTAGTAAAGTGCTAAATACTCGGCACTGGATCTCCCAATCTTATTACACTCTAAATGGTTGATAATATACAAATAGAAAGCCGTTTGAGTTCTCTTAGGTGGCCAATATTGTCTACTTTTTCTATTTTATTATAAGCTGCATTATAAAACGAAAACCTAAAGACAGAACATTTAATCTGATGTTACTGTTAAGACCTTCAATGATTCGAATGTGATTATTATCTGCATGTTATTCAAATTACAAAGGAGAAGCTCTCGTAGATTCGTAAAATATTCCATGCACTCTATTTTTTTAATGGTCCCGTAGCCTGAACGAATAGTAGTCACCTGTTCCAATGGAATATCCGATTTGGCTACATTTTTGAGTTCTTAAATTTTTTATCTTTCAGCATACGCGAGCAAAATTTATCGACGTTTTTCAGTATTTCCTGCCCAACATTGAGATTTCGTTGTTATTGGAAAATCATCAAAGAGGGACAGCTCGTTTGATGTTTTGGGATTTTTCTACTGATTATTCATGATGAAAGACCTCACCATTTTTGGATTTTTGGATATGAGAGATCCTTTCATATCGATATTAGAAATGTTGGACATTCTACGCATAAGTTCGAGTTCATCTTCAAGAGAAGTCACATATTTCTTGTAGGCAAGAATGATTTCAAAGATTGTCATGAGATGCCTATTCTTGGTAACGGCTTTTTTTATAATCGGCTGCTGACAATGTGGGCACGAGAGCTGTTTGGTACCCTAATTTCTAAGAAGTTATTGCATACAAGGAGCACAACAACTATGTTAATTCATGCACATAATCATAGGAGCATATTCTCCACAATCAAACTCCCCCATGCACATGAAGCACTCCAATTAAACCTTGCTCTTTATTAAATTCTGAATTTATTCATTCATATGCTTTCCATCATTTATTTGCATTGGCCTTGATCAAATCTAATTATAGGAATAAAAAAATTAAACAACTTTATTAAAATCATCGCGAATGCGGTAAATAAAAGGATTATTTGAATATTCATCATTTAGATTGATTGGTCTTTTGGATAAATTCAGCGAATAAGCTTGAATCAATAGTCATAGACCGAGCATAGAGGTTAGTATCATTATCAGCTATGATCTTAATACTCAACCAAAATCGATAGTTTCGATCACTCAGGCCATAATAATTCAGCCCTTTAGAGCCATTAGCTTGAACTGTTCTCTAATCAAAATATTGCAGAATTGTTGCACCCATTGGAGTTGCAAAGAAATCTGCCATTTGACTTGCTTTTTGATAATCAACAGTCGGCCCAGGAGGAAGTTTAGATAAATAATTATCTCTGATAGTGGTGAGAGGAACTCCATTGATAGAAGTTTGCCCATTTGTATTTGTGGAGGCAGAAGCAGTTGATGCTTTGGGATAGTAATTATTGTTAGAAGATCCTTGATAGTTTGAAGAAGATTGGTAAGGATTGTAATTGTAAGATTGAAGATGCTCCATGATATTTTCCAGATGTTCATCCTGTGCAGCATGAGCCTAAATATAAAATAAAAATTACTGCGGTGATAGCCATATGTTGAGATCTATCTAGTCTCAATGTAGAGGCAATGGTAGTGATCGCCAAAATTATCAATAAGAATCTCATTAATTTAAAAATTATCATAATTTGAACAATAATCCTGCATAATTGAACTTTCAACAATTCTTAAAATGTTGTTCCATAATTTAAAACATGCTATGAGAGTAGTTAAAAAACTACTTAGGTTTATTTATCAAAAGAAGAAAACTCTTAAATGTTTACAATCCATTTAAGTTTATGGATTAATTTATTTTTTTGGCAATATCCCATTATTCTCATATTCTAACTCGATTTTGGATCTTACATGCCGATGGCATTTTTTTGAATTCCATCTCATTTCAAAATTGATCGAAGTACTGAGAAAAGAGGAATATTCTCAAAGGAAAGGCTAACTGCAAACTCACATAAAGGTAATTGGTAAAAAATAAGGATGACCTCAATTATTAAAAGATATAAATTTGTCAATGGAAAGCACTTAGATCAAAAATAGGTCAAAGATTTATAAAAATCCACGTGTGATCTTCTAAGTTGATACTTTTGTCATTATTTAATTTTATAGGCTCTTATGATTTAAATCGGCGTGATATAAGATATGTAGCAGTATTGTCGATTAACAAGATCAGTTTCAATTTAAAAAAACGAACAATTAAAGAAGGAAAAAAAAGATAAATTGCAGGAAGTTAAAGAGAATCTTTAAAAGAATTATGCCAGAATAGCTGATAATATAAAAAATTAAGCAGGGGGCTTATCATCACTTGGAAAACTTTAAGAATAAAGGAGAAACCTATAAGCTAAAAAGGATTAGTAAAAAAAATATGAAAAAAAAATTTCCAGAAAAAAAAAAATATTAGCATTCTTGCAGACAGAGAAATCTCGACAATATTCTAATTAAAATCAAATGACTGAAACGGAAAAAATGTAATTTAAGACGAATATTTAAAAAATCAAAGAAGAAACAAAAAAATAGATATTGGAATAAAAAGATAAAAATATATATACATATACAAATATATATAATGAAAAGATGAGCAGTTTGGATCATTCCTTAAAACTCTTATTACGATAAATTTAAAATTTACTTACTGATCAATAATTCGACGACTAAAATTTGCCTTGCCAAGAAAGATACATAGTCAGATTAGGAATATGGAAAGCAGAGGAACAGTCAAAATTAGAGGATTAAATAAATAAACTTAACTAAAAGGAAAAAAAAAGGAAAAAGAGATTCGATAAACTTAATAATAGCTAAACTCATCAAGAAGCAAAAAAAAATATTTAAATATAAAAATCTTAAAATGTCCAAAAGGCAAATGATTAATTCAAAAATTTTATTTAATAATACTAGAAGTCATTTTCAAGACTCGAGCAATAAAAATTATAAATTGAAGCAAAAGAAAAAATTAAAAAATCAAAGATAGAATAAAAGTTCAAATAACAATGTAGAAACAATATTCACCAAATTGATAAAATATTTTAAGATATAAAAAAACGATATTTAGCATAAATAATAGAGTAAAAATAGCAAAGAATTGGCTACTAACAAAGAAAAAATGAAAGGTAGAGGCAGATCCTTAGAGACAGAATAGATTTTATAAAAACCGAACAGTCTAAGCTAAGTTCAAGTATAATGAAACTAAGATAAGAACAAAACCATCTATAATAAAGATTATACATATAAAAGTCTTAAGATGCTAAGAAATAGTTGAACGGCAAATTGAATTTTATTAAACGATAAATGTAAAGAGCGGAAGAGGATATTCAGTTCATGTAATAATAGGTAAAACAGAGAACATAATTAGAAAGACATAAATTTTCTTAAATGTGGGACAAAATTAACAAAATCGGAGAATAATTTTAGAGAAAAAAGGAGAGCTTTTAATTGTAAAATAATTAAAGAAGACGTCTACATGAAGAAAACAGGTAATATCGAGAAAGATGGTTTATAAATTAATAAAAAAAGATTAGTCGAGAATAAAAATTCGATATATTAGGCAATTAAGCAAATTTAACAACACTTAACAAACAGCAGCAATAACTGCATCAATCCTATTACAAATAAATGCAAAGGATTTAATAAATTTATTAAACGGAAAAAAATATTATTGATAAACAAATATTAAATTTATAAAAAGAATATGCACAAAGGAAAGAAAGGGCTGAAAGAATTGAAAGGAAATATGATACAGAAATAGAATATCTCTAAAAATAATATTAGGAAGAAAAAAGAAAAGAACAGACTCGCCGTGAATAACAAAGAGCTAAATACTAAAGAAAATGTAATCTATGGCAAACAAAAAAATATAAGTATTTACAGGAATTAAAAAAATATTAAAATTAATTCGATAACTGTCAGAGATAGATACTATAATAAAGGAAAAAACAATAACTTCAATTATAAAAAGTAAGTGAATAATCTCGTAAATAAATTTAACGATTGGAAGAATAATATGAAAACATCGGAAACAACCTATCAAAATATTTTGAGTTAAAAAATATTACAGAAGCGAAAGATTTCATTTAAGGAGAAATTCAAAGGGTAAATAAAGATATTAAAAAATTAAGCAGCCCATCAAGGATAAATGTTTATTAACTCCAGCAATTGCATTTAATTTAATAATCAATAAAAAAACAATTAGAAAGATTAGAATAGCTGCAGAAAAGATAAAAAAGTCTTATTTAAGAACGAAAGGCTATGAAAAAGAAGATCAGGGAAATATAAAATTTAATCGACGTGATTATATCCATTGACAAACATCAAAAAAGAATATATTCAGCAGTATGAAAATGATCGTTCATCAAATGCATCATTATCAAATTTAGGAACAGCTTTAGCCATCAGTTGGTCTTAAATTGAATTTTATGGAAGATCAACAAATGTATAAAGTTAATTAATAATTAAAACTAGGCTAATTATTATTACCTTTAATTTTTATTCGATTTGAAGTATTACCATAACAGGTTTATAGTGCTGATAATATTTGTCGAATTATAATAATACAAGTTCAAATCATTGGCTGCTCTTCACAGCCTAATTGTTTCTGGTTTTTTCTTAAATTTTCTTCTTTTAATAATTTTCCTTTTAACCATCATTCCTTCTATTATATGTTTTATTGTTGTACCTTCTTTTACTACATTGATCTATTTAGTTTAATGGCATTCTGATGTGTCTTTTGCAGAATTATAGATTTAAATATTTTTTAAATATTGGACGTGAGGCAATGAGGAAAATTTTTAACATATTTTGACATCAATAAAGCAATGATATCTAATATATATCCTTTTTATTTATCAACGATAACAAATCATAAATTTATTAGCTCAATTAATAGTAGTTTATTAATCAAATGAAGACCTTTTGCCTAGTATTACTTGTCATTCTCGTCACCAGCAGGGATTATCCCCTCTACAAGCAATGTGATGCTAAATGGGCTAATTAAAAAGTGGGTACTTCAACTAGCACTATGTGTCAAGTTGGATGTTTGGTATCTTCAGTTGCAATGGCCCTAACCGGAACTGGCCATAACTACAATCCCTCAACCCTTAATGCTTGGCTCAAAGCCAATAAAGGTTATACTAATAAGGATGACTTTGTATGGGCTTCAATCAACACTTTTGGATTGACTTTCGAAGGTAAAATTCCTAATAGTTTGATTAGGCTGAATTTAGATGTGGGATATGTCTTGATAATAAATGTGAAGAAGGGAGCACATTGGGTATTAGCCACTTCTTACAATCAGAATACTATTTATGTAAAAGATTCTCTGTATAATGTTGAATCATATGATATAAGTGAAGTAGTCTCTGGAAATAGCGGAGTATACAAGGTTCCAAATCAATTTGCCTTACCTGTCATGATCAACGACGTTGAAGAGCTCGCAATAGCGTCAAACAAAGCAAATTTGGCTAGTGAACAATGATTGAGTATCTATATTCCATTCATGATAAATTATTCTTATAAATGTTGAAAGTATTTTTGATATTCTTTTGATATAATATTTGAATTAAAATGTCCTCCGAAAAGGCGTTTATTATTTTTAAGATAAATTATTAAGATATTTCTTTTATTTAATTTTACAATAAATCCTAAAGTTAATATTTATTGCTGTTGCGTTGACTGCTGAATAAATTTTAATATTTTATTTTTTTAATTAGCACTAATTAACATTACTAATAACTTATTTGTCTTATTACTGAATATTTTAGAAGTATTTTTTAAAGTATTTTACAATTATCAAATCTTGTTTTCATTTTCTATCTATCAATATCTCAAATTTCATAATCTAAAATCAAAATTTGTTTCAATAATAGAAATGAAAGAGTAATAATAAGATGAATTTCTAAACAATCAATCAAGATTCATTTTTGACATCCTTACCAACAAATTGCATTTCTAGCCAAAACCTCACACCCCTGAAGATTTCACTGTTGATCTTGTTATTAGACTAAAAGTACCAAATCATATCAATAACACCAAATCAAAAGAAATCAATTTTGATGAATTGTTCATCAATACTCCAACCTATTTCGAAGATACCTATTTGATGGTCCAATAATATATTTAATTTTTAGGAGAATCAGAAACTGATGACAAATTTAATCTTCTAAATTTCATTGGAGATTTGAAATCACTGCATCCATTGGACACTCCTCGTGCTAAGGAAAAGCCCCTTCTCCTCGATGATCTAAACTAATAGCAGTTAGTTATTGATTGTGAATACGAATGTAAGCCTTAGCTCGACTCTTTTACCATAAAGTATAATATGATCATGATAGTTCTACAGCATTTATGCGGATTTCAAGTAAAGTCATATCTTTTTAACTAAGAAAAAGATACCTATTTATACATGCTTCTATCACAAAGTCAGGATAATCTGCTGGCATTAGCAAATCATTATAAAATCAAAAAGGAAGTTAATATGATTGAGTATGATTTCTTTTTGAATGATCCCGTAGACAAAAAGGGGAGGCCTTTAAAAATACACTCACATTTCCAGGACAAGCATCTTGATTTTAGTCCTAATGACTATTATAAATAAATTACACGAAGCTTAGATATTCAATGCCATTATCCACATCGAATGATTCATCAAGAAGAACCTCTCTAGCAAGATTAAATCGATCGTTATTTAGCTTACTCTGAAGAAGAACATTAAGCTTTGTAGGATATATTAAAAAACTAAAATATGAAAATTTCTCCTCAATAAATGCAGTATATTTTCTACTGCAATAGAGGAAAAACCAATGATGGTTGCTACTAATACATGAAAACTCTCAAAAGGAGATTGGTATTTTTCAATAAGATTAAAGAATTAAATAAAAAATATGGATATAAAACCTATGAATAAAACCATTCATTTTTCGAATTCACTCTATTGTCTAAGAGAAAAGCATTTTTTGACAAAATAGCACATCTATTAACTTATAAACAGATCATGAAGTCTCCTTTCGGAGAGATATCCATTTTTTCTAAAATGGAAAGAATAAAACTCTCTTATCTCTATCTAAAATAATATCTTAAAGTGCAAAATTTTCCTAAAGCTCATTTATAAATTTTAGCAATAAACGATAATTATTAAAAATTTGGTAATGTTACTTTTGAATATAGTGAAAACATTTTTAACAATAAATTAGCGAAGGAAAATTTGAAAGGAATTCGATTGGTAGATGTTTGGCATGGATTTATCCCTTTTATGTCAGACATTCGAGGTATATATGATTACATGGGATAAACTTTTGCCTACATGATGCTTGTCAAGATTCATTTGATCAATTTTTTTTCAGGAATGTCTCCTTTTTCAACACTGGGATATATTATTAAATAGATATACTTTACAGCATCCTCCACATAAATTTTTTAATTCAGTATTATTTATCTCTTGATAATGATCATAAGCTTAACTATTTTTATGGAAACATGGAGGAACAAAGAAAACTAGTTTTTTAATAACTTCGTTGAGAAAAAAGAGGAAGTCAACTTTCGGGATCAGTATAAAGGCCCATATTTTCGCAATTTGATAACTGACGAGCCTAATGAGTTTAAAGTTTAGCCAACCATTTGGATTTTAACCATTAAATTTCTCACAATGCTAGGATTGTGCAGTCTTATTATTCTCGAAGCAGTATTTTTTTACGGACTAAGGCAATCAATCGTAAAATCATATAATAAATTTCCTTCTCTCAATTCCCAATATTTATCAATTCCTCATTTGATATTTTACGGGGTCTTTTTCTGGTCCAATTACTTAATATTTAAATTAATATTTGGAAGAATTATAATAAAATTGGTGTAGCTGCAAAATTATCCTACTCTTGAACAGCATAGGGAAGAACTTCAAAAATATATTTACTTGTTTACTTTTGGAGTTTAAATGATTGGACCGTTCTTTTTTTATGTGATATAACCATTTCAAAGCAACAGCTGCTATGCAGACCAGTGTATTCAATAATTTTGGCGATATATTTATGCTCGTTACTTTATCATTTTCTCTTTTATTTTGGTAAAAATTCTTTATGCAATTCTTTTTTATTTCAAAGGTGGTCTTTAAGAAATAACATCCATACTTGATGAAGATTATCATAAAGCTAAAGCCTATATATCATATCACGATAAGCTCAATCGCTTGCTTGAATTCGTTCGGAGTGAATACAATAAGTAATAAGTATAATTTGAATTTAGAGAGGAAGCGCTGTCACTATACTATTTTTGCCTCTACTCAATGAGTTTTCCTTTCTGTTCAGTTCTGGCAATGGGTTTACTCTTAATAAACTACATAATGGATAGGATTTAAATTTTGAGAAGTGGGCGTCGACCTATTCCTAAATCTCACGATTTAACAAAACTATCCACGATATATACTTATATTATTCACATTTGCATTATTGTCAATTCCTGGGCACTTTGTAATAGCTATCATTTCGTATAATATAAAATGACGTATATAATTGAATAGTTTTTGACTGAAATAACTGAAGAAAACATTCTCATACTGAAGATATTATTAGCTGCCTGCTGCATAGTCTTTCTCTAAGCTATCCATCTTATTTTCAAACGTATCTTTGATGGTATGGAGTTAAATTAACTAAACAGTACTTCTATCCTTATTGAGACAGAAATATTAAAAAATATCACGATTATTTATTTAGAAATAAAGCAATGCCTGTAGACAAGCAAGAACAAGTGAAAAGTGTCCCGGTAAAAACAATATTTCGTACTTATAATCTAGAAACTCTCGTGGAATACAAAAAAAAGAAGATATCTAAGATGAGGATGATAGAAATGACCTAAAGTCGATATCTAAATAATCCAAACTTTAATGCAATGAGCTTGGCGAGGAAATCAGCAAAATTAGAAGCTAAATAGGAAAATAATGAAGCTTAGTCCGCTATTCAAATAAAAATTAGTCGTATATCTCAATAGAGTAGCTTATGATTATCTTGCGATAATAATCATTTTTCTGACCTTTCTTTATTCAATTTCTATTGATGTAATTAAATTTACTCTCGGCAGATAAAATGATAAAATGTTTCAAAATGGTTTGTACTTATAAAACACTACTATGCCCTTGAATATGAACTGAATGCTAATTTATTGCAATTATACAGAATATAGATTAAATTAATGGGTCGGTTATCATTTATTCTCAAAACTATTCGATCACCATCTTTTAGTCGTATATCTCATCGATATTTTTATCATATCCAATCACAAGAGAAGGCACTGAACAACTTTTATTTAGCAGATTCTTTTTCATCAGACTTTTCTTTAAGATATTGCTGTCGCAAATGAATTCTGACCACCTTTAAACATCCCACTTCAACTTTGTTATATAGATTTTTTGTAGCTCTTTAGGCTGGTTTTGATAGAAAGTTTAAACTGATTTGCCATATTCACGTAAGCGGGACTACAACATATTTTTTAGACCTTGAATTTCGCCTTATTCATAGAAATTTGAGTTATGCAAATGGAGGCGACAAAAATGACGATCGTACTCACCCAACCTAAAAGCAATAATTGTATTTTCAGCATGAAGAAGTTGATATTTGTTTTCCACCTGATGAAGACTCTGTTCGAGGGTTTGTTTAATACCAATTAGTTCCTAATTCTTTTAAATTGCCTCGTTTAATGCTTATTATAGCAGTTAATTGTTAAGTTTTTCTTTTTTAAGCAATCGAATCAACTCTCTATTGGGCTCCACTTTACTCTTCTTTTTCCCTTTTTCCTCCTCGTTTAAATACTGTTGATACCCATTTTAAATTATTTTGCTAATTTTAGTGCTATTCTATTTCTCATAGGATTTAATTGCTTTATCCACCTCAGGAAATTGTGTAGTTAAGATATTTTTAAGTTGATTAAAAATATAAAACTATTTTTTCATATTTTATGACTATTTTTTATAGTGGTTTTTTTCTTATAAAATTTGGGAAATAAACTCATTAATATGCTTCTCACCAATTTCCTTCTTAAAAGTTGTCAATTTATCCTCGAGAGTCAACTCGTAAATGTCCTAATATCTTTTGAGTCGAGATATTACTGAACTAAAAGAATCCTCCTTGTCTTGAAGATATTTTCGCAAATCATTAATCTTTATTTCAAATTCTGCAATACGTTCACTATAAAAATGCTTATCTTCTAAACGCATCTGCTGTTCCATCAGCATCATCATGCTTATATTTTGGTAATCATCATAGTACTTTTTGAGCTTCTTGGCCAGTTCATCGCCCTCCATAATTAGCTTGTTAATTGCATTGATGTTAGGGCCTAGTGTATTCAGTTATTTTAGAGTTTATTTGTTTAGTTTTAAATTCTATTACAGATCAGTCAGGTAGTGATCACGTTTCACGCGGTCCCTCTCCATGAACTCTATTTTAGACTTCTGTGTTTAATTTGCGATGAGAATTTCATCGATGTTATTGACAAAGTTATCGCGCATGTCAACAAGTAAATTTAAATAATAATTACTGTTTCAATCAATTTGTAATCTTATAAATTTAACAATCAAATAAAAAACGTATGGAGTTAAAAAATAACTCTCAAGATATGATGAATATTTTCATAATAAATGACACTGTGCAATAATTTATACTCCAGTAATATTAAATAATGGGTTAACCTGAAGACAGTACGGATTCATTGATGATAATTTTTAGTCAGTAATTAATTACAAATATTTTTAGGGATTATTTATATTGTCATGTTCTAATAGCATTGTTATTATTAAATTCGAAAAGAAAAGAAATGTTAAACATTAGCACGGCTACCTATATCAAAAAATTAGTCAAAATTATTTATGAGAAAGAAAAATAAATTGAAATTCTCAAGAAGGGTATCAAAAATACAGCCAATAAACCAGATGATTAACTCATCGACAGATAAATCAGAGACTAACTCTAGTACACTTCTACTCAACTCAAAGAAGTTAATCAGCAAATTAATACTATGGAAAGGTCTATGGTCCAACTAGAGGCTGATTTAGACGAGGAAATCAATAAAAATATACAAAATTAGGAAACAATTTCAAAATTCAAATCAGAAAATGGATAATTAAAAGTCAAAATTTAATAGTTGGAGGAATAAATTGAAAATTTACATAATAGATATGATTAGTTATTGCGCAATATTGAAGACGGCAATCAAAGAGAGAAAAATCTCACTAATTAAAAAATGGAACTGCTCTTAAAAATTAGGAAAGGGGAAGACCGTATGAGTTAGATTAAAAGCAAATCTGAAGAATAAACGAGTCAGTTATATCGTGATATAAAAAAATATGAAAGTTAAATCAAAATCAAAATGACAGAGCTAAGTGCCCAGAATTAATAGATTTAATTACTGAAGATAGAAATCTAAGGAAAAGATATTAAAATCAATGAAGGAATGAGTGAGCTGAATGAGAAATAATAAATGATTAACAAAAAAAATGAGGAAATAATAGAACTGAATTAAATTCTTGACACTAAAAACCAATAAATAATGAATAAAAATAATGAAATTTAAAAGATGGAGTGCAATCTGTTAATCAAGTAAAACTAAACCAAACTCGTCAATGAAACATTTACAAATTACAAGGAATTTTATTACTCAATTAATCAGTATATTGAATCTGCTTATCTCAAATATTGCTCTTAAGGCTTTTTGCAAAGTTCAAAAAGACTATTTCGATAAAATGAGAATGAATAAAATCGTTTTTAAGCGACTTTCAAAAAATTTCTTGCAGTTCAGAATTGGATGGAAGATGCCTCATCTAAAATATAAAAATTAAAAATTCCTGAAATCGGAATATAAACAATACAAAATTTATCAATAATCGTTCACTCTTTTGAAAACAAATTATAAAACTGTGATTTGACATAGAAACTTGAGAAAGATAGGGAGGACATGCTAAAAAATGAAGAACTACTTCTAGATAATCTTTAAAAAGAGTGCGAGAAGAGTTATTAGCACGATAGGATCAAAGCTGTTGAATTAGATTAGATGCGGTAAATTTTAAAAATGACAAAAGAAGTTAATCGAGAGCTTATGGATGAAATCAATAAAAAAGAGTGCGTAATTTCAGAGTGTCGAAAAATTTATTAAAGTGTTTTGGGAAGCAAAGTCGGTCAGGAGTATAAAGCCATTAAACAAATGCTCAATATCAAGTCACGATGAAAGATAATAATGATATTTAATGAAATTTTACCATTTATTGAATAATGAATAGTTATTGAAAATACACTACTTTTAAGTCATTATAATTATTAGAGTTTCTGCTTCATTGTGACATGAGCTTCAAAGCTGTCCTTAAAATCACGCGTCTTATAATTAATAAACATGCCTCAAAAGATCAAGCCGAACCGGAAATAGAAAATAGGAATAGATAAATAATCAATTTATAGTAATAGAAATATGAATGCATATTACCCCCATAATTAACATAAAATCAAATTGATCTCTGCTAAGGTCATTCGCAATCACCTTCCAAAAAATAGTCAAAAAGAAGTGTATTTACTCCAAACAAAGCAGTAATTAGATGCCACTACTGCATGAAGTACACTCATTACTACTAAGAAAAATAGATAATAACTCATAATCCAGCCTCGGCGAATTGTCAAAAACCGAAATTATATGTGAAGATTGTCATCCTATTTCTGTGCTGGAAAGAAAAAGAAAATTAACTTATTTAACTCAATGAAGATATTATTTTTTACTTTTTAATTTTATTACATTTACCGAAGAAATATCATAAATAAAGATCACGATTTTAAATAATTATAAACCATTTTCTTCTTTTTAAGAAAAAGCGATTATTTATTTTACTTATCTTTTTTAAAGTGAGACATCTGCACAGAAAAATCACTGCCGGATGATTTTTTAAATGACTCAAAAGAGTTTCCTAGTTTTTTACCAACAACAGAATGATTTTGGTTTACATATTTTAGCTTAGCTATGTTCATGGATTTATTTTTTCTTTTTGGACTTTTACTTCGAGAAATTTTGTTGGGAGTTTAAGCATTCAAATAGGGGGATGTGTTTTGTCTTTTAAGACTTGGTTTTGAGTTACTCTTTTTTAAAAATTTAGCTGAAGAGCAGCTTTGTAAAGGCTTCTTGACTTATTTGTAATGTTCATAAATTTGCCTCACTTCAGGGCACAGTAAATGTTCGCTTGTAAACTCTAAATCTTTAAAAATAAGTCTCTCTTTTGCAGGTGGAATCAAATGTTCATTCATTAGAGCTTCAGTGAACTCTTGTTCATCATATCCAAGTTAGTTTTCATCGAAATTGAATTATGTGTAGCTCGGGATATATGGAGGCACTAGTTTCTTTGACAAAACAGCTTATGAGTTAATTCTACCAATCCATGGATGAAACATAATCTACTTTAATCCTTTTAGAGATCCAATTCTTTGTTTGGGGTTCTTATGAAGTAATCCAGAAAGAAGATTTTTAATTTAATTGGAAAGGTTGACATGATCTGGGAAAGTTAATTCCTCATTAACGATTGCATTTTTTATTTCCTCTTCGTTTCTTGAATAAAAAGGGGGAAGCCCAGTGACTAATTCATAAAGTAACGCTCCTAGAGTGTAAAAATCAACTCCATATGAGTGCCCTGTTCTTTGAATCATCTCAGGAGGCATATATTCGGTACTACCACAAAAGCTATAGGTCACCTCCCTACTTTAAAGTCCATATTTAGACAATCCAAAATCTGCTATTTTAACATGTCCATCATAATTAATCAGAAGATTTTCTGGCTTTAGATCTCTATATATGATGTTTTGTTGATGAAGATACATTAGACCATATAGTATCTCAATAAAATAAAATTTAGCATTTTCTTCAGTCATACGTTTAACTGATTTAAGGTAGTAAAAAAGTTCACCTCCAGGACAATCTAAATAAGGAAAAAAGTACAATCTAAAACGAAGCACACAAAGTTATGAGTTTAGAAGCAATGGTTTAGTTTGACGATAAAGGGATGGTTGAGCATTGCACCAATGTTCTTCTCATTTTCAATTATATTTTCCTTTTGGTTGTCGCTAATGAATCTCTTTAGCATCACCTTCATTGCATAGTATTGTCCATCCCGTAAACTGCGGACCAAGTATACCTTGCTAAATCCTCCAATCGCCAGACATTTACAAATTTTGTATTTTTTTAAACGTCCTTCCGCCACGTATTACAGGCAGTTGAAAGATGTCTTTTTACTGAGAATGCCTTGCCCAATTGAGATTTGATAATCCAAGAGGATATCATGATCTATTGATTAAAAACCGACCACTTGAGCTGTCTTAAGGAGTGGATTGGCATCCCTTACGTTCAATAGATATCGATATATCTACTGATGAAAGATGAATGGGAGATTTTTAGTTTAAATTCCGGTAGGAAGTTTCACCTTAAGAAGGGTTCCTCGATAATTGAGAGCGACGACAAAGAAAGTGGAAGCTGTTGTTATGGGTGGTGCCTCAGGGTAGAGTTATTGAAAGTTTTCTTCGGTCCATTGGTAGATTCCTTCCGAATTTATTCTATTTTTGTTTTTAGACATTAATTTCTTTTCACTGTTCTATTTTTACATTTCTAAAATTTAAAGCAATAGTATCAATGAAAATTTTAGAAAATATCAATATCATTAGTTAGACCGAGTAATTTTTTTAAATCTTTTAACCATCTTATTTAAAGGCTCAGAGGAAAAAAAGACAATTCAATACAGATGAATTGATAATTTTATTTAAATAGAAAATATATTTTTACACATTGATTCATAGTAATAAAATATCGATTTAAATAATAATGGAAAGAAATAAACTATTATAAAGAAGAATTTTTATTCAAATGGCAAGAAATCATAACAAATTAATAGTTTTATTTAGAACAAAAAAATCAATCATCAATTTTACTACTCGATAAAAAGTAGTTTCTTGCCTTTATTTATTTAAAATACCTCATACAAATTTGCGATTAAAATCTCGCTTTATCATTTTAAATTTAATTCTTTTAAAAGTAATTCTTTTATACAGTTTTATGGATGAAAATTTTAATTATTTAATCGAATAATTGGCCAAAATAATATCTATAATAAAAATATTTGATATCAAACTATTTAATATCTGCAAATAGGGCAGTTTGGCTTGATTTTACACCACCCTGTTATGCATTGACTATGAAATACATGCATTTAGGAGCATGGTAGAACTATTACTTCCTATTATAAAGCGTAACTCTGAAAGCAGATGGAACATTATGAACATTTTGATAATATTTGACCGGTTGTCTTTAGTGAATGAGGAAGCTTTGCTTTCTTCTAGGTTTTTATGAAGCAAACGTATATACAGCAAAATATGAGTAGAATAGGAGCCAAAATAATTATAAGCAAAATTGCATAAATCTTTGGCCTATAGAGAACTATAGTCACTAAGAATAGTTCTAGTAATGAATGCTGAAGCTAACTAATAGGAGTTATGAAAGAAATGACTACTCCAAAAATGAAAATTCCGATTGATGCAATATTTAAAATGCTTGCATATAAAAAAAGACAGCAAAATTTCTTTTCAATTGCCGTTCTAATGCTATTTGATCCAGAAGATTCTCGAATTGATTTATGTTCCTCAGGCACTTCATCAATTTTTTACATATTTTAAAGATCATAAAAAACAAGGCTAACTCTGATTCCCATTGCTTCATTATATTAATAGTTCGATATTTCTTAAAATTGTTCATCTTTTTTATGAATTCTGAGTTCTTCTAAAAGCATAGAGTGTTTAAAACTTGTCGCAATGTCCAAGATTAAGTTAGAATTTATCACATATTTGCAGTAGAAGTAGCTAGAAATTATTAATTCCAGACTGTTATAAACCAATCCAGCGATAAGAAAAAAGGTGAATAGATTTTGCTCCTACTCATGATTTTCACTGAGTAATAGATAGTTCAAAGGTATTATCAATATCAAGGCGATCTCACGGACTACGAAAAAAGCTATTTGATTGGTTGCTTACTCCTGAACATGTTTTGCACACTAATAAAAGAAACGATCAACGATGGGGCCTTCTTAAAGTTTGTTCATAAGTTTAACTTATTAAATGCGTACTAAGTTTATAGTAATGGAACAGAATTTTTTATTTTTTATAGATAGCATACACGGAAATGCATAGTTAAAAAAAACAACGTTTTTTAGTTGGAAGGCAAGATTTAAAGCATAGCTGTTCGGTAAATATATTCAGAATAATTGAAACTGAAATAAATTGTCAAGAAAATAAATAAATTTCGAGTGTTAATTTCAATTCCTGAAGTAAAAACTAATATTTTCTATCTCAAATTTCAAAAATAGGAGGCTTAACTCTTTGTAAACCATATTTGATATCAAAGATTTAAAACTTCCATCTTTAGAAAACCAATTAAAACGATAGTATTATTTTCTAATATTGACGTCATTAAAAATTAGATATTATGATAAGTGATATTTAATGACAATATAGATGCGAAATGCGGATTTAAAATGAATAAATAATATTTATTCACTCATGAAATTGCTTTTAAACAATTCACAAATAATTCTTTTAATTTTCTTGAATTATTTTCGTATTTTAAAAAAGTAGTGACTTGCCGTAATTGTAAACGAATATATTAAAAAACTGAGATAAAATTTATGAATATAATAATCGATCGTTGAAAATGATAAATCAGCTAAAGCTAAAATTGCGACCGACAAAGGAGGAGACCGCTCCCAGTCGCAGAATTAAAACTGATATGTGTGAAAATAATAAGAAGATTAGTTTCTATGCCAATAAGCCCAAGATCCCTCTAGGGTAAAACAAAAAAATTGTCAATGAAAGTTAAACCCTCCCTCTCAAAAATCAGAATCCTTACAGGTGCATCACCCTCAAACCACATTCAACTAAACTCAATACTTAAGTCAAAGATATAGATCGACTGACCATTGGGCATCGTCAAGCCATCGACAAAATTTTTGGTCCCACTAAAAAAGTGAATGCCATTGGGTTAGTTTCTCATTCAATGAAAAGAGATAAAGAAGAGAAGGATGGGAAAAAACCAGACAGTCTTACTGGAGCTGCTCGTTATATCTTTGATGATCAAGTTGGAAGTGGTACATTTGGAGTCGTTCATAAGGCTCGAGACAAACAGACTCTATAGAAAGTCGCAATAAAACGGGTGTTTCAAGATAAGAAATATAAAAATCGAGAACTTTAAATTCTTAAAATTCTTAATCACTCTAATGTTCTTAAAATGAGAGACTCTTTTTACACCTATTAAGCAGATAAGGAATACCTTAACGTTGTGATGGACTACTATCCCTGCAATCTTTACGAATCTCTTCAAAAATATCGTGGAAAAGCTTAAATTTCAAGATTAAAGTTGAAAGTATTTGCTTATCAGATGTTTAGAGGACTTTTGTATCTGAACAGCATTAATATTGCTCATAGAGATATGAAACCTCAAAATATTTTGGTGAACGATCAGACATGGAACCTTATAATCTGTGATTTTGGTTCAGCAAAACGCTTATAAATAGGATAGCCTAATTTAGCATATATTTGTTCACGCTGTTACCGCGCTCCAGAACTAATTTTTGGGAGTACCGGCTACACAACTCAAATTGATATGTGGTCAGCAGGATGTATCTTAGTGGAAATGATAACACTTGAACCAATCTTCCGGTCTGGCAGCAATATTGACCAATTAGTCGAAATAATCAAAATATTGGGCTCACCATCTTATGAGTAAATTATGGAGATGAATAGAGACTGTGATATCAAGAAATATCAGTTTCCAAAAATACAACCCCGTAGTTGGGAAAAGGTAAATATTGAAGTATGCAGATATTAAAAAGAAAGAATCTTGGATAATAGTTTTATGATTTACTCAATCATGTGCTTAAGTATAATCCAGGAAAAAGGATAACTCCTTATGAAGCACTACTTCATCCCTTCTTCGATGAATTGCGAGATGAGCAACTATATCTAAAGTTAAGAAAGGAATGCTCAATGATGGACCTTTTCGATTTCAGACTCACTAAGGAGGTGAATGAGTCTCAAATAAATTGCTTGGTGCCGAAGTGGTATCATTGATGGCCTTGTGATAATTTGATGACTTGATATTTAACTTGATTTTATCGGATGTTCATTACTTAATTATGAACTGTATATCTAAAATAAAATATATGGCTCTTATAAAACAGAATATATAGTTTCAACTTCTAAAACTTCAACTCGTGGCAAGATCTCAAAATGAAAGCTTGCATGCTGAAAATAAATTACATCAAACTCCTCTTATTGAATTGAAGTTGAAACCATCAAAAAATACTGTCTTTTTTATTATTGCCTTGGTAATCGAAAGAATTGATTCATGTCAGTAACTTTTTAGAAAAAATATATTCGGTAAAAAGTTTTTAGCATTGATAAGATAAGTTAGTCTTCTTCATTATTGTTAATTCTATTATAAGACTTCAATCCCAGTATATTTTGTTTAGATAATATAGTTTCAGCTAGTCTTAAGAGTATATTAATTAGAAATAGTTATCATAATAAACATATTAATTAGAATTGTCAAAGCAAAAATGAACAGTAATATGCAAAAAGAAGGCCCTGCCATATTTAGACCGATCGAAGAAGACGTCATAGCTAAAATCAACTGTGATCCGCTCTGTCTGAGCAGCCCATTCTGGATCAACGGTAATAGAAAACAAGAAGTGCAAATTGTCTTGACCAACAAATATCTGGCACTCTGCGAAAAAGGCTTCTTCAACAATATTTTCCACTACTACGTTGAACTAGACTTTGATCTCAAGTTTTAAATTATCTACGAAGGCGACCACTCACCCTTAACTGCTGATCATGCAATCTTCACCAAAAAAGTTGGTTTCAGATTGCATAAGCAAAATGCTCAATCAGTGGAGCTTTAAATTGCTTGCTAAAATGTGATATAAATTTGGACCAAATATCTTACCAAATCTTTAAACCAATACGGGTTTCATAAACTTTACAAGCCAATTAAAAAATTAGGAAAAGGAGGATTTGCCACTGTGTATGAAGTGGATCGATTAACAGATCATAAACACTTTGCAGTGAAAGCTTTTTCCAAACAGAACACAATTAACTCTCAAAATCCAAGTTAACGCCTTAATCTTCTAAATGAGATCAATATGATGCGGGTTTTCGACAATCCCAACATTATCAAACTTGAAGGAGTCTATGAATCGGATAACTCACTTTATGTGGTTTTAGAACTACTAATTGCTGGACAACTTCATAATCGTGTCAATAAGAGAGAGGGCAAGTTTTCACCATATTAAATAAGATAATTCATGATCGGAATGGCCAAAGCTTTGAAGGATATCCACAGAAACAGGATTATGCATCGCGACATTAAACCCGAAAACATTATGATGAGAAGCGATGAATCAATGTCTCCTGTGATTGTAGATTTTGGGCTTTCTGCCAATGTCGACTCTGATGATTATATCTTTTACAGATGCGGCACTCCTGGATATGTGGCTCCAGAAATAGTGACTCTTTAAAAGGGACAAAAAATTGAGCCAGGCTGCGATGTCTTCTCAACTGGAGCTATTTTTCATGTTCTCCTTACTAAAAAAGCTCTGTTCGATGGTAGAAAATTTGAATAAGTATACGCTAATAATCGTAAAATGAACTTTAGCTTGAATTCATCTTTATATGACAGCGTTGATCCTTAAGCTATGGATTTGCTAAAGAAAATGCTGAAAATAAATCCTAAGGAAAGAATATCAGCTGCCTAAATGCTACAGCATCCATACCTAAGTAACTGGGTGATGTAGGAAGAGCGTGAAGAGAAGGACGTAATTTCTCCCATAACTACAGCATGCAATTTGAAACTGACGAACTGAAAACTGATGCAACTTATTTTAATCTATCTTACTCTTTACTATAATATTTGTAATTTTGCATTTTTATGCCGAACCACATGATACTTTCAATTATTCGAGTCATTTTGGAAAGAATAAAATAATTATTTTCTAAGATCCTTTAATTATATCTTTTCCTTCAGAAAGATATTTGCGATGAAACAAAGGACATCTCCAGTTTAGTTTAGCTTTTCATGTTTATTGGAAAGTTTTGTTTTCTCTTTTACTTCTTAATTATCATCTATTTTTTCATCATTCCATTTACATTTATTACTGTTTACATCAAAATCACTTATTGCCTTTGATTTTCTTTTAACAACTAATGAAATTAATTATGGACTCAATAATGTTCGCCTCAGGATTTTACTTCCTTATCATTTGCTTATGGCTTATCTCCATTCAGATAATTAAGATATAATACAAGTATTAATAAAATCCTATTAATCTAAATTTATAAAAACTAGTCTATCACTGTAGACCTCGATGATAGATTGGCATTCCACTCTGTCCATGGGTATAGCCTGCTGTTCCAGACGAGGGAATCTGATAATATTGTTGCTGAACCTGCGGAGGGTTGTAATATTGAGGCTGGTTGTATGAGGGAATCTCCTTAGGCGGATAATAATTCATAGGAGCCTGCTGATAGGTGACGTTTTGATTGCTTAATCGCTGAGGAGGTCGATAATTCTGGACTTGAAAAGGTTCTAATTCCATGATTTGGGGTTCATATTCACTCAGAGTTCGATAAATTTCACTTGATTTTTTGCGATCTTGAGGGTTGAGGGCAACCATACTTGCCACAGTTTGATAGAGAAAATCACTATATTTTTAATGAAATGTCCGAAGTAGAGAACTGAGGCGATCTTTTCTAATTTAATAGGGAGCTCGTCGATATACTGAATCACAATCTTCGAGAGTACCGCTTGATAAAATAGTGAGCCCAATGCTAAACACTTCAGCTAAGCATGGATCAACATGAGATGGATAACTACCTTTCTGTATAAGATCATTATTGATTTCTTCTGGTGCTAAATATACGATAAAATTTTCGTCATTCTGCTATTACAACAGGAGATCGTAGTTGTTAAGCTCACCAGGAAGAGAGCATGTGCTGATTATCTTAATTTGTCCGCTTTCGTTAATGAGGATGTTGTTGGGATGGATGTTACCAATTTTACGTTTGAGGTGCTCAAACTTGTGTCCTGCTCTCACAATGTTGTACAACAAATACCAGATTTCAGTTTCAATAAAATCCTTTTTTAGTTGACTTCTGTTAAGGATCTCTGTCTTCAAAACAAATTCGTAGTATTCGAAAGTTAACTAGCTTATTGAATAATTACACTAACGACTCCCCCCGATCCGCAGAGTCCAACCGTCTCAAAGCTATACTTTTAAGGGAGCAACAAAATTTATCTAGTCTCAGTATCTTGAATTTGCTCCATAGCCTTAACCCAATCCTTGTATATTTTTTCTGATTCGACTGTGCGAGTAAGATGCATGAGATAATTGTCCTCTTCCTCTTACTGATTGGGGTCATTGTATTAAACATTGGGTGGAAGAGCTTCCAGTCTGACTGATCCAAATTTTTCATGTTAAGTATGATCCTCACCTTCTTTTTTGTTTGAGCTGTTACCCATTGTTATATTTTGAATTATTCGATTTATCAAGCTTATCACTCCTTTAATAAATTTACAATCATATATCCAGTTATCATCTTTAAAGGTTATAGGAAAAGAAATGAATACTTCAGTCAATTGACCTCATTTCTTTGTTTATAAGTAATAACGCCTATCATTGTTTATCTGTCTCAGATTGATCCTTTTTTTTGCTGCGGCTTCGCTGCTCCAATCTTCTCTTTAAACGATCTTCTTGAGAATCAAGATTATCGGACATCAGACGACTACTCTTCTAAGCTTTTTTGTTTGAACCCTCTATCATACTCCTAACCACTATTTACGATTGAGAGTTAAATTTGTTGAGCTACATCCTTAAATGGCTTGAGTATTGAGTCGAATCAACCTCAGGAGTCTTCGCAGTATTTGGTTTTTTCTCAATAAGTGCAAGAGTGTAAGGATGAGTTAGCAGTGCTGATAATTTTTTTTGAAAGTGATTGGCTTTTCGGGGGTCTTCGTTAATATAATACTCTATAGCTATCTGAATAAAGCTAATTATACGCGATACATTTCATTGAGTTGTTGAACCAATTCCATGTTATAAGAATCAACAAATTCTAGTTGCATTTCTAACTCCATGACGTTTTGTGCGAAGTTTGGAGGAAGAGATAGCTTTTCAGGTTAGAAGTAGTGGACTGACTTGCTTGCTTTTCTTTTGGCAAGTTATTACTCCTTCTCGTTTTTTCCGAAGAAAGCCCCGAACATATTAATTACGTTGTAAATATAGAATCACTTCACAAGTAACATCAATAAAATTTAACAATAATATTACGGGAAGTAAGATAACAACGCTGAGATTATTTGGTAGAATGAAACTATTAATAAAAGGTGCAAAAATAATTTAACAATTTTATTATTCATTTTTACTGGTAATTTAAAAAAATATTGATCATTCATACGACAAAATTATCATTTTAGATGATATCATAGTAATCATTGCATCATTACATCGACTAGGCCTCTCTAAAATGGCATTATAGCAGATATTTTCCTCCTTGTTGCAGGGCATACATATGTTCGCCCAGTATGCAGCATTTTATGATTGATTATCCATTTTCAATATCGATCTTGAGAGGCTATAAAACAAGGTTAGCTATTGAAAATTTATAAAACAGATTGTTTCTTCTAAACACTACATATTCTACGATGTTTTATCTTTTTAAGTGGATCACTTCATCTATGAATCCTATATCTCGAATAATCAAGTTAATTTGCATATTCTTCAGTTAATATAGACTAGTAACGTTGTTCTGATCTCGAGTCAGGTAGTATATAGCTTCTTCTCCTAAATGGTTAATCAATTTAAAATGATTTAAAATTGATTTTATATTCATTTTTAAATAGATTTGATGTTCAATCTATAGTTCACCGTTCAGAAAGATTATTGATTGACTTTCATGCAAATCGACTGTCCAGAGTAATAGTCCGCTTTGATATACTTGGGCTCTTTGGATTTTTTGGTTAAAACATTCGCCAATCTGTTAAGACTAATTTATTAAATTAATTCTGATAACTTTATTAAGGCTAATGAAATAGATATAATTATCTATTTGCAAAATGGTAACTATTGATAAAAGGTCGATTGTATTGTATTTCGAAAATAAGGCTATTGGTTGTAGTTTATCATTGTAAATAGACATTTTGACTTATCGAGCGCTATTTAACATGACACAGAGCAAATAATGTTTTTTCTTACTTTAAAACCAAATTTTTGAGTATTTAAGTATTTAATTCTCTAGTCTTTTTCCTTAAATCTATAAAATGCAGCTGTTTCTAAGTTAATTTTCATTTTTTAATGGTTATTCACACTTCATCAACTTTTTATTGAGCACATCAATATCATTAAGCCTATATCCAAGAGATAGCTTTTATTTCTTAAAACTAATTTTTCTTAAAAATGTTATATGAGATTCTCCTATTTATGTTTTTTACTGCTTAATAAGGCTTCGCTGTTTTTGTATGTTAAGCTCAAGTCCAAGCTTTTATCTTAATTTTTAAACTTATCTCAAAAAATTGCCAATTTTTTAATTTAAGATGGTGATTTAGTTAAAAAGGACGTCATTTAATCTAGTCACCTCATAAAGTTACTGTTGGGGATGAAGACTTATTGCGCAAAATAACTCCTTGCAAAGTAGAAAAGTCTTTTTGCTATCTTTAATTAATGATTTCTCAATTCTCAACTTAGTTTTTTAATAAAATTCGTTGATCATGTCTGACAATTTTTAACGCTAATCTTGTATTTTAGCTTCTTTGTCAGCCTTGGACCCTTTTCTAGGATTGGGCGATAAAGGAGATAAAGAGTTGATTACTTCTGTCATGAATGCAAATTTTATTCTTTTATTAATAGTAGGAGAATATTAATAATAATTTAGCACTTTGAAATAAGGATTAATTTATTTATTATTAGGGGATACAAATTATTGAATTTATTAAATATAACAGTTTGTTTTGCATTGTTAAATTAATTTATTTGGAAATATAAATTGTTAATGTACAGAAAAGGAGTGATCCTTATTCAATTACACTTTATTATCTTCTATTAATCGACTATATGTTCTCGACGAGCTACTTAAAGCTTATTTTTCGTCTATTTGACTAATTTACAATTTAATCTTCATCATAGAAGAATAATATTTTTGATAATTTAATCATCATTACCATAAAAAGTATCATGGTTGTTCTATCTAAACTCTTCCTCCTCACCTTTTAATTGCCTTAAGGTTTGTATGTCCTTTTTTATTTTCTTTCTCTTATGGCACTGTTCCCTAAGAGGAATATTCACATTAAAAACTTACTTGCTTCTTTTTTTCAGAATCCTTTAATAAGATCTTTTTTAAAGTAGGCATTCGGATTCGAGAATTGTTTTTCGACTGACTGCAGCATGGAAGATTGCCCATTGTGATATTATAAAATAGAAATTTAATACAAATTCGCAAAATGATTAGTTACGCATTAAAAAATCAAGCACTTAGTTGCATATTTAAGGCTGTCCTCGCTCATTTACCACATTCATTATACTCAGCAATTTCTAATTGACTTCATTGAGTTCATCTGTTAAAAATTAAGTTTCCTTCTCAATATCTCTCTTTTTATTTTCCATGTCCACTTATAATTGCTGTTTCTATATTCTTGTAGTTGAAATTCGTACAATTACTTCATTTACTGCTTATTTTAACGAATCCCTTTTAAGAGTGAGTTATTTTTGAATTTATTAGAGATGATTTTTGAATTATTATTTTTATGATATTTACTGTTAAAGCTCCTCGATTGACAAACATATTTCACTTGCATTTACATCACTCTCTTCTTCTAGGCTGACATATTAAGAAAATATACCGAGTTCTACTTCAATTCCATTTTAAAATATAATTTTCTTCTTTTTTTAGCTACCAATAGGCCACTCCTTGATATTTATCTCAATTGTACCTAACATTTTAGAAGGACATTTTTATCTTACCACTAAGAGATTAATCAAAAAAATAGGATGGGATGCGGCTAAATCAAATGCTGAGATAATATCAACATGAGTAACTTCTTTGAGTTGGAAAGGAGCTGATATTGCATAATGCCATTCATTCTTTTTAAGATATAATTGGATTGGTTCGTTGATGATTGCCAAAGTTTTAATTTGGTAGAAATGCAATTTGACGTGAAACATTTTTGACCGCTATGGATAAGTGAATTAAAAAATTAAATTGAAATAAGTTAAAATTTAATATCATTTTTTAAACTTACCTTTTACTCCAATAAATTGACTTAGATTATCAAATTATGATCTTTCAAAATTATTAAGGGAAAAGTTAACCATAAAATATGTATAAATAATCATATGGATATTATTAAAAGAGAAAAATTATTAATTTTAAAGAATCAAGAGCAATCTTAACCAAAATCCTACCCGTCATCATCGAACGTATCATCTTATTCTTCAGGACGACTCGCTAGTACACTTTCACCAATCGAGCTTGCCCCATCGATTCTTTCATCGAAGACTAAGTCAAAATTATTTTATTAGTTTAGATTTTTAAAATATTCCTGATACTTGGGAGCAAAGCCAATGGGTGCAGGGAAAAGAGGATCAATACAAATTCTGAATAGTTAGAAAAATACTGAAATGTGTTTTCGATAAAGCGAGGAATTATCTTGTTTAGAACTGGGCAATTTGTTTCGAGACAAGGATTTGTGTTAATTTCAATCAACCAAGTCGAGTAATTTTCGTCTATCATAAAGTCAAGACCAAATATTTCGAAGTTATTAACCCTTCTAACTGGATCAATATTTAGTGCTGAAGCTCTGATAGCATCAGAAGCCACTTGCTTCATCTTGGGATAAATCATTTTCCAAAAATCAAAGTTTCTATCTTGGCTTTTGATGTATGCATCAAGCTCTTAGTATGTGACCTTATTTCCTTTTTCGTATTTACCGTATTCGGGCAAATTTTTCTGAACAGCATCATTGGTAAGATGAATAGATCCAGAGCTGAACTTCAAAGTATATTCAGTACTAGTTGTTCTAACATATCCTTCACGATACCAATACCCTTTCATTCTACCATTACTACAGTTGATCATAATGTAGTGTCTCAGATCAAATTTTCTTCTTTTATAAAGAAGGGGATGTTCTATATACTTTTGAAGTATATAAGTTTTGTAACTGCCATCACTATGTTGCTATTTGGTCTTCAAAATAGTCTTAATTTAACTAAGCTACAGGCAGACAATAATCCCATTTCCTCGATTCGTATTTTAACCTGGCTTAACAATCCAAGCGTTAAACTTATTAATTGAATTAGGATCAGTTTTGTTATTTTTAGCGATCGCATAGTAATGTGGTAAAAACTTTAGATATTAGTCATCTTCTATTCCATTTTTTATATGAAAGGTTAGTGGCAAATATTAGAATACTTCTTTATTTTGGGCAGAATAATACTAGGACATCGTTTTAAAAAGAGCTTTTTTGTTACCTATTAGAAAATTGTTATAAAAATGGTTATGTATTCTAAATTCGCTCTTAATTTTTGAAAGTTCATTTTCAGTTATTTTTAGGATTTTAGTTCGAGCCTTCAAAGTCTCTTTAGTTTTACGCTACTTTTCAATATTTTTTAACCAATACTCCTGCCAATTTTAAGTCTACAGTTAATTGAAAATAGTATAAAAATTATTTTATTATTTGGTATTTTTCTTTTTTTTCGAATGCAGTTGTTTTATTTCTTATTAAGATATTTTCTCAACTGCCTCCCCCTTTTTTTGGGTTGAATAAATAGAAGCTATTTTAATTTGAGTCCATATAAACTGAGCATCCTGCTGCTTATCAGTCAGCTGAAACCAAGGCCTCCTTTTCATTATGCCTTTAATGAGATTGGAGTTATTACCACCTCCAACAAAAAATTTAATCTTTGAATCATACTCTTCCACAACAGATACTATGAGGTTGTTACTATATGCAACTTTCCATATAAAATCTCGATAATAGTACAACTCAAAAGGAGGCTTAAACTTTAAATTTCTTCGAACAAATACATGATCGGGCTTAGTATTAGAAAGAGGCTTAGAATTAGAAAGGGATTCAGATCGGTTGAGTAGAGTCGACTGAAAATTCATTTAGGATTCACCAAGACTACTGAACATTAAGTCAAGATTATTTTCCTTGAAAAGTTTTGATTTATTCAATATAGGAGAGCCCATTTAATTCAAAGCTATCTTTTCAACTGAGAGATAATCCTTGATATTATTTGACATTGTCTATTTTTTTAAGGGCTCAAGCTTTTTATGATAACGGCTTTTTTGTAGCATCTGTGCCTGTGACAGAGGATTATTGTTCTTTTGCTAGTACTACAATTATGCCTCACTGACTGTGTTTATCTACAAGGGTTCATATATTGTAGAACCATTTTTTTTCTGCAAATGATTACTGGTCTTAATTTTACAAATTTCAGGCGAAAATCTCCCTTCCATGAAGCGAGTTATTTTGGAATCAAGTAAAAAGCTATCTTGATATTTATCACCAAATTTTTGCTCTAAAATAATGGACGAGGCTTCATCCTTACTTTTGTATTTCTCTATACGTTTATATATGTGCGAAAACTTTTCCTTCATGACTAGATAGGTAAGGATATCGGTTCCTGGATCGCCTAAACTTGCACTGTGCTGATTGCGGTTAATTTTTTGGGATGAGCGATCAGAAATATTTTTGCTTAGTAGTGGATATTTTATTGCACCAATGGCATGATCTTTATTTTTTTTAGAGGGAGAATCGCGTTAAATCATTCCTGCAATAAATTTATATAAAAGCATATTGAAATCATTTATGCAATCACCATAATCTTGCAAAATTGTATGGTAGCTTCTAACTCTTATAATTAACCAATAATATTGACTAATTTATACGATTTTTGAGATTAAATGATTTATTTGGCCAAATTATTATTCAAAGCTGGATTAACAATTGTATTTTCATGGCATCCTTTATTATTTCCATCATTAAGGTTATAAATTATCCTGATTAATACCTTATTCCATGTATAATTTTATCTTTAGAAAAAAATATGAGAGGTGCTGAAGATTAAAATTATTTAAAACAAATATAAACTTAAAGTTACTATTTTCCTATAGGTTTATCAAACTGTTTTTAAAATACAAACGAAGAGAGCTCCATATTGCAGAATAATTCTTTTATTCAATTTGATGATTATTCTGATTTTCAGTTTATGACTCTGATTTTTATTTAAAAATGAATAATTGAGGAAAGTAATTCCCTTGGCTAATAGATTTTGGTGAAGATAAAGCAATCTTGAAATAATATGGATGGCAACAGATGCCGAATATGAATGCATGAACGTGAGGATATAGAGAGCTTGCCATATTCTCCGCCATCAAGCATTAATTGATTTCAGATGAACATATAGTCTCAAAGTTATGAAGGAACCTTGAAATAGTGAAATATCATCTCAGTTTAATTAATATTTAATCGAGAAATCAATACTCCTCAAATATACAACCAAAATATAATCTATACTATCAAATTATTTAAAACAACAAATTTTATATCTCATATTTTGGACCTTCGTAGTTATAATTTTATTGGTTTAGCATATGATTAAGTTAGGAGCAGCTTTAAGACGAAAATCAGTGGAAAAAGTGGAGCCTATTCTTCCTCGCACAAAAAAACAGAGATAACCAAGCGGAACAGGCCGCACCATTTATCAGGATTTAAAATCACCATCGTAGTAACTTAAATAGTTCCACAAAAAACAGCTATATACGATGGGTAATCTTAATACGTAGCATTCTTTATCAAATATTCGCCCTGAGTAATTTTTTTCCAAAAGACACAGTCGATTCAACGACGATGACCTAAATGCAGACAGTATTGCTCAATTACTATAAGGTAAAGTTTATGGGAGCTTTCTTTCTGGAAGAAAGCAATAGCCTGAAGTTAGTAAAGGAATTTTCTAAAAAACGGCTGATGAAAATGTTAAAATAAAAGGAAGCTAACCTTCAGTTTGCTAAAGCAAAAAATAAAAGGAAATATCAGAAAAAGGAGAAGATGAGGATGAAGGATAAATAAAATAGGGAGAAAACTATGATGATTATGTGTTAGGAGATCAATTACCTGCCTAAGAGGAACAATAAGAAAAATCTTAAATCATAGCGAAGAAATATCGCCATGATAATTAAAATAAAGTATTGGACAGTTATAAACCTCAGAGTGAAAGCTAGTTAAGGATGGAACGACAACATTGGGTCAGATAAAAGAAGAAAATGATGGAAATCCATGAAGATTAATAAATTATAGCCATTATGCGTAAGTATCAAAATAATAAACAACAATTGCTAAATCAATCAAGAAAAAGACATGAAACTGCTACCTTTTTAGCAGCAGCCCAAAGCTGCCAGAAAAAAGTTGAAAAATCATTTTCTTTACCCTCTCTTAAGCCTAAACGCTAGATCATTATTTAAGAAAATGTTGAATAAAATAATTAAGAAAAGCCTGTTTAACCCTGGAAAAATAACAAAAATTTGCTTGGAAAAGAAATGAGGAGTCTTTCAACTGAAAGAATTAGAATAAATGAATTTAGATTAAAGCAATCTTTATCTTATGGAAAACTTGGATTTGGCAAAAAGAAAATTCGAACTATTTGCGAGCAGGATATTGTTGAAGATTAAATGAAATAGCTATAAGAAATTAAGAGTAAACTACGTTCAAAAGGCATTATTTTTGATGCTAATAAACTGAAAAAAGGATTGGTTAATGAAAAGCATCCCTCAACTGATCAAATAAATATGTGTCCTGAAAAGATACTACCATCTAACTTCATCTATAAGAAATTCCCTCTTTGATTTGAGTATTTTTATAATTCCGAATTATTGATTTAAATTATTAATAATAAAAAAAGATAAATATTTGATTAAAGGTTTATTGTTCCTTTCTAAAATTTAGCATTATCAGCAAAAATCATGATTTTTATATCATGTCTTTGTAAAATAGTATATATTTTTAAATATAAATGGCAAATAAAATCAATAAAAAACCTTTGATAATCTTATTAAACCAAGAGTTCAATGTCACAAAAGGTCATGCAATTTCTAGTAAGTTTGATTCAAAGCTTCATACCTCCGGCGACTGATCTTAGAAATCTATTTTAGATGTCCAAATCTTTATTAAATGCTCATAATATCATCGGTTAAATTTATTTCATCATCTTCGATCGCTTGAATTCGAAGATTAGAGTATTCAAAATGAGTGCCATTATCATTTTAGTTTAATTTCTTAGCCTCACTTAGTCTATACTCCAGGTATTATGATACTTAGTTTAGTTATAACTGTTTCTTATGAATAAATAATTGCTGAACATACTCCATAAACATTTAAAAATTCTTCTCTATTAATTTTATATCTACGCACATATTTCTAGAGATAAAGTTAGTAAAATTAGTTTTGGCTTCATCTGATGTCGGCACAACGTAGTATTTGAAATTTAAAGAAAAACAGCCATTTTTATCTTTAGATTCGTAGAGAAATACTTCAGCTAACCACGATTAATTACTTGTGCAGTAAGATATTATATATTTATTCGATTTTTTAGCATATCCTAGATCTTATAATTCGTTCAAATACTTGTATACTTTGTCAATCAGTTTCAGGCATGTGATAATACTAGTATGATTTTATTTTGGTGTTCCAATCGACATTCGAAATCTTGAAATTTTAGATGCCATATGCCCTTTCAACTGAGAAAATTTTTGGAATTTTCTTTTTTGAACTTATAGCTTTTCTTAATCTATGACTGTGAAGCTTAGCTGATTCATCATAAATTTTTTATGTTCTTTTCTTTTTCTATCTTGTTAGGATTGTTCTTTGCCTTATAAGCATGGCTTTTGTATATAACTGCATGTCTTACTAACAGAATTAAAATATTTTTTCAAGTGACTCTATTTTTGTTAAACGCATTCATCTTTCTCAGTAGTACATTTACGCATTTTTTTTACGGTTTATTTTGGTTAACGTTTATTCAGAGTGTTATTGAGATTAATTATCTTGGAACTATTGTCCAAACAGGAAGTTTTAATATTTAAATTATCGTATTTTTAGCCAATTTTTTTGATTTATTAAATGGGAAAGATTTTTGACTGAAGTATAGGCATGGCTGAGTTTCTAATGGAAGCCTCAATTTAAAGATATTCTTTCCGAAAAGTTTCCAATTTGGGAGCATTGATAATATAATTTGGGAATTTAGAATTCTTCGGAAGATTTTTGCCTTTTTACATAAATACTTATCAGCTATTAATCTAATTTTAGAAAATTCTTTTTAATAAAAAAAGAATTAAAATTAAAATTGTTAAATAGCATCAAACAAATTCATTTATCGACTAAAATACTTTAATTTGATGAAAATGAATTTTTCATCATCAAAAGTTTTTTGGAGAGCCAGTAATGAAAAAATTAGTTCTTTTGATTTTTCTTTTTTAAATAACAATTTAATATATCATTGGAAGTAAATATAAGTTTTCCGATTACAAAATACAATTTATAATTTGGTATTTTAATAGCATATATTATTTTGACTAAATATGTACAATTACTTCTCATGTATGTAATTTTAAATCTCAAGCTTTAAAAACTCAAATACTGATTTGATGTTTTTTTCAAACATTTATTTGAAGGAATAATTTTAATCCAAAGTTATTATTCTACTTAAAATTGGCAAAATACAATTCAATTTCGTCATAGAAAAGAATAGTTAAATAGTTTTTAAATATGAGAGGTGTCCATTAGCGTGAACGAACTTTTGTTACAATAACGAATGATGAATAGAAATAAATAAAATTTCTTTTCATCCAAGAATATTTTCAGAAAACTATTTGAAAGGAGTTTTACTCTTATAATTTTTACAAGCAATTCAAAGGATAATAGAACAGATAAATTATACTTGACTAAAAGAATACCGCAACTTCAACAACTAATTTATATCATTGTCTTTAATATTCCTCTTCATTTAATCTTTTTAGAACTCACTTAATTTATATTTGCCTTTATTTATACAAAATAAGGAAAAAAAAAACGGGGTAATGCTAAGCTTGCCATTACAGTGAAAATTGCAGAAAATGCACTCCAGCCATCGTCAAGACCAATTTCAAACATTATATAACCTTAAACACATACTAAAACCGCAATAACAATATAAAGGAGTCTGATGAGAAAATTCCACAATTTTTACCACTTAAATGTATTCTTTTCCTAGTTTAATTGTTAGAGAAAATACTCCAATCAATGGCAGACTTTGTTAAGTACCAAGTATATAATGTTTCTTAGGCTGATATCTCTTAAACAATCCTTGAGTTCTTCCTTCTTTAAACAAACTTTGACTGCTACAAATGTTACAAAGGGGATAAATGATCACATTTCTAATACCCTATTCAGTTGTAAAAAACTTTTTTATTTATCATACTGATAAAAATGGCAGATTTGTTTAAATAAATCAAATTAATTGTTTCATTTAATTTGTGTATTTCTCCATCCTTGCGTTTGTACCATTATTTTTTATTCTATAACTAAATTATTAATTTTAAATTTATACTTTTTATTGATTATTTTTTGAATGATCTTTGATTCATTTTTTATGAATAATTATATTTCATAGAGCTCTATTATTTTGATCTTATCATCATGATATCTCCAAAAAAGGAAAAATATATATCTTTAAGTTAGAAATTTATTTAATAAAAATTATACATATTGATAATGATGATTTTTAATTTTAAAATAAATAATTAATAAAATTTCACAATACAGAGTAGAAGTTAATTTGGCAAAGCTTCAAAGATCAATGGGCGAATTAGCAACCGGTGAATGTAACAACATCAGTCGAATAAGCCACACTAAATGCAAAATAAAGAGATCCAGCTTGTTTGAGACCTGAAAAAGCTATTCCCATTGAATCTCCATTTTTTAAATATTCTAATGTTCCCGTTTCTGTTAAATCAATTTTGATTGTAATTTCATCCATTAATGATCCAGGAGATCCATATTGAATCGCACTGCCTCCTGAGAGATATTTAGAACCACTTGAGAAATCATATGCCCATGAATTTGGTAATATGCCAATACCTCCAGCGATGTTGTCAGGTTTGCTTAAAAGGCCGAATCTAATAGATCCATATTTTGTTTGTAACACCTGCATTTGTACGGTTGTAACAATATTATCTTGGACTGGATAAACTGTTCTTAAGGTTGTCCAGTTTCCATCTGTTCCTGCAACTTTTGTAAACTTGACTAAATCTTCAGTTTTAAAATAAATTGATGAAGACGTATCCATGACTAAGCATTGATTAGTGAGGTGTTTAACTTCAAGAAAACTATCTTTCAATAGATTTTTAAAGTTTTCAAATTCCATACGTTGGCTGCAGTAAAGTGCAAATAGACTTATGAGAACTAAGATTGTTTTCATTTTTAATTGAATTCTCAAAGATATTATAATTCTTGTAGATTATTAATCGGATATAAAAAGATATTTTATTTTTCGATGAGATTCTCTTTCTAAAAGTTCATAAAATAGTTCCTTTACGTATATATTTTAATATTGTGCTCATAATTTCAAATCAACCTTGACGCCTTGAAAGATCTATTATAAGCCAGTTTATGTTAAAATAAAATAAAAGATAATGTATTGCTTTGTGAAAGAAAATATTGGGTAATTTAATTAATTAAAAAATCTTTAATAAAATTATTTGTACTGTTGAAGGCAAGACTAAATAAATCATATCTTAAGAAGATAATAAATTTTAATCATAAATCAATGTGGATCGGTTATTTCGCATTTACAATTATTGATATTTTTTATAAAATCTCCGATATTGTGTATATTTTTTATAAAATTTTCTCCTTTTTAAAACATTTTGAGTAAGGATTGTAATTGGTTCCTTTAGTGGGCAGCTAATCTTAAGCACTTAAATTATTTGGCTCCAATAGTAATTCCTTTGACAATTTCCCCCCCTTTTTGAACCATTTTTGCAAGCTGGGAAACATCTTTTTCTGCAGCTAATGCCATATGCCCATAACCAAATGTTACTACGTCGATAACAGCAAAACCAATACCCCAAATAATTGATGTTACGTCATTGTTCTTTGCTCCAACAGTAATATTACAAGCAGCTCCTGCAAACGGAATTGGCGTAAAATCCGCTGCAATACATAATAAGGCCTCTCCGAAAGACTTAAGTTATTAGCACAGGCATTTTTATTGAGCCGTTACCATCAAAAAAAAGCAACATAAAGCAAATCATCTCTAATTATGAAAATAAGTCCAATTTAATCGATTTAAATACAAAGATAATGATAATATTGATTTTTATAAGTCTAACATGTTTAATATTAATTCAGATGAAAATCTTCACTGTTATTCCAAATTCTAAAATTTAAATAAAAAATTTAATTGATTTAAATTATTTTTAGAATTTCTTAGTCATCGCTTCTTTGTCTATCATCTGAAAGATTTAGCAATTAATATTTAATATGCAATAGATAGATCATTCTCAAAGGTACTTTGAGCCAAGCTGTAAACCATTACACAATGGGACAATTAGCACATTAGCAAAAAACAATAAATACGGTCCCAGTCCCGATTTTAACTTCTCTTTTTAAGCTCTAACCTTGATTCAGTTACCCTGTCTTTCTATGTTGTTAGATAATAACTTTCCCTTTTCCTGAATCCCTTTGCTAAAATAAAATAATTATCTTAATTTGCAATAAGTTTTCCCCTAATTTTTTTTAAAGTTTGCAGATCTTATATTGTAATTTCTCTATTTATTTACATTATTAACTTCATTATTTATTTATTTAGTAAAAAAATTTTTGAAATTTTGCAGATCATTGATACTCAAAAAGAATTATTACTCAGTTTTAATATAAATGGGCATAAATTTGGCTGAATAAATATCTAAATCAGTTTAATTGGCATTTGCATAGGTTGTATATAGTATTTTCGTGGGTTGAATTTGCATTTTCATAGCTTAATTTTTTCTTGTATATAAAGTGGCTAAATTAATTTTCTGAAATCTAAATGAGGTCATTTCTTTTTTCGATTCATTCTTGATTAGTATGGCATTTTCTGATGTTTTAACTTTTATATAGATAGATAGATATTTAGTCAGATAGATAGATAAGATGCTTCCTCAATTTTAATATAGATCCACAATAGGAAATATATTTTTATTTTTGTTTAATAAGATATTACAATAAAAAGAACTGGAGACTTGTAGAAATATTAAAAATTTGTACTATTACAGATTATATATTCTTTAAAAATGCTTCCATTTTCTATATATTAAAGCTAAATATAATTGATATTATATAACAATATAAATAGAAACGAACGTTTTTTTTTCTCGAAAATAGATATCAATAATGCAACTAAACTTTTAATAATAAACAACTTTTAATATGATCTCTTTAATGAATCTATAACTGTACAACAAAATTAAATATATCTTCTAAATATTTGAAAAGAGTATCTTGTTTCAGTTTTTGAGCAATAATTATTGAATAATCATACATTAAATTGATTTTTTGATAACCATTTAGTTCCATTTTGCCTAATAGTGTGTTTGGCAAAACCTAGACCTCCACTTCCAATTTCTTTAGCATCATCATTAAATGCAACCAATTACACCATAATTTGCTTCCTTCATATAAACAAGCTTCGATTGTTTTAAATGGATAGATGATTGCATTTCCAATACCCTCTTCAGTTATCAGAAAAGCTTTTGCTCCTGTAAGCAAATATCCATAAAAGCCTGTATTCAATGTGACATTCTCATCGATTGCAAAACCCCATCCAGCTTCCAATACATATTTTTTAAAGGCTGAACCAACTGATAACTATTTTCTTCTTTACAAGCTCTTTTATCAATATATTATACTATTATAACATTGATAATTTTTAAAATAAAATAAATCGTTCGCCATTGAGAGCAAATATGAACTTACATTCTTATAATCTGAAAAATGAAATGCTAAATATTGTTAATATCATTAATTAAAGCATAATTTTCTATTAATAGAAATTAGATCATCCCCAAGTTTGATCGATAAAAGCATGCCGCCAATTTTGGATGTTGCACAAAGTAACAGTAACGTTTCCTCCAATTTGTTTCAGTTTGGGAGTAGTCCATCCTCCGATTTTTGTGTAGTCAGAAAATGATTAGGTGGGATCCACGTGACCATTTGTGTGATAGTTAGCATACCAAATATTCATGGCTCTTGTTGAGGCAATATCACATGCAGTGCCGAAATATTTTTCCCATATTCGAGATGTTGTGAATATTCCAACCTAATTCCAGTAAAACCACCTCCATACAGCGATACTACCGAGCAAATAATTGCAATTATCAGCTTGAGAATACCCTTACCAAGAACAACCAGGAACGTTATTGGGCTCAATCTTCATCCAAACGTAGTAAAACAAGTGAGTATCAAGTCCTTGAAAACTTTGATGAGATGAGTTGTAGACTTGTGAAGAGCTTGAAGGGATACGGCACATAACGTGATAAATTTAAGGAAGGAATCCAGCTGCTCTGGCATTCATCAAAGTGAGAGCTGCATGTGGATCAATGGCTCCTTGATAAATGTCGAGTTGAAAAGCACGAACAATGACCTTTTGATATCCATCCGTTTTTAAGCAATCAAAGGCACTTTTAGTCAAAGGGCCAACTACAGCTAAACCCCGAACACCAGCATAGCCCTTGAAAACAAGGAGAGAAACAAAAATTATTAGTATTTGAATGCTCATAAACTTATTGTATTATTAAAGAACGAACTCATAAATTTGAAGAGTTCTTCACCGTTAGCATTAAAATCGATTATTATATTATTCCCATTCATAAGCTTGTTTTCTGTCTTAAGCAAAGCTAATTTTTAATAATTATTTTCAATTTTCAATTCATAAGAATTTGTTTTACCTTTAATATGTTCGCTAAAACTAAAATTCAATCATATTTTAAATCGACGATAGATTATAATGATCATTCAATTCTAATGTTGACTGCTGGTTAAATAGTTAAACAATTTTTGCAAACCCTCAGTAATTATTTCACTAAATTTCTCTTTTTTAAAATCTTAAATGCCTGAAAAATATTAGGTGACATTGTACTATCATTATTGCAAGACTATACAAATATAAAATAATTAAAAACAATATAAAGTAACTGATGAAAGAAAATAAACTTCATTTAAAAATCAGATCATCATGTCTAATTATTTATTTATATGAGGGAAGACAAACATATTAAAGAATGCAATTCATTTAACACTGAATTTCCTTTGGCTTATTTTTTCTTCAACAGATTTTTTTTTTTAGATATCTCCTCCACCCATAATGGTGATAAAGAATTAAATTTATAAATTGCCAAATATGCTCGGATTATTATAACCAAATTATGATACATATTTCCTCAACTCACTCAAAAATAAGGAAATCGAGCTTCACGAACCGATGAACCAAGAAATCGACAAAATCAAGGATAAATATGAGTTGTTGAAACAGCCCATTTACAAGCAGATATCTGCAGTTACGCTTGGAACAAAAGTTGATGAGGAACTATATAAGCCTTAAGGCCTGGAAATTAAATCTAATCGTAATTTTGGTTATTATTCTCTTAATATCTGAATCATATAAGAAGATATTGATAAATTCTAAATTTTGCAATTGATATAATCATCGATTTAATGGATAATCACTTAGTTGACTTTTACTTTTGAGTCTAGAAGTTTATTTCCGCTTTTTTTTATTTAATTTAAGTTAAATGTGAACTGTAAGAAGTAAGATCTTTATTTATTTTAATCATTTGCCTAGGTTTTTCTTACAGTGATGTTTTGTTTCCCTCGAGCTCATTCATAAAAGTATCAAGAGCATTAAATTATTCCTTTATAACTTATATCTGCTATGGAGTATATGGCATTTCATCTGAATAGTATTTAGTTCTTTGGAAATTAAAGTCTTCTTCGCCTTTATGCCTTTTTCCGAATTAAAAGCAATCATTTAAATAAATTACTTTTTCTTAATTTGCTCTATTATAACTGTCTTTTTTGCTTTAATATGTTTTTTTTGCTTACTCAATTCTTTTTTACTTTTCTTAATTTGCCTTTTACCATTCATTTTTGAACTCCAGCTGTATTTCCTTTTAATAGTTTTAATTAATTTGTAGTAAGAATTTTTATATTTCTTAGAATTTTTGATCTCTTTAAATTTTCTTAACTTGATATTCCGTCTATACTTTTTTCTTAAGATTCGATTTTATATTTTAATAGTTTGTTTTCAATTCTGCAATTAGATTCTTTGTTGAATTGACCATCAATGCAATTTTATCCTTTTTGTAATTATTTTTCTCATTTGATATTTTATTTTCCCATTTTTTTAATTACTATTATGCATTTTAAATCTATTATTATTTATCTTCGCGTTTTTGTTTATTTTAATTTTTTATCTTCTGTATTTTAAGCTAATTTTTAGCTTCCCATTCTTTTAAAAGAAGTATTCTTTCGCAAATCTATTATTATCCTTTTTTATTTTTATTTTATAAAATACATTTCTTCTTGAATTCAATTTAATTAATTGTTTTTTCAAATTACATGTTAATAGTTTATAGCTTCTTTTTTAATATTTTTTTCAACTCGGTTTGTTTTATTTCGAGTAGGAGTTACAATAGTTTATTAATCTAGTCTCTTTCATCCATTTCCATAAATTGATAGTCTTTCAATCTTTTTGATTCAGATTACCTACATTTTATTTCCGATAAGATCAATGACAATTATAAATATCTTTTAGCCTTTATTTATTTGTATTTTTGCTTTTCATTTTATTCAAGTTTTGCTTTGATTTTGGCTTAAGTCTCAGTAAATTCTTTCTTTTATTTATGAAGCTTCAATTGTTTTTATTATTATTATCTTTATAAATTATCCAATTGCTACAACCTTTATTTTCTTCCTTAAGAAGTTTGTGGAACAGAGAATTCTGCATCTTGGTCCTATTTGCATTAGGTAATATTTTTTTAAATTAATTTTTCAGGGGTCTTGCTAGGCATAGAAAAATTAAAACTCTTTTTAGGAATGTAAACATAATTCCATTTAAAAGCAATTGATGCTTTTCTTGAGATATTTACTTAATCTATTATTTTTTATCTTTAAAAGGGCTCTTTTAATGTTCCTTTTTTATTTGTTCTTACTCCTGTGTTTGTAGTATTTTATTTATTTATGATTTCTTTTACTATTTCTATGACTCTTGATGATGGTATTAACTTGGAATAGGATTTAAATTCTATTTATTAGATGGAGTCTTATATTTTATTTAATCTTGGGAAGGGATATTTTTTTATATTAATTTTGCCTTGTTAAGCTTACTATATTTGAAAACCTTCTAATAAGCATTTATTCGATTAAATTTAACGAAATTTTAAATTGATATTCGTAATATTTATTCAATTTATTGCTTTTCATCTTTAATAGGGGTCCTTAATTGTTTCGATGCGAGTTGCCTTTCCTCCTTGGTCGATATTTTTTTTAAAAAATTCAATTTATTTTTCTCGTTCTTTAACATTTGAACAGGTTTTTGATTTGGTCTTGAACTTATATTCTTATTATTGGTACTATTCCAGTTCATTTTAATATTTTAATTACGAAAATCCGTTAAATTTTAGAGATATAAATAATCAGATTGCTTTAGAAATAATTAATATTATACAAAAGACACATGGCGTTTATTTTTATAAGCCTTATGCTCATTTTTCACTGAAGACTATTTTGATCGTGCCATGAATATTTTGCTATTGATGTGGCATTCACTCTTTTTTGATTGCTCTCTTCATTGATTTAGGACTATATTTGAACTCTGTTGAGCTAGTAATCGCATTCATCATTTGTTAATTGAAGTTCTTATCCGATTTATCAAACCTTTTTTTTGAATATTGATCTTCAAACTGTTTATTAAATATTGATCTTCAAATTATTTCTTAAATATCTCAGCAGATTGTAACTAGAAAGCTGTATAATCATCATTCAAGTTTATTGATTTAAAATTACAGAAAACATTCGACAAAAAACTACTTTTATTATATTTGGCATGAAATTTATTCGCTCTCTGCTCAGCAACAGTCTTAAATGATTAAATAATCAACTAAGAAAGCTTAAATCATTCTTTAATTAAATTCCTTATGATGAGTATTTAAATATTTAGAATATCTATTATGTAGCGGCAAATCCATTTTATGCCAATTTAACAACAATAATATATACAGAGTTATAATGGCAAGGAAGGCGAAGAGGGAAAAAAAACCAGAATCTTAAAGCGAGAGCGAAGAAGCAGAATAGCAGCAAGAGGTTGATTAATAAGATGAGGACGATGCCCTCAATGATCCCTATCTCGATAATTAGTAAGGCCTCCATGACTAGTAATTATTAGAACATATTAACGAACGCATTAACTCCTCCAAGGATGGAGAGCAACTAACCTGGGCAGCCCTCTACTCACTCAAAAATAAGGAAATCGAACTCAACGAACTGATGAACCAAGAAATAGACAAAATAAAGGATAAATATGAATTGTTGAAACAGCCCATTTACAAGCAGATATCTGCAGTTACGCTTGGAACAAAAGTTGATGAGGAACTATATAAGCCTTAAGGCCTGGAAATTAAAACTGATCTTAAAAAACATTCGCCAACAAAAATTGAAGATTTTTGGGGAATTGTGTTTGAGAAAGAAGGACTTCTTAGTGAAGATGTGGATGTGGACTGTTTTTCGAAGCTCAAGGAGCTTAATTGTGAACTAATTGATCAGTAAAACCACCACTTTAAAATTTCTGCTAAATTCAGCGAATAAACTGAATATTTTTCGAATCTGGAGTTGTCGCTCGATATCAAATATGTTCCTAATTCTTAACTTCCCATCAGATAAATCAAGTATCCAATCAAATACAAGAAGGCTCGCGCTGAGCATTCATTCTTTACTCTGCTATTTGACTCAGTAACTGAAGTGCAGGAAGCCATGAATATTGCCGGTGAAATCTATCAGGACTATAATAATGCCTTGTACTTCTACTTCAGAGAAGAAGAAGGTGAAGAAGATAATGGAGATGAGGGAGAGGCAAAGGATGAGGATGATGATTAAGATGAAGAAGTGCAACCAGTCAAAAAAAATAAAACTGATGCCCCCTCCATTGAAAAACCAGAGTGTAAACAGCAGTGATATCAGTGTTAAGATATTTTAAATTTAGATCATTTGATTCTAAGGTTTGCTTTATAGTTTTATCTTTAATTTAAGATTGAGAAATTTCACATCAAATTAACTTAAGTAAATGATATGTTTCATATTCCATTAAACTTAAAAGTAAAATTCCAATATTTTGATGATGCAAAATATTAGAAAGTCTTAAATAATTTTTTTAATAGTATGAGTTAAAAAATAGCACGAGATAATATCAAGCCTCTAAGTGATATCAAAGGCTTAAGGGAATGTATAAAAGGAGCTGATTTTTAATGCGGAAATAATCTTATATCGTCCCATCCATCTTGCCGATCTTGATTGCGTTGATGGCGTAGTGTTTGCGTACAACTTTGGTAAAGTAGATCATGAATATTTTCTTCCATTCTTAGTGTTATTTGTTGGAGTAAAACTATTCATAAAGACTTTCAAGTCCATATAATTTTTCACAAAAGGTTTCCAAATAATACTTTTTAAAAATTTCATATGATATTCCGGTTTATTTACATACTTTTGTGAGGTTTTTTTAGTAGATCTTGAACATCTTCTTGATTGAGCTCCTGGCAACATAACCGACAATATTCTTTTGGGATTTAGTTTTTTTTTGGGTAGTAACTTATTGTTTTTCTACTTTGATTTAAGTTGATTCCACTTCATTGGTCAGGGAAGGAAATTATTAGCTTTTTTCAAAGGTTTTTTCATCATCATTTAAGATCATATTGTCAGCATTTGAGACCAAGTACTCTGGATTATAATCAAAGCTATCCTCATATCGAGGCTAATCATTAAGACTGTCTTCAGGCTTAAAAAAAATAGAACCATCATAATCCCAAAAATTTGGCTCCTCTTAATTCAATTAAGGAATATTGAAAGGGTTGTGAATATCATCCTTATTTACATAAGGTATATCACTCATCTCATCACTACCAAGCATAACTTTGGAGTAGACAGGCATACTTTTCAGAACAAGTATAAAATTATTATGAAAAATGTAAATATGAAATAAGTCTTAAATGCCACTTTTCAGATTTCCAAACTAATTAATAAAAGATATCACTGCGTAGTTTGCAATTTGTATTTTTTTTTTCTGATCAATTATATTAAAAGACTATCTTCGGACTCCTCCTACCTTGGAATTGATTTTTTTTCTGTCTGCTAAGATTTTTGAATTAAATCCTCATTTTTTATTTTTTCATCATTTGAATGAATATCTTAATCTTACTAAATTTCCATCTCTACTCCTTTTTGCGAGCTTACAGGAGTGAAATAATCCGTAATTTTTGAGCCTTTTAATCGTTTTCCTTCATTTACACTCATTTCAAATTTTCCCAATTAGCCCTGAGGAATAATCGACAAATTTAGAGATTAGGCTTAGCCATCAAGCACTCTTGCAACAATTCCAATCTTTTTCTCGAGTTGCCTTAACATAATAGGATCAATTGTCTTATCGCCAATAAGATAATGGATATTGACTGATTGTTGTTGGCCTATTCTATGCGTCCGATCTTCAGCTTGGATAAGTACAGCGGGAGTCCAATAAAGCTCTGCAAAAATAACAGTAGAAGCAGCAGTTAATGTAAATCCAACTCCAATTGCAGTAATACTCAATATTGCGACTCTAATATCAAACTGATCTTGAAATTCATCAACTTTCTTTTTTCTAGTTTAAGCGCTTGAACTGCCATCAAGTCTTATGTATTGTAGTCTCAAACTTTTTATATGAGTTTAAAGTTCATCCATCACGATTTTATGATGAGCAAATATGATAATCTTGACATCATTTTACAGAATAGCAGATATATACTATTTCATTGAATTCAATTTAGCCATGGCTGATAATAGAAAGCACCTAATCAATGCTTACTTTTGCTCACCTTATGAGTTAAATGCATCCATTAAACGTTAACTTTAGCGAAGATTTTATAGAGTGAAAATTCCTTTGAGCAGTGACTTTATCTCAGCAATGACTGGTTTCTAAGTTTACATATATATGATTTGTCTTTGCTTGGGAGGCAGTTGGGGAAGAACATCAACTTTTAATCTTCGAATCATTATTGTCTTCTTCAGAATATAGTGAAGCTAAGCTAAATTTTTCGCCCCTTCAAACTATTGTTTATGACTCCAAGGATTACGACGCTTATAGCAATATCTTTGTCCAAACTCCTCAACACTATTAAATATATCAGGTCTCAATATGCTTAAAAGATTAAATAGTTATTTTGGTTTGGCTAAGGCAGGAGTTCCAGTTAACAGAAAAATTCGCTTTTTTTGAGTTAAGAAGGGCATCAACTGCGTGCATCGACTAGTATCTGGATTTTTAAGATAATGAGCTTCATCGCAAATAACCATTGATATATATGCTAACTATTTAACTAGTTTGGAAGCAATTTAATAAGAAGCAATAATTACTTTGGCGTTGGTAAGTTATCCATTCTTTAAAGTTCCTTTTTTTATGATAAAAACTTGTTCTGGATGAATCTTTTATTTCAACCATTTTCCTACTTCATCTTTCCAAACATGTTTTAGTGCACTCGGGCAAATAATTAAAACTGGAAAATCTTCGGCAAACAAATAGCAGCATGCCAAAGATTGAACTGATTTTCCCACTCCCATTTCATCGGCTATCAGTATCCTTCCATGATATTTCAGGCAAAAATTTAATGTTTCTCGCTGGAAAGGATAAAGTTTTTAATAAAGAGGAAATTACTCCAATTTTAATTATTTTTTAGTATATGCATGCTTATTAATAACCAATTTTTATGTTAAGGGGTGGGAAGCCAATTTGACAAAAGGCGGAGGCTATGAGAAGGGAGCAGTGAGAATAAGTGGTAGATCTCTCCGAATATATTAAAGCTATAATCTCGACACTTTCCATATTTTAAATATTGGACACCACTTAGCTTTCTCTTTAATAAATTTTTTAATAGGATCTGCCCACATTTAATAAGGTATACTTACTGCTCCTTCCTCATCCGAGATGAGCATAAAAACAACTTATTCCTTTTTAATTTTTGTTTATGATTTCTCTTTTATGGTTGTTTTGGATTTATGACTGAATCGAACTTTATACTCTGACTTCGAACCACGATTTTAAAAGCTGGTTTATCTTTTCATAATGGAGTATAATGGAGGGAAAATTTAATTAGATTCTAAATATGATCAAATCATCAATTTCTATAATGTTAATACTATGTATAAAGAAATGATCTTCCTGTATGATTATTTGATACAACTAAGTCCAAATCGATGAAAACTATGAATGTAAGATTGTAATTTGATAAAATTGTAAGATAGATAAATCGAAATTCATTTTTATAATAATTCTAAGATACAGTTACCTCATTCAGGCATGTAAAACTAGACCAATATTTTCTTGGATCAGAAATAAATAAGGTTTAAATCTCACAACTATACTTTTGCCAACTGTCCGAAGGATTAGGCACACATTTAACACTTATTGAATTCAGAAGCATTAATTGACAATAATTATTCCATAATTTAAAATTTCATGAGATAAGACCCAGTCAAAATCAAAATCGAGGAAAAATAATTTTAGAATATTCGGAGGCAAGAAACTCTGCCCGACAGAAAACAGAAATCGATTTTTCATAATTTTCAAAAACATCTCATAACTTTAATCAAGCGATTTGCCAATGACGGTGAAGAGCTGTTTTCGACAGGCGAAGAGTAGGCATTGGTAAAATTGCTGTGGGGCGCCTTTCAAAGGAGCAGAGGCTTCAATAAAAAAAGACTGCACATTCTTTTTGGATTTCACTAATCGAATAATCTCTTCCATGAGATCCAAAAACTGACAAATGAGTTCGAAGAGTTCAAGCCCATTGTCAATAGCTTTGAAATGGAAAGAATTATCAGGGCTCAGCACATCCTTCGAGAGCATTTGGTGTTGCAGGCCTCTAATCTGAGGAAATAGTTTATAAAGGAGAACTGCGGCATCATTCGTTTCTAAGAATTCTACGAATATTATACAAGTTTCATCTCGGAGTTGAGAGCAGGCCCCATGACGAAGCGGATGACCAAAAGCAGGAAATCTTCAGTGGTGAAGAGTTTGATGAGGCATTAAGTGAACTGATGTTTTATACTGCAAATTTATTGCTCTCCTTCTCTACTGCACTCACTTTTAAAAAAACAAGAACTTTCTCCTTTTATCTTGCCACAAACTTCTTCCCGAGGCCATGAATAGTCGAAATTGTTTCTGATTGAGTTTGGTCTTGTAAGCTAAGTAGTTATCGAAGGTTACAATAGTATTTTATGAGTTTCCTTGAATTATAATTTTGGAGCCGTGTGGATACAGATTATATTGACGATAGCTTCGGAGAGTAATAATCTATGCCCTTTAAAATCGAATGACCAAATGCCAAGGATCAATCGAAGATGCATCTTCCATCAGCTAGATCGCATCGAAAAGCATTAAGACCCAAAAGAATAGTTTCATAGATAATGCAATGAGGGGCTCAGTGCTCTTAACATAAAGTTGCAAAAATGATTTACCAAAAATCGAATTTTGTTGGTAAAGATGAAGGAGATTGCCAACAATCGCGACTTGAAATCCACTTATTGAAACACGGTTCTCAATACAAGATGCCACAAACCGATCACAATATTGCAAGGTAAGTATGCAAGAGACTCCTATCTTATGGGAAACGACTAAAGCATCAAGCAATTCGAAAATTACATCGAATCCTCTCTATATTGGAGACCGATGAGGACAACAAAATTACTAACTAGGACTTAAAAAAAAACACTTCCCAAGCAGAAACATGGAAGATATTCGCAACTGAGAAGACATCGCAAAGATAGGCAATTGATCGAAATACCAATATCTCCACCTTGCTAATGGGTAAAGAAAAATATATAATATAGATATGTAAGCAGTGCCTCCTTTTCCAATGGTGGCAATTTCAGTTGATATTGTGATGAACTGAACGAGTCAAGATGATCTTCGGCCCTATATTTCATTTGTTTGATTTACTAACTTTCAGGAATATTCCATTGAAGCAAACTCCAAACTTCTCGAGGTCTACAAATTTGAACATTATTCACATTACTGCCATTGCTTGATAATAAAGTTGGTTGCTTTCATGCCGTGGAAGGGAAATTAAAATGGCTTTCCCAGTTTCTAAGTCTGATGCAGATATTGCGAGGACAAGAGTAGCTGGTGGTGCTTAGATTTATCTAAAACGGGCTTTATACTGACTCGATGGCCATATTGATCAAGAGCTTGATGATATGCTTCACATCTTGAATTCTGATGGTTGAGTTTGAATTTTGGAAAAGAGTTAGAAATTCAATCACTTTATATTTATAGGCCGAGAGTATTTGATGACTCTGTTGACTCAAGTAGAATTCTTTCATTCTTCTAAGACCAGCCCCGATATATAGCTCATTTCTGGTTTAAATGATTTGCTTGATTATCGAATATTTTGAAGTTTTACTGTATGAGCTCAAGTTGATTACATCTGATAGAGCGTCAGTTCAACTTCTCTTTTTTGCTTTTGTTAACTTTTGAATAATCTAGGGTTGGATGGTAATAAGAAGACCATTTTCAATCATTTAATTGGTTTGAATATTCCGAAAAGTTATTTTTGGGGCAATCTGCATTTCTAAGATAAACTGCTGAATTTGTCTTAACTTCAAAATGGATCTACAGACTGGGAAAAGCCGATTACATGCATCAGAAAATCAATTGTAAGAATCAAAGGGTAGCTGATGAAAACATATGATCTTGAAGACGGAATCTGAATAAAAATGAAGAAAACAATCTATCAAAATGAATGTGTGATCTTCTATGCTAATATTGTTTGTTTTGATTACTTTGATAAATGCCTATCGATTTAAATCGTGCCGGAAAAAAAGATATTTCATAATTTAAAAATATTTAAATGAGCTCAACGTAAGGAAAAAAGGTATCCCGTCTACAAGCATTTATACATTCTGTAAAAGACCTCAATTAAAATTCAAAATCTGTTCAACAAATCCCAAACTCTTCAATAGCAAAGGAAGAGGAAATCAAAAGGGCGGCAACTGTTCAAAATTTAAGTTAAAGAACTCCCCGGGAATAAACAGTACAACAATTTGCAATTCTAAATAAAAGAAAATAAATTGGAAATATAGAAGCAGGAATCATAAAATATCGGGCATCTTTATCCCAATTAAAATTTCAATATTAAAAGTCAAACAAATAACTTCAATAAAGATAAAATACAGATGATTTGGCTGTATATTAAAAATGCTACAAAAAGAAAAACTAAAGAGCAAATAGGTTTATGGAATTAATGATAAATTAAGATAAAAGGATTAAATCAGAGACAATAACTCAAGAAACTATAGAGAATATTTAAAAGCAAATCATATAGCTCAGTAAATAGGCCATAAATTAAATTCAGGACCAATATCGTGAAAAAGAAAAAGAATATTAAATGGAAATAACAAAAGAGCTGGATTTAAATTTAAACATTAAAATATCATAAGTATAAAATAAATTGGTCTCTACGGAATTTACTGATGGAAGTCAAGAAATTTCAGAAAAATTTAGAAACAGAATTAAAGAGTATATAAAGCAAACTCTTTTATAGGAGAAGAATAAACAAATAAAGAAAATACAGTCTGAAGAGATGATTTTGGAAAAATAATATCAAATAGAATGTCAAAACATTTAAATGCAAAAATCCTAAAATTTATTCTTGCAGAGGCTCTAATAGTTATAAAGATAACACAAGGAAGGATAAGAAAATTACTAGAGATCAAAAAGAAAATTTTTTCAATAGTTATAAGAACAGAAATTCCAGTATATGGAGAAAAAGGAATAATTATTGTAACTTTTGATGATAGTTAAAGAAACCAAACAAATGGTTTTAAGAAAAAAATAAAGATAATAAGTAAATAAAAAGAATTCTCTTTATTAATAGCTCGTAAAAACGAAGGAAAAGATTATAAAAGATAGAGATTAATAAAAATAAATAAAACTGAAAGATCAACTGTAAAAAATCAGAGAACAAGAAAAAATTGTTTCCTATATGAAATCCAAAATTTAAAGAGAGAAATTGCATTAATCATTAAGCAACTGGTCTTAAACTCCAATAAATCTTAATGAATAGAGCTAAAACAGTCAATTAGCATCAGAAATAAAAATTAAGCAAATATAATATGAAATTTCTTAATTTGAACTTTAAATTAATGAAATAAAAAATCAAGAATCTTTATTAGAGACCATTAAAGAAGAATATTTAAAAATATAAAAAAAATTCTAAGAGGAAAAATAAAAATAAATAAAAAAAAGTGAAATTTAAATTTAAAAGAAAATACAGCAGGAAAAAAAAAGCTATGAGTCATTGATTTAATAGAAAAAATAAAAAGAATGTAGAATTAAATAATAAATTTTAGATAATGAACAAGGATATCGCAAAGTTAATAAATAAAAATAAAAATAATTATAAATTTTGTAATCAGAAAAATAAATGGCTAACTAGATTTATTTCAAAGTGAAAACAAATTTAGCACGATAAATATAAAATTTTGACAAAAGAATCAAATAAAAAAGATAAGAATGCGATTTAATATATAAAAATAAAAAGGAATAAATGCAGAAAAAAAACGAAATTACAAATATTCAAAGACATTTTTAAGTGAAGTGGATATTGTTTTCAAAAATTTATTCAAGACTATTTTAATAATTTTCAGTTTAATCCGAAGATTAAAAACAATAACAAAAAAAATTAAGTTACTCATAACACCAATTAATACTATCACTCTAAGATTATTCATTGTTATTAAATTAATATTAAAAAATTAAAAAAATTGTAAATCAGCAAAAAGAAAAATGGAAAAATTAACGGGAAAAATAAATTTAATTAATAAGAATAAAATTTAATTTTGTACTAGATTCTTTAAAAGAATGTAAACATAATTCCGAGAAAAGTTGGTTGAATTAAGAACTTTACCAGGCGACAAAAAATGAACTCTAATTATACAATACATTTCCATTAAAAAAATAAAAATAAATCAAATCTATTAAAATGAAAATTTAATCAATTTAAAATTAAATTAAAATATGTTAAAAAAATTTAAAGGACTTAGATTAAGCCTTAACCAATTTATTGTATTAAGCAATTGCTTTACAGAATGGACTAAATGTTATTAAAAAAAGAAAAGAATAGTAAGAAAAAGACAAAGAAAAATTAGGGCCGTAAGGTTCATAATAGTGATTATCCATCAAATAAATTCTTAAAATATATAAATTATTAAATTTTGCAAAAATCAATAACAAATTTGCTATTGATGTGTTTTTACACATTTTTTTTTAAGTATGTTAATTTTTATGTGATTATTTCACTAGATTGTTAGTTTTATTAATTTATTAATTGCTCCATTATTTGATTTTTCATATATCTTATTTGTGAAAGGTTTCTTTGTCAAAACTACAAAAATTATGAAATTTTCTTCTAATTTGAAGAATTTGTATTTACCTTCATACAAATATCTTGTTCTTAATTTAATTTAGTAATTTTTAAGAAACAACATGCTCCTATTAAGTAAACTCGGCTGCTCTCAATATGCTAACATAATATCAAGTCAATGCCAAACAATGTAAAAAACACACCAATGACATCAGAAAAAATCATCTTTATATCTAAATGTAAATGATGTTGACATTATAGAAAGAAGACCTGATAAAATTCTAATCTAACCTTTATTTTGAGATATTTTGATACTTTTTCTGTAAAGTATGAGCAGCCCATATTAAAAATTGAGGATAATCAAATAGATCATCAATTACAAATCAGATTGCAGATAATTCAACAATTCAAAACATGCAAATTTATGATTCTTAAGGACTGCCTCATGCTTTTCCTTAACTAAAAGAATGTAAGTGTGATGTTATGATGCTAAACAATCAGTCGAAGAGCCCTCCCATATCTTCCATCTCGTCTTCCTTAGGCTCCTCTTTCTTTGGCTCTTCTTTCTTCTTTGGCTCTTCCTTCTTTTTTGGTTATTATTTTTTGCCAGCATCTTTTTTATCGTGTTTCTCAGCTCCTTTGGCGGGAGCAGTTGATGCTGCGGGAGCTGATCCACTACCTCCGAGGCGGCCTTGTCCTTCGGAAATAAGTTGAGTGATAGACTTTCCCTTGAGGGAGGAAATGATTTTGTTGATGTCTTCGTCAGTTGCGTGGGATTTAACACTGCCTAGGAGAGTTTTAAGATCGTTGGCGGCTGGGTAAAGCAATTAATACTGATATCTTTCTTTCCAGAAAGAGCAAGTAGAGCGTAGGCAGCAAGGTACTTCATTTGTGGTAAAAAAATAATAATATTAAATATTAGGATAATTCAATGATATGAATCCTGCTTGAGAATTATCGCTTGCTTTATCTAGGGAATATATATAAGCAATTAATTACGGCAGCTGTTATTATCTGTGATAGTATAAGTGGATATGTTGATGTTTGTAGTAATAATATCTTATCATGGAAGCTTACAAACCATATGTTGACTATGTTCTGGCCGGAGGAGTCGCTTAGACTGCATACATCATCAGCCATCAGGGCGCCATTTGTGCTACCAACCTTCCCATCCAGCAGTTCCCATCCTATAACTTTGAGCTAGAGGACTAAAAGGATCCCAGCATTAAACATAATATTGTGGTCGATGAAAGATCCAATCTCCTCGAAGCTCTCACCAACTAGGGTGTAACTAAAAATAAGGCTGGAATCCGTCTCTACAACCAAAAATATTATGCTGTTCGATATAATAATGAGGAGGGTTCTCTCTATCTGAAAAAGGTTAAATTTATCTTATTTAGGAGCAAGGAGGAGCCTGCATCGCTAAAACAAAGAACTTCTATATCATCGGAACCTTCAATACAGCCATCAAAATGCAAAACGGTGTCACTCAAAACCCCGGAGAACTGAACAAGAGAGTGGAAACTTTGGCTGCAGACTTACTCAAAAAGGGATATTGATCGCTATCCATCGAAAAATATTATAGCTAAAAATATATCAATATTGTAATTAATAAATTGTCAATGATGGAAAGATCTGTTTTTAAAATAGTACCAACTAGATGACTAGTTTTAGCATTTCTTTAAAACTAGCTCACATATTGAATATAAGTCCAGCATACTAATTAACAAACTTTGATATGAAAATCTATTTGAAGTTAATAATGGAATAGAATATCACTCATGGTCTTCTAATTTGATCATATAGAGTCTCTAATCTGTCAAAGAATAATCAGACCCTTTTTCATGCACGTAATTTATTTTGTGTAACACTGATTGAGATATTAATCCAATCCCACAGTTATTGTTAAAAAGATTCAACTACTTCGAAAGGGATTTCATATTTTTAGCCCATTTCTATTTCAGGTCTAAATATGAAGGTACTTGAGCCATCGAAGCCAGATCACTCAATAAATTACTCTCCTTTTTCGATTAATCCTTTGATTTTTTTGAGGAAAGATTGTCTTTTTGGATTTGATTGTTCCCACGCTCAGCAATTTCGTAGTTTCTATACTTTTTGTAGTGTTAAAGACTTGTTTCAAAAGAAAATCTATCCTTATGAAAGAATTAAAAGCATTTTGTTTCGCACAAAGCAAAAGAACGATTGAACTCCATACAACATTTTTTACAGATTATCTTACTTCTTTTGTTGCAGACAGGGCAATACAGTGCTCGAGCATTCGACGTGAAAGTGTGAGCCTGTTCTTGATCAAACTTGCTCTCATCTTCTTGAAGCCTTTTTTGCAGTTCATCAGCTACTGAATTCATGAATCTTTAATGAAGCATCAATAGATTGTCAAGTTCCAAATTTTAAAGGGAAGCAAAATTAAAGTAAAACGAAAATAGTCTCAAAAGCAATTATTTTTGACTAAAATGATCGGAATTATAGTCATACGCGAGAAATAGTTGAGAGATATAAGCCTCTCGAGTCACAATTTGATGTATAAGTTATAAATGTTACTTAATCTCTCCATAGCCGACTGATTAGTTATGCCATATGAGTAATTATTATTTCTAGTATTTGGCTAAAACCAGTCCATTGTTTTGATTAACCACGCTGAATTAAATGTGATTAATTTGTCTCTATTTGTTTAGTAAATTTAAACTTTATTTGGTTTTATAGTTTACTAGGATAACATTAGGGTGTTGCTCACACTCTCTAAAAATATAAAAAGAATCCAGATCAGCCATTTTAGCTTCAGGCCCCACCAATATTATTCTTTAAGCTCTTCCATAGTGATTCATAATAAATTTACTGAGAGTGGATGCATAATTAGCTGAATCAAGATTAGAAAAGGTTTGAAGAATAAGGCCACGTTGATTCAGTATGTAAGCTCTTGTTTTCATGATCCTTTGAGAGAGATAATTGTGCATCAATATATAGATAGTCGTTTGTGGTTCTCTCCATCTTCTAGAGAAACACATGGAAAGTTGTGCTCTGCGTGTTTTAACCTGTTCTCCTAATCCATGTGCTCCCACCCCACATTTTAGTAGAAGAGATTTTAGTCGTTCTAATGAGTCAATATTTTAAAAATGCAAAACTTTTGATAAGTTAAGAATAGTATTGATGAAGCTTGGCTAAATTAGTCATCTATTACCAGAATTACGATTGGAAAATAATTTGATATTGATTTTGCCTCCTTAATTTTGACAGAGCCCATTTGAGGGATAATTGCACGAATTTCTTCATAAGACTAACTCTTAACTTCAAAGGGAATCAGATGATTTAACTGGAGATTGGCAAGTTAAAGTGTTTAAGATTGGAAAGTTACTTTCCATTGCTGAAGATCGGCCATTTTTATTATATTAGTATAAAGTATTTAAATCTTGAATGTGAGCAGTCTCAAAGATGGCAATCATATTTTATCAAGATAAATATGGAACTAAAATGAAATATTATAAATGATGGCTTTTTACCATCTTTATTCAGATTAGATATATCAATTGATCACATAATATTTATATCAATTGATATGGACACTCGATTTCAAGCCTCGGAAACTGTGGAAAATGGGGGAATGTTCACTCGTGAGAAAATACAACAGATCACTCAGTATCTTTAATTATATACAGACAGATGGTTTCACTTTATGGCACAAACGGCGAAATTCGTCCACAAGAATTAGCTAGGTGCATGATTGATACCTATCGGGCAATGAACAGGCATTTTATTCCTACTGGATATTAACTCTCAGGATTTGCCAAGTAAAACGCTTATTATTAAGAGTGTTTGACCGCCAGCATAAAGGAATAATTTCTCAAGAAGATGTCCGGGACACAACAACTCGCCTCTTTCTTGCTAATAACCCTGCAGGTGGAGCTGGTACTGGAACTCTTCGTGGCGTTTGATTCATGCTTTGATGAAGAGATATAGATTTTGTAAAATTAAATGGTATTCATTTGAAATTGATAAAATATGAATAAAGCGAACTTATTTGTATAAATTTTGTCATTTCTATGGCAAATTATTTAATTTATTTAATGTAATTAACATTCGAATATTTATAACAGTAATTAATCCCCATTGAGCTTTATTGGTTATAATAATAAAATTTATTTAATGATCGAAGTTTTAGAACAGCTCAGATTTTTGTTTCTCATTGTCATGGCTTATCTATCATACCGTCATCTCAGCAATACTCCTCTCTCAATTACCTCTCCCTAAGACGAATCAGAAGCTTAGGAAGAAGAAAATAATGAAATTCAAGATAAAGAAACAATTGAATTATAAGGCACTATTGAAGCCTAAGCAACTCTTTTGAAGGAGGAACCTTAGCAAAGTTCTACGAATAAGATAGCTGAATAAAATATTGAGGAAGACAAGGAGATTAGAACTGAACCCGCCATTGAGATGTCTTCTTCATCATAAAATGAAAAGGAAATTATCATTGAGGAAGAATCAAATGAGGAGAAACTTTAAGAGTCCATTGATGAAAGTGATGGTGGAGAATTGATGAAATTATCAAAGACCAAATTGATAAAAAAAACTCATAAACCTTCCAACAAAAGGTTTAAAATTTAGCCCCTTTGTAGCTAAAGCTAACCAGTTGAAGTGATATGACATATTTCCATCAGAGTATTCATTCCACATAAATTATCATTCATTACAGATCCATCATGGTGGAATTTTCCATTTGCTTCATTAGGCGGCAAGTGTAAGAGTAATCTTTGAAGTGAGTACCTAAAAAGTTAGGTTTCTTCACAGGTGAAACTTACACTAAAATCAGGTTTTACTACATTTCGTTGGCTTGTAGATCCGAAATTACTGTCGATCTGATCACTTGAGTGCTGCTATGAACTATTGGGCGGTCGCCAAAGGTGGCTTTCAAGTAACTACAACTAAGTCCGATAACTTTAATCATATCTAATTGGTTAACTCCCCACCTCTCTTCTGAATTTTAGCCAATGCTCTTTCTCCGCACTAATTCCATTCTGAGATTAAGAGGAGTATCTCTGGTAACCAATTCCTGAATGATGCCATTAGGATGAGCCTTTCGAAGGCAGAGAAGAGAAAATTGAGTAAAGCCAATGTCGAACAGATTTTTGTGTAGGAGTTGATAATTTTTTATTTAGAGTACATTTTGGTCTCCATGGGCAAATACTATCTAAGATACAAAATACCTATCTTGCCGGAGCCAGTACAAATTATCATCAGTTGCCCCTATCGATCATGGTGGTTTTTTTCAGTAAAAGTTTGGAGATAGTTTGCCCTTTTATCAGGTAGTACTTTGGACATTGTTTTGTTTCGTTCTATGATATATATGATCAAATAAGCGCGTTAAGTTAATCCGCATAATTAAGCTTATCACAAATATTCAGTCACCTCATCAAAATGAATCAGTTTATTCATCGAAGATATCAAAGATATATTTGCTGGCTTTAATGAAGGTAAAGCAACAATATTATAATTTACTAATTTGGACAATAGTTAAACTAATAAAAAATATAAATCATTTTTCCTTCTGTTAAATGGCAGCCAAACTGTTGTAATACTTTTGCGAGAAGGCAGAAAATACGGTATTTTTGTCATTGATAGAGCGGAATATGACATGTGAAAATCTTTGCTGTTTAGTTTCTTCAACAAAATCAAGAATTTGGATGCTGCCTCGTTACCGGGAATATATATTTTTATCACTCAAATTTTATTTCTCAAACCGTAGGCGTTCAGCATTCAAATCATTAATAAACTGATTGTATTTTTTCTACCTATGAGGGGTAGGAGTCAAGAAATAATACTTGTACCAGTTGCTACACTGGTTTTCTTCCAAACATTTCATAATCAATCCTTTTTTTATTTTTTAGGCTCGCTTCAGAATCCCAGAGAGTGGAAGATACCTTTTACAAAACTCTTCACTTTTCATAAGTTAAAAACATTCTATAAGTCCTTACTAGTTTAGAGAGGATGTATTTAAGAGATATTTTTCAAGAGATTGCAAAATAGCAACTGCAATTCGGACCGTGGCAAAGTATCGTTTCACGATTATAAAATTAAAAAGATCTTGAATGTATGAGAGAGGTAGTGAGTAAATGAACAGAGTTATAAACCATTGAAACAACCAGAGCTCATCGCAAAGACCAGTATTTTTTAATAATTTTGATGTAGAAGGAGAGACGATAAAAGCCACTTGCCAAAAGAGGGAGCAATACAACCGGCAAAGGGGAAAATCATCCTAGTACAAGCCCAAAAGCATCAAGTCACTGTTAGAACATAGACCTATCACAGCTTTTAATGCATTTTATTAACTGAGTCCCGCTATCAGCAGAAAACCAGCTACAAAATTGAGTCCTTGAGTATAACCCACTTTAGGAAATTACATAGCGAATGCTCTAAGAATCTTTTCAAAACTTTTTTTTGTGTCTGGCAATTCAAAAAAAGGATGTTGAGGAAATGTTCTATCCACATCTTTAGCAATTTGAAGAAAAGCAGGATGCTGATATTTGATTTTATGATGCATCTTAATTGATTAAAATTTGAGGCACTTACTCCATACCAATTTGAAATCTCGATTTGTTAATTTATTCTGAGACTTCTCTTTCTCGACTGCAATACAGCCCATTTATAATACAACTATCAAATATTCAGATCAATTCAGATCAACCGAAATCATTTCTGACATTTCTGGTTCTTGAGCTCGGCTATTCTTCTCAAAATGATAGATGTAGGGTTATTATTGCAATGGCATTTTCGATATTTTACTGATTAGCCAATCTTATTTTTAGCAAGTCACCAACAAACAATCTTTCTGATATTCGACTCCTTATATTAACTATTGAGCTTGGGAATCAATTATGGGTGCTCTGCGACTCAAGGTTCGAGTGGCAAGGACATAGTTGTGCACATCAGAGTAGTTGGTCACCTCAATCATCTTTGGAATGACCCTTCCTTAATGATTTAAAGGTTCTTTTTCCCACTATTTAAGCTGTTCAATTTGCTGCATCTTTCCACTGCATATAATTTTTTCAATTCTACATCCTAAATGCATAATTGAGCGAGCCATATCATCAATTCTCTTCCTCGAAGAGTTGTCTTCCAATTAAAATGTCAAACCGCTCACTCTGTTTTTGATTGTAGAAAGTTATTCAATTTATTGGATTTATCCAGAGCATGCCCATAGATATTTGATGTCTTTACCTTTAAAATTCGATAGAGAATTCTTGATTCTATTATTATATAAAAATTACTATTCAATTTTATTGTATTCTTAAACACAGTCTATCACCATGTTTCTCACTCCAGTTTTAAGAGCTAACTTTATCAGCTATTGAGATTTATAAGGATTTTTTAAAATGACTTAATTTTAAAATCTAGTCATTTGAGAATGAGTGAGTCTTTCTAGGTGATGGGGGCTCCAAATTGTAAAGATCTGAGATTACCGACGTATAAAATCGTTGCTAATTGTGCGACTGAATAAAAAACTTGTTACTTAAGAGCAATTGCAGTCCCTTTAAATGGGGTAGTTAGAGAGTTTTGGTGCATTTTAAGAAGATAAAAGGGAAGAGGCTCTGTTTTCCTAAGCGTACTAATAACAGGGATAAGTTGTTTGATGGTAAAAGGTTTTAAGAGGGACTGGATAGTAGTCATACTCTCATTAGTTGATTAAAATAATATAAATTTGTCAGAAAGCATCCAATTTCTATATAATTATGTTTTGGGAATATTATCCTACTAAGTATTTAAATAAAGGGGTCATATTGTTTTTATTTTATTTGGATTTAATATTCTCGAATAAATTCATATATAGGAATCATCTAACTTGAGGTATGATTTATAATTAAAGATCTATGAGCAAGCCAGTTATCTTACTAACCGTCGCCCTCTTACTTGTCCTGGCAGCTTCAGTTCAGGAGATTTCGATGGAACACCGTAAACGCACTCCTCGTGAGGCCAAAATCTTTATTGACTATCTCAGCCGTGGAGCCATGACACAAAAAGTTTACAGATTACTTTCTAAAATTTTCCCCTCTGACTTAACTCCTAACCTCTATGCTTATCCTGAGGTCAAAATTATCAATTATCTTGATGCTCAATACTACGGGTAATTCGTTTATTATTCAGAGAGATTGATGTTGGTACTCCTCCTCAAGCTTTTGGAGTAGTTTTTGATACTGGATCATCCAACTTGTGGGTACCCTCCAAGGAGTGCAGACTTTCCCCTGCTTGCTACCTCCACAAATATTTCGATTCATCCAAGAGCTCAAGCTATGTTGTAAATGGAACTAAATTCAACATTACCTATGGATCAGGAGCAGTTGCAGGATTTGTGGGTCAAGATACCACTTGGGTTGCTGGACTTCAGGCTAAAAACTCTCTTTTCGCTCAGATTACTACTCTCCATGGAATCAGCTTCTTAGCCTCCAAGTTCGATGGAATTTTGGGAATGGCTTGGCCCTCCATCAGTGTCAACGGTTTACCCTTGATATTTGATCTGTTGGTGCAACAAAAGCAAGTTGATGGCAACTCTTTCTCTTTCTATCTGACTAAAACTGCAGGCCAGAATGGATCTGCTCTCGTCTTGGGAGGAGTTAACACTAAATATTATACAGGTCAATTCAAATACTATCCCCTCAAGTTCACCAACTATTGGGCTATTGCTCTCGATGATATTGTTTTCAACGGAACCAGCTATAAAGTCCAATCTGATCTTCTTGGTATTGTCGATACTGGAACCTCTGTTCTTATTGGCCCCACCAAGGTTGTTGAAAACATGACCAAGGCTTTTGGATCTGGAAAAGAAAAACAAGTTAACTGCTCACTTGTTCCTACTTTACCCACTCTTGACTTCAAAATCGGTGGAGACGTTTATTCCCTCAAGGGTAAAGATTACATTCTTGAAATTGATCAAGGAGGCAAATCTACTTGCATTGTTGGAATTATGGGAATGGATCTTCCTCCTCAACTTGGAGAAGCCTTCATTCTGGGAGACAGTTTCATCAAGGCCTTCTATACCCACTTCGATGTAGCCAACAAGAGAGTCGGCTTTGCGACTGCCGCTTGATCATGAATAATCGATAAAATCTATAAATACAAAATAACCAAGATTGCAAGTGTATGCCTCACAAACGAGTTAAGGCTTTAACAAATATATTAATTTAATAAATGAATGTAATGACAATGAAAATGAATCATCAAAGGAAGGTTATTTTCTTTCTCTTTTTTATAGCTTCTCCATCCTCATTCTCTCCTTCACCGATAAGATTTCTGCGATACTCCCTAACTTTTCCGAGCTTTTCATTGATCACATTATCCACTTATTTCATGAATTTCCTCGCCTCTCCCTCTTCACACTCCCCATCCCTTAAAGACATTTGGTTCAGTGACATAACCTCCAATGATAGATTTGAAATTGTCTTCAGAAGATTTTTGCTGAGTGCAAAAGCGAATTCACCTTTTGCTGCTCGCTTAACTTTAATCATTTAATCAGTCTAAGCTATTTTTCCCTTGAGGATATCAATGATGCTTTGATACTGGTCGTGAATACTCATGATGTCTCGCTCGGTCTATCTTTTCACGGTGTTTTCATATCCTTCCTTGTAAGTTAATCTAAATTAATGCTCTCGTACGTCCTCCAAGGGAAAAATGCTTTTTTTAATAGGTTGCGGCGATAAACTAAATCCATTTTGTGATCCAGCTCTCTGGCTTGCTGGCATTCCTTCCTATTTTGGTCGAAAAGCTTCCAAGCGCGTTTCAAGATGATATGCTCCGAGTATTTTTGACTAAATGAGTCAAGCAGATTTTCTCTTCGACTTTGCTCTTTTTTAAGTTCAACGGTTGCGTTTTCCAGTTAGACTCGAAATTGGTGCAGTTGTTGCTGAACATTTTCGCCTGTCTCGCTAAAATCGGTCATCTAAACATGGAATTGTAAATACTTGCGAGTCATACAGTTCGCATTTGCCAGTAATCTTGGTACTAAAAAATTATGTAATGCGAGTCATTGCTTCGTTCCGTATCTCTTAGATCAGTTGCCGAAATTCTTAAAAATCATTGCTTGTAAATTTTCCTGGATGAGATGAAATAATGGTCACAAATGATGTAGTCTTTTGGCTAAAGAAGTGGTTAAGTTCTTACAGTTCTTGATGCATTTCGGGAATCGTCTGTACCATATTCGATATATTTAAATTAACGATAAATCAATAATTGTGTGCTCATCGTGATGACAGATAAAATGCAATTTTTTTGAGAAGAAAAATAATATCTGAAAAGGGATCATTCTAATCTTATTGATATATATGATAATTAAACATTAGGGTCTAATCTTATAACATATCTTTGTATATAGATGAGACTCATCAAAGTAGCAATCCTGTTGATTTGCCTGACTTATGCCTTAGCAGTGAGTAATTTCAAAAAAATCATGGTTGAGGATGAGGATGCTCTATGTTTGGATGGAACGCTCGGTGCTTATTATGCTCATGAAGGAGCTCATCCCAATAAAATTTTATTAAGTTTCGAAGGAGGAGGATGGTGTGGAAGCGCCAATGGACTCAACTAAACTATATAAGATTGTTTAGGAAGAAGTAGGACTGATCTAGGTAGTTCTGCAAAATACCCTAATACATGGACTCAGAGTGATGGCATTCTCTCAGACAATTCTCACAATTAATTCCGGGACTATAGTGTCTTCTATCTCAAATATTGTGATGGTACAGGACATCAAGGATACCGCAAAAGTCCCGTCAGTTATAAAGGCAGAAATTTGTATTTTAGAGGGCATAATGTTACAAAAGCTCAACTCGAGTCTATTAACAAGTATCACGGTCTATGGACGACAGCAACTGATGTCATAATTACAGGTCAATCTGCTGGAGGACTTGCTACTTTTCTGTGGACAAATTACATATCTTAAAGAGTCCCTAAAACAGCAAAAGTGTGGTCTCTGCCCGATTCTGGTATTTTCCTTGATTCGGCCAATTATTATACTCATACCAACATTTATAAGCTTCAATTCCAAAATTTCATGAAGCTTTCAAATTAGTAAATTTTTACTCCAGTTAATACATGCAATGCTGCTTACAAAGGATAAGAATACAAATGTATGTTTGCAGAATACGTTTATGCTTTCATGAAAATCCCTCAATTTGCCATTCAATCGCCCTATGATTCTTGGTCAATTCCTAACATTTTAGGTATTAATTGTGAGAATGGAGGATCTCTGGCAAAATGCGATGACGGTCAATTAAAATATATTGAGGATTACCATGCAAATACATCAGCAGTGTTGAAAGCAATAGCCAATAGATAGGGAAATGGATATTGGGCACCCTCTTGCTCAAATCATGTCTATTCAACCTGGAATGCACTTTATGATGCTGCTTACAGAGTTCCAGCTTCATCAGAATTTTCATTGATGCATTGCATTTCCATTTGGATGGCAGGGACAAGTAAAGATAATGGACACATGGATGATGGCAACTGGCCAAGTAATAAACCTTGTTCTGGTGTAAAGCAACTAGTCATTGATTGAATTCTAGTAAATAATTGAATTATACAGATTAATGTCTAAATTATCAATGTAGCATATTTTTATTCAAAGTTTTGAATTGAAATTATCTTCTCTTTTGATAGAGGTATTCAAGTAAATTTAATTTAGTGCTGGCCGTGGATACTCATGAGGTCTCGCTGTCTATCTCTTCAAAGTGTTTTCATATCCTTCCTAGTAGGTTAATCTAAATTTATCTATCCCATATTGATATATTTAAATTAAAGATAAATCAATAATTGTGTGCTTATATTGATAATGAATAAAATGCCATTCGCTTTTAGGAGGAAAGATAATCAGATGCAATTTGCCTCATTATAGTCGTATTAATATGTTTGATAAATGAGCCGTAGGCTCTAATCTTATAATAGATAGTTGTAAATCGATGAGACTCATCAAAGTAGCAATTCTGTTACTTTGCCTATCTTATGCCTTAGCAGAGAGGAATTATAAAAAAATCATGGTTTAAGATGAGGATGCTCTGTGTTTGGATGGAACCCTCGGTGATTATTATGCTCATGAAGGAGCTTCTCCCAATAAAATTATGGTATATTTTGAAGGAGGAGGATGGTGTGGAAGTGATAATGGACTCAACTAAACTCTCTAAGATTGCTTAGGAAGAAGTAAGAATTTTTTAGGCAGTACTGCAGGTGACCCTAGTACAGTGACTTATGGCGATGGCATCCTCTCAGACAATTATCACAATTAATTACGTGACTACAGTGTATTCTTTCTTAGATATTGTAGTGGTACAGGACATCAAGGATATCGCAAAAATCCAGTTAGGTATAAAGACAGTAATTTGTATTTTAGAGGGCATACCATTTTAAAAGCTCAGCTTGAGTCTATTAACAAATATTATGGTCTCTGGACGACAGCAACTGATGTCATAATCACAGGCTAATCTGCTGGAGCACTTGCTACTTTTCTGTGGACAAATTACATATCTTAAAGAATCCCTAAAACAGCAAAAGTGTGGTCTCTGCCCGATTCTGGAATTTTCCTTGATTCGGATAATTATTAACCTCATCGGAACTATTTACGGCTCCTATTCCAAAATTTTATGAAATTTTCAAATTAATAAGTCTCCACTCCTGTTGATGGGTGCGATGCGGTTTACAAAGGATAAGAATACAAATGTATGTTCGCAGAATACATTTATACTTTCATTAAAGTCCCTCAGTTTGTCATTCAATCTCTCTATGACTCAATTTCGCTTCGCTACTTTAAGGGTGTTAAGTGTGAGTAAGGAAGATCTTTGGCAAAATGCGATGACAATCAATTAAAATATATTGAGGAACATCATGCAAATACATCAGCATTGTTGAAAGCAATAGGCCAAATACCTGGAAATGGCTATTGGGCACCCTCTTGTCCAGCTCATGTCTATTATACTTGGAGTGCCCTTTATGATGTTGCTTACAGAGTTCCAGCCTCATCATAATTTTCAGTAATGCATTCCATTTCCATTTGGATGGCAGGAACAAGTTAAAACAATGAACATATGGACGTTGGTAACTGGCCAAGTAATGGACCATGTTCTGGCGTTCAGCAAATAAGCATAGAACCGACAAATTAATAGTCAAACCTATCCTCGTTCTGGTGTAAAGCATCTTGATTGAGTTATAGTCAATAAATTAATCATTAAGATTAATAGTCAAATTATTAAAATATAATATTTTATATGAAATTTTAAAATTTGAGTTATTTTCTTTTGCGATAATAGTATTAAATGCATACGGTTCAGTGACATAACCACCAATAATATATTGTAATATTTCCTTCACAATGGTTTTCAGAATATTCTAATCAAAGTCAATTCGATTGCCCATCATATTATTACAAGTAATTATTGTTACCTTCTGCTGAGTTCATGTTCAATTAAACTCATTATATTAGGTAGATGAAAATTCTTCATCAATGAGATAAGATAAATGCTAGCTCGACTTTCTACTACACTTTCTGCTTATGTTAAATATTCCTTTTTGATTTAATCAGTTACTATATTTGTAGTAACGAAATTAAAAAAATTAGCAAAAGATGATATAATAAGTTATCATAAAATAACAACACCATCAGGGCTGGTACGTTATGATCGTCCTAATTTCCTCTTTTAAGCTGCTATTTTTTTTTTTCTTCTATCAATGAGATTAAATCATAAAATAATGAAAAAATTGAGAGAGAATAGCTTATAGAAACTCTTTTTCTGTTTATATTAAGAGTAAAAATATCTGAAAACTTTGTTTATTAAGTATCCTTTAGAGGATTATAGCTCTTCAAAGAGCCTGCAATTCGTATGCTGCTCTGATTTCGCATTTCATGAAAAT
>Ga0302188_10000026_pt1 | contig 105833 bp, 88 predicted proteins | sample II_Bog_E2_1_FD_198783 | JGI IMG/M metagenome (GOLD analysis project Ga0302188, IMG submission 198783) | Peat permafrost microbial communities from Stordalen Mire near Abisko, Sweden - II_Bog_E2_1 | ecosystem: Environmental > Terrestrial > Soil > Wetlands > Peat | place: Sweden: Abisko... | reverse complement strand
CCCAACCCCAACCCCAACCCCAACCCCAACCCCAACCCCAACCCCTATAACATTGTCTATATTTAAAATACAGTTATAAGAATAGGCAATGTCTGATCAACTTCGGAAGGAATTGGACATGACTGTTCAATGTTACAACACCCTACAGCAAAATTTTGAAAACAATCTCCATGTCATCGAATAACAGGAACAAGAAATAGAACTGCTCAATACTGAAATCAGTCGATTAGGGGAGGATTGCGAAAATTTGAAGAATCACATCAATGAGAAAGAGTTATACTATGAGACAGAGATCACTATGATACAGCAACAGTGCAAAAAGCAGTTAGAGGAAAAAGATCAAGAAATGGAGGAGTTAACCATGATGATGGAAACGAGAATGAGGAGGGAGATTTAAACCCTTCAAAGTAGGCTGAATCAGGAGGTCAAAGGCTTGAAGAATCAAATTATGGAGCGAGATGAAGCAAATCGTCGCCTAATGGGCGAAAACAGTCGACAGACCTAAACAATAAAATAGCAAAAAAGCCTAGTTTTATAGTTAGAATCACGTATGTAATTGTTGACTGATTAGAAAAACGCCTGTGCGAACAAGATGACTTTGCATTTGCAGTAATTGTAAGGAGTAAGAACTTCTAACCAAGAATGGTAGGAAATGCTGAAATCAAAACTAAGGGAATCTCAGAAATAGCGGCAAAATTTGGAAGAAGAATTGAGTTAAATTAAATTGGCAGTCAAAGAGAAATTGAAGAGGCAGAAGGAGGAGCATCATAAAAAACTACTGCACTTCGCAGAGGAGAAAGAAAATCAGTTTAGATAACTCATACAGGAGCAGAAAGAGCTTAAATATAAATGGGAAAAGGCCCAAAGTTAGCAGCGAGATAATTCAAAATAATTATAAAAACAAAAGGAATAGAAAGACAAACTGTAGACTCAGCTCGTTAAATATAAATAAAACGAATTAAAGAGTAGTTTCGAGAAGAATCAGAAAGAGTATGATTATTTGCTTAAGATATTCGAGCAGGATAAAAAGGATATGAAGAATCAGATTGACCTCATCACGCAAGAGAAGAAAGCTTTAAAGGAATAGATGGATGAGGTGAATAGTAGAAGAGAGAATTTAGAAAAATATCTTTAGAAATCCAAAAATTAACTCGTGCACAGAGCCAAGGAATTGGAATAAAATAAGAAAGAAAACAGAAGACTGAGGCAGGAATTATAAAATAGAGCTAATAATTTGGAGTTTAACGCTCTTCAGGCTAATAAAGAGGTGCCGTTCAACATTAACAATCGAGGATTGGATAGCATTAAAATGGATTACGACTATTCAAAAGTCTACACTGAAGACATGGGTGTTATTGATGATAAATTCTTCGGAGTTGGAGATGAAAGTGCGAAATCTCCCACTAATATGCGTATAAATACCAATGCGATAGCTAACAGATAAGCGCAATATATGAAGAAGGTGACTTAATTGCAATTATAAAACCAATAATTAAAAAATTTAGTGAAGAGGTTGAGAGAAGAAGCAGAAGGGATCAGAAATGTATGTGAAGATAAGAATAAAGACATAGCTTCGTTTAGAGATAAAGCCAATAGCTATTGGGAAAGAGCTAATGATAAGGAACAGCAGGTCATGCTGCTCAGGGACCAAAACACAGATTTAAAGGCCAATTTAGCTGAACTTCAAATTCAAATCAGACGGTTTAAGGAGGGTGAGGCTCAACAGAAGCAAAAAGATTATTAACATCAATAGGCGAAAGAGAAAACAGTCCAATTGGAAGCATAAGTAAAAGACTTGCTTAATTAAATAAGGCTGATTGAAAACGAAAGAAACACGTTATAATAAATATCCTCGGAATTAAGAGCTGAGTTAAATTCTCTTAAGGAGTATTTAAACAATTAAAAAGAGCTTGATGAAAACCAGAGCATTGAATGCAGCAAATACAATGAAACAGAACCCTATCCGCAAGGTCTTATCAACTAAATTCGACCTGAAAGGGAGTAGACAAGGCAAAACTATGGTCAAAACTATCAATAGAAGCCAAAGATTCCTAAAAAATTGCATGATCTGGTTCGTGAGAGGAAAATGCTATCAATAAGTGGAAAGAAGGCACCCATCTAAGACAGAGCTCAAGAAGTTCGTCTCGAGCACATAGGCACCATCAGTCAAAAATAGATCTATTAGAAAATAAAAATAAAGAATAAAACTCCACCAAAAATAGCAAATTACGCAGAAATGAAAGAAAAGTAAAGACGAACTCGTCTCCTTGAGACAGCCAGCCAAAAGTAGGTGCTATAGCGATTAAAATCGCGTCAAGGAGCAAGCAATAGTCCTGACCGTGGTGTTAATTACCTACAATTACGGGAAGAGAACTCTCCGTAGTGATATCTATTCATGATATAATAATAGCTATGAAATCATAGTAATCACCATAGCGATCTAGTCCTAGTAGCAGTCGTACTCTCGAGCAGTACAAGAAGCGCTTGCTATTCCAGGTGGTAGCTATCTTCACCATCTGCCTTCTGATTATCCTCGAACGTATTTTCTATCAGGTCATCATTGAAAGAGAGCAAGATACTCTTTCATCGCTTCAGCTTAGCACTGATCTTGTGAAACAAACCGACAGTATTACTTAACCCAATTAAATATCCAATGGCTTCTTACGATTTTTCAATTTCCTCTCGTAGTTTAGGGTGCAGTTTTTAATACTGACACATCTACTGGTCACACTCTATGTGGGAGTAGATTCTTTTTTGACCACAAAGGTGCTATACGTAACAATGGCGTTGATTTACGTCATCTCCCTTCTGCAGTTGTTTTATGGTGGTGCAAGGCCTTTCTGGGCAAGTAGTAATATTCTAACCTCAAATTGCCTCTCCAACTACAGTCATCCCACTATGGGACTAGTCTTAGTGCTCTTCATCTCTTACTACAGTTTCTATTGTTGGAAAAAGAAATCAGGCAACATCTTTGTGGGCAGTATGAGCAACAAAGAACTAATCACCACAATTACCATATTCATCGCTATTGCACTGGTGCAGTTCATTAATTATTTCACTGGAAGCATATTCCTCATTAATATCGCCCTGTCTGCAGTCTGTTTTTTGCTGGCTGTCATGGTAGCTATTTCCATCAACGGACTGGTTGATAAAGCTATTAAAAAATCGACTGTAATCAAGGTTGATGCTAAGAAATATGTATTCTATTGGCTGCTTTTCATTTGTCTCCTGTAGACCTTTGCTCTCATCGTATATTCTGGGCAATAATTATTCTTAGATATCGATTGGGTTAAGAATTACATTAACTGCACCAAATACCTTGATTACAATGAGACTAACTATCGATATGACGAAGTGATCGGTCCATGGTTCAACTTCATGCAAACTGCAGTGTTATTTGGTTGGATTGGAGCTATTTTCGGTATCAGTGCTTGCTATCGTAAAATGACAATTCCTGAGTGGTGCTAAGGTTCCACCAGAAAACGACTTATTCGAGTTATTATCGGCAACCTGATGATAATTCCTTCATGGATATTCGTATTACTCTTGGAGGAGGGTTCATGGATCAAGGACATCGGGCTAAACGAGTTCATAATAGACGCAGTTCATTACTTTCTTCTCTACCTCTGGCTCTTCGGCTACATGCCTATCCTCATATTTGAAAAGGCTCTAAAATTGACGAACAAATAAAACGAGGATTTTTACGTGGTTCTTCAATAGAAAAAATGATGCAATCTATGAAATTATTGTTGTTTTTTTCAATAAACCCGCGCTTATAACTTTATACCATGAACACCAACAATCGCCTGTGCCCCAATTGCCGCTCGCCCCTCAACTCTACCAGCTGCAAACGATGTGGGTTTAAGCAAGTACGCGCCATAATAAGATAGAAAACTCTTAAGATTGTCGAAACACAGGATTACAGTAGATGCAACGTGGTCAGCAAAATACAGCACGTTCATCATGCTAGCAAACATCCAAAGCAATTTACTGAAAGGCGTAAGTTAGATATCATCTAGAAAAATTGGTTCTCTACCTTAAAGAGTATCAGCAGCTAATCAAAAAAGCAGCGAGGAAAATCGTATAGAAGGAGGATAGCATTTAGTTGAGTAGGCACTTCATGGAAGAGGTTAAGTTTTTATGGGAGGGTTATCTCATAAAGCGAAAGCAAGCAGGCCTTTCCTTCTCGGGGATGTTCAAAAAATATATTTGTGTCGACTCCAATCATAAATAAAAATCCTAAAAAAGTGAGCCTTCAAAAATATAGAATAAGGAATAGTAGCATATCAAGATGGAAGGAACTCAATAATAAGTTATCAAGGAAGAGTAATAGCCAACCCTAAAGAGAAAGCGAGGCCGCAAGGCAGGAACTAAAGCAAATCAATTCGTTAGTGTAATGACGCAGTTTAGATGTTTCTATAATGTATCAGTAAAGCCACTCATCGCCTAGAGCATTTAGTAACGAAAAATAAACGATAATAACTGTATGACTGCCTGCCAGAAGTCTTTTTTAGCATATTTGCTGACTGTTAGAGAAGTAGATATGTAATTTATTTAATTTGCAAGTAGCAAGTACTTGAAAATGGTGATGGGACTGTGGATAAATCCAGTCAGGAGTAACTTTATCAAAGAAAAAGATATCGAACATGAGTTAAAGAAAAGACATTGCAGTCTGTTGAAGAAGAAGAAGGATGACTCAGCAATGCTGGTCTTGCTTGTAGATCTATTAATCTGCTGGAATAATGAAAGAGTATAATCAAATATTGTATCAATTAGAGAAATGATGTAGTGGTATGCAGACTGCCAATAGGGTAGTGAAATTATAGACAAAATAAAACTATAATTAGATCAAGGAGATCATCAGGAAGAGGATAATTTTAACATCCCTATTATTAACTATCAACTAATTTACTCCATTGTGTATTTAGCTGCATGCCGGGTTGGACTATGCCTCAGTGTTGGAGAGATTGTCACTGGTTGTTCAAGACTGGAGATTGGGCGTATCACCATCTAAAATGAGGACAATGTATTTTTGCCAGCTGTTACCAATGAATAATCAATCACCGTTGCCAAAACGCGAAGGACTGCTCATCTACTAGCCTATTATATGGGAATTACTCCTATTTGCTGCATTGCTAAATGGAGTGAAAAGTGGTGTAGTAAATTCGGATTGCAAAAGTACATCCCCAAAGTATTCTTGCTAAATAGTCTTATGTTTGAACAAATAAAGCATGCCAAAACAGGAAAGATGAGTTTGCACGAATAAATTTTAAACAATGGCAAGCTAATAAAGTACCATAGATATATTGAGTTATAGCAAGACATTGCCAGCTTAGCAGGCATAATGCTTTTCCTGAAACTGAGCAATGGACTCACTGAATATCCTTATCTCATTCATTTTACTCCCAACTAACTTTCTCAGCACTATACTATTAATCAGCTTGAAATTAAAATTCTTAAAGATTTAATGATGAATCGGCAGCTTACTATTAAAAATACATCCAATAATATCATTAGAACTTAAAAATTACCTCATGTATACGAGGAACCCATTTCCGTGCTCAATATTGCAAAAACATTGAGTAATATCAACAAAAATGATAAGGAAATTGGCCGCAACTCGATACAAAGACAGATAATTCGGTTGAGAAACCTCTCCCATTTGAATTACGTTCCTTGCCTATAATTGATAGATCATTTCAGAAAAGTAAAAGAGGATAAAGAGCAATAGTAAAAGTAGAAGAAAGGAATAATTGTTCAGCTTAGGTTCGACTAAATTACCCACAAGCAAAGGGTGAGAGAGCATATTGACATTAACAAGAACTTAAAGGCTAAAAAGGATTCCAAGGAATTAGATAAACCAGAAGCTCAACTCAATTGCAATTTGATCAGACAGCTGCAATGCATCGTGGGAAAATATGATCAAGTCATTGAAGAAGTGAAGTAATAACCTCCTAAGATATGTCTTATAGATGATCCCAGCAGTAACTACGAACTAATGTACGACTACGGAGACAATCTGATGCTGACAGGTCGGCATAGACAGCTGTACTTCATGTAAATGCTGTGCCTAAACCTCTGCACTCTAAGTGAAATGAGTGGCTGGATCACTCGTTACGAATCTGTGCTTAAATAATATGAGATGAACTGAGTAAACTACTCGTTCTCCACTGTTTTTCGTTTGATTTCAAAATATTTTCTCATCAATATTTGGATAATAGCACGATTTGATTATTATTTATAATGTCAACGGCCCCAAAACTCACCTATGCAAGTACACCAGCCTGCATTTAGAAATCGGAAACAAGGCCAAGAATAAAATATAGGCTGACTCTCATCACTTTTATCGTGATCAGGGAGAGCAATAATAAGACTTATTTTCCCACCTTAACCAAGATAATTTGAACTATATCAATAAGGAATTGAAGACCATGAAAATCAATGTCAACCGGGATCAAAGTAGCAAGCAGGAAGTCAAGAAGGTTGAACAAGAAGGCATCACAAATTTGGATAAGTTATATAATAAATATAAGGGCGAGGAAAAGATATCCGAAAAGGAACCTGACCTAGAAGAAACCGATCGCATCAGCACACAAGAAAAAGGCATGAATTTAAATTTTGTCGACGCAGGGCAGGACTACTTGAGAGAATTAAACGAGAATATCCATCAAATAAGGACCGATCAAAACAATAACGGGCAATATCGGCAAATCATTACCAATGAAAGGGAGGAAAATTAGGCAGTTTCTCGATCATATTCCTAAGATAACAAAAGGTTGAGTTCATTAGAGGCTTATTTCGGAGTGGGACCATCAGCAAACTTGGATCAAAACCCAGTCATATCCCAGTTTATTAATGGACTCGATGATTATCTTAGCGATCTAACTCAAAGTAAATCACTAAAAGCGAAGCAAGCAGATGAGCCACCACCCATAAAGTAAAGATAAAACCTACAAAAAAGTAATTTTACGAAAGTATCTTCAAGGCAAACTAGCAAGGAGAAAAAGCGTCCCAACTAACTCTAACTGGAATTAAAGGAAAGCTAAATAAAACTGATAAACCTAAAGAAAAGTAATACCTCCTTTGCTGAGAGAAAGAGCAAGCAAATGATCATCGAAGCCGAATCATTTTGCCAGCCATCAATTTCAGAACAATAAAGTCTTCTTGTCGAGTAAAAGCGTAATACTATTCAATTGGGGCTATAACTATAAAAAATAAGGAAATTTCTTCTCTTCAAGGATAATGTATTTTATGTCCTAATATAGATCATAAAAAACCTGGAATTAAATAACTAACTATTGAAGGAAGAGGTTACTCACTTGAAGATTAATCACGAGATCATTTTGAAAAAACAGTATCCGAATATGGAAAAATCAAGCACTTATCTTCCTCGAGATCAACCTCAAATGTCATAGAAACCGACGAAAAGAGTACATAATTAAAGCTAATAATCGGCTTTGAACAACTTTGCTAATAACAATCTTTACTTCCTGGCGAAAAAAGGCCATAACATGATTAACCCTACTCAAAACATTCACAGTTCAAGAGGAAGCAGTCATAGAATACGTCATGATGACCCATCTGCAAAGCCATAACAATTATTTAAACAATTTTCTTCATCAAATGGTCTAAAATAAAACAGTCGAATTAGGACCCCTAGAATGAACAGTGAATCTCTTGAAAAGATACAGAAATAATTTGAGTTATTTTTAAAGGACGATGACGATCGAGTAAGCAGCAAAAAGGGAAGCAATAGATTAAAAGATGCCTATTATTGATGATTTAATTACTGAGTTATAATTAAAAGTTCTTGCTCCAAAATTCTGCCCATCTTACCAAATTGGAACATTTTCTGAATAATTGGAATTGGTAGAATATTACTCTTGAAAAGTCAGGTATGTTTTAAAAAAGAATAGGGAAATATTTCTAATTGTTATTATTAAAAGGAGGAGAAGAGTATGCATCTTTTTAATATTGTTTTTAATGTTCGCACTTTTTATTGTTTGGGCAATATAATAGAATTATTTCATTGCTCATATCTTTTTATTATTAATTAATATGTTTAAAAATGGTTAAGCCAAACTATGTTAAGATTATCCTGCAGTAATAGTTGCACATCATTGCAAAGAGTTTAATGAAGCTAATTAGGGTCCGTTTCTGGTTTAGACAATGGGTGTTATTAAATCTAAGCCATAAAAAAAGAGAGATCACTGGACTTAATAAGAACAAATTAAATATGTGGCCTTTCTCTCCTCCTTTGAGAAAGAGTTATTATGGAAAAGCAGAAAAATCAACTGGAATATCTATAAACTAATGGCCAAGTTCATTAAATCTCGCAATCCTAATCAATGCCGCATCCACCATATTCATATGCTCAAGCATCATCAAACTCCAAAAACAATCATTAATCATTTTGGACTGACTATCATCAACTATAAATAGAAAGTCCTAGCCGAGAAAGAGTCGCTCTGGACGATGAATCAGCATAAGCAACTGGTGATAAACTTGCTCACTAATGCAACCACCGATAAAGTGTAAGCTATTTAACAATTAAAAATTAATAAAGTTTAATATACAGGTGAGGATTAGATCAAACATGGAGGAGATTAGGACTCAAAAAAAATGAATGAAGAGAATGTTAGAACAGATGAGACTTATCACGATTAAGATAATAAGCATCCTTCAAAACGTTAAACCATAAAATAACTACCCCTTTTTTCGTCGCCCTACTATCAACCACAACTAAACCAGCCCACCCCTTACTTCGTAAATGCCGCTAACTCTGATCCTTATCATAATCCATTTGCATTATCCAATTCGAATATAATTCCCTACGCCGATAAAACCGAGAATGATTGGTAGTAATGCCATTAGCTGTTCTTAGCATGGTCTGCTAAGTTAAAAAAACTAATGCAATCATAATGATAACCATGATTTCTTTGTGATTATTATTGTTATATTCTTATAGAAACTTTGCTCATATCAATGATCAATAGATGGAATCAAGTTCAATGAGATTATGAGAAATCCAGCTCAATGGAGCCCTCTTATAACAACTGCACCTCCTCATCTCCCCTTTCACTCATAAACGACTCGATAGCCATTGCCTGCATCACCAATAATCTCAATTCAAAATTTTTATCAGTCTCATCTTCTCCTGAATGTTTTTATTTTTTAACTGTTTGAAATTAATGCTGATTTCTTGCAGCCATATAGTTACTGTTGAATTATTCCTCCATCCTTTAGCTTTACAACAACTCTTCTTTCGTCACAGCATATTCTTTTGCATTGTTCATAGTTTATTAAAAGTCCTTCTTGAGCAACCTTGACTGCTTCAAATGAGTTTCACTGTCAGTCAAATTTAATGAATGTTCCTGTGCTCGATTGAGCCGTTAGTTTTCGTCCTCCTTCAATCTATTTAAGATTTCAGTTAATTTCTGTATTTCAAACAAATAGTCTTCTTTATTTGTTCTGTACGCATAATTATCATCAGTCAGTCTGTCGATTTATTGAGTCAAGTTCTTATTCAGCAGTTATAGCTAGTTAATTCTTGTGCCCAGCCTATCAATCTTCCTTTAAAGCTATAAATTTTATTACTTAAGCAGAATGTACTTGTGAAGATCGATTTCCTTGTATTTTTTGGCAATAAATCCTCCATCAATACTACATTCAGTTTTATCGTTTATGCTTCGCTCAGTAGGCATGGATTTGGACATCTATAACTCATATGGCTAAGTTTGCATTTACTTATTTAGTGTATTTATCGACCTTCGGTTCCATTATATTTTTTTGAGAGCCATCAAATATCGAACATAATACTGTCTAATATTCTCATCCCTGTATTCCTCAGTCAAAGACTTTAAGTATCCTCCAATCTCTTCAAAAACGACACCAACTTCCTCTTTGACATAGATAATGATGTTGTCCCTCATATTCAAAAGTTGCCTGTTTTTGCTAACAGTTTCTTCCTGACTATGTTCCTGCCATTTTACGATGCATTTTTTAATAACTAGAATTTAGTCTGTCATTCGAGGGTACTTATTGATCAACAGATCAAGGATAGACATAATCAATTTAAAATGTTCTAATGATTTCGATAACTACTCGGAAATGGGAGGTTGCTTAACCAAACCAAGTTATTAAGTGAAGGAGGATTGTCTGGGAACTTTTCCGTATGGATTTATCCTCATTTCAGAAGATTGTCAATCGAAACTATTACTATTATACTATTTTCGCTTTTAACCGCAGTCAAAGTGACAAAATAACTGAACCACCAAAAAAGCATCGCTCTTTTTATTTACAAAATATTATTAATAAATAACTGCCTTCATAATTGGTGCTGAGATATACTTCTGAGAATCATCAACCCAGCATGTTTAGCAATCTCTCGACGGCTGCTTCCACATTACCTCCAGTAGCTTTTAAAGCCTAGATGTTGGTGGCCTCATTGACGAAACCCATATTTTAGAGTTGCTCGAGCTGAGGTTTGTAGAGTTCCTTGAAGTTAGTGGATGAAGTTCCAGTAGTGCCAGTGGTGCCAGTGGGATTCAATCCACCTCCCATACCATATCCTCCAAGCCCTCCAAGTCCACCAAAACCTCCCATACCACCCATACCGCCGAGACCTCCTCCCATTCCTCCCATACCCCCCATACCACCCATTTGACTCATAGCTTGTTGCATCATTGCAGGATCTACTTTATGACAAAATTACTCATGTTTCCTAACATCTGTTTCATTAGCTGAGGATTACTCATAATTGCCTTGAGTTGAGGATTTGAATCAACCAAACCTTTAAGCATTGGATTAGAGTTCATAGCCTGTTCCATCATTTCGGGAGTCATCATGTCAAGCATTCCGGCCATTGCCTGAGGATCCATTCCTCCAAGACCACCCATACCACCCATACCACCTCCCATACCACCCATTCCTCCAAAACCACCAAGTCCGCCCATTCCACCCATTCCACCAAGTCCACCCATTCCTCCTAATCCTCCAAGTCCTCCAAGCCCAGCTCCTAAATTAGGATTCGAACTTGTTGAGGAAGAAGGTTGCTCAGTGGTGGTGGAAGTTTTATTTTCTGTTTCAACGGCCTTGATAACAGCATGGAAAGTTTCACCATCAACTAGTTTGAGAGTGGCCAATGGAGTTTAATCCTTCAAAATTTTGCCTGAATAACTATAATCTTACCTTTATGTATGAGTTTAATGTTGGGAACAGTTGAATTAGCGTGATCTGCGACCTTCTGCTTAAGTTGTTCCACATTGGTGACGACACTGAGGTCTGCCTCAATTTCAAAAGGTTGTTCCTTTGAGGGTGTTTTGAAGAGAAGTTTCACCATCTTAAAAATATATCAAATTAATAGCCATTCATGATATGTTTCCATTTCAATTATCTCCAATATTAATAAATCAACTTTAATTATTAAACTACAATTGAATGAGGATATTCAGTCAACTACATCATTTCTTTCTTGCATCGATCTTCTTTGCGTAGAATTAGAGCTCTTTGCCTTAGAGGATGTATCCGTCAGCACGGCCTGATTGTCCCGGGCGGGAACTGATGCAAGCCAACAATCTTTGGGTGGAAAACTGGTCAACAAGTTTAGTATCAATCACCCCCCTGATCTTCTTGTGCTCCTCGATTCTTTCCTGTGCGCGCTTGGATTTTTTCTCTTCAATGGCAACCTCTTTTCCTTTTTTGTTGTTAAGGTTGACGCCATAGTGATTACCATACCACTGAGCAAAGGGTGTGGCATCAATGGTTACAATACAGTTTTTAACCAATGTATTGGTACGAACGAGCTCGTTGTTTGATGCGTTGTAGACCACGTTGATGATTCTGGTCTTGCGAGTGACTGCCTCTGAGGCCCAGTTAAAGTTGCCCTCTTTGAGACGAAGAGCTCTGAACTTAAAATTGCCTCCACGAACTCTAACTCTTCTAATTCTAGCGATATCATTGACGAGTTTGGTGTTGGAGACTGGTCTTGCTTTTTCATAAGCTCTCTTCTTCTTGTGAATGGGCATTCTGCCACCAGTAAGTCTTCTCTTGTGTCTTGAGTCCCTATTAATTCCCATGTGGCTAATTTAATATCCTAATAAATATTATTTAATTCATTTAATACTAGCGTAGCAATTAATAGAATGATTTAACTCCTTTATTATTTACAAGTAGCAATTAAGGAGATAACATAGACCTTTACTTTTTATCTTTTATTTTGAGCAATAATTAAAGAAAAAGTCATTAATAAATTTAACTATGCCCAAATCAGAGACCCTATTTCTGCATGATAGGACCGATGTTGCCTGCAACTTCACCCTGCTTTTGGGAAATCTTGTTCTTGATCATATTTGGAATTGAACCCTTCAGATCAGAATCTGATATGTAAGTAACACGGGTCGAGTTTTCATCAATTTTCTCAATTATGTATCCTCCGATAAAGATTTCACCCCGAACAACTCCTTTAACTTCAGGATGAGGATAATTGCATGTCTTTAAGCCCAAGTAAACCTTTCCGTCAACCCGGAAAATATGAGAAACACTGACAAAATCACGGTTAGAGACTGGCCATATGCCGTCATATTGCTGATAATTAACTTTGAAGTGATCTTTCACAACATAAAGTTCCCGATACTCCAAGCACTGTGAGTTGATCTTCTTTAATGTTTCAGGTTTTTCCAAAAAGGTCACTACTTTTTCGATGTTAAACTTCACTGTTGCAACTCCTTTGGAAGCAATCCGGTCACCAATCTCCATCTTAAACATAAGGCAGGGTTTTTCCCCATTGGCTTACCACTTGTTGGAAACCTCCAGCTCCTGTAGACGTGCTAAGATTTATTTGACAATAGCTTCGAGTTGCTAGTCTTTTGATGTTTCCATTTCAACTAAAATAATAATATCTGATCTCAATTAATAATATCTTGCACAAATATCTTCTAAGTTGTCATCAAAATTAAATTATATTTTTCTGCGAACAATTAAATAAATTTCATTTTCCAGCAAGAATAAGTTAAATGTTTTGATAATCAATGATATTTAATCATATTATGATACTCGTATAGATTCGATATGAATAGTATGACGTCATTGACTAACTCAATTATGGATAAATATTAAACTATCAATGTTTATTGGTCTAATTTTCTCCAAGTGTACTTTTTATTAACATTCGCAAGGATTTTATTGCCTAATCTACTGAAAGCCCATATATTGATTAAGCGAACATATTAGGGCTGTGAAACTTCCACACTCCCAATTTATAGACAATATCTTGGACAGTTATGAGCCTAATCAGCTTAATTGATTTATTAGCTAATGCAGTAACTATCTTAAGAAGGGTATTTTAAATACTAGCCAACATCAAATTAATTTTGGTGCCAAGGTCTTCTGCTTGCATCATTATAAATTGTTGAAGTGACAGTTAAAATGGCTATTTAATAAGTATGTAAAGTTCACGATGAATGTAAAGTTGATAAAGTTGAAGTATTTCCACCTCCAAGCTGCATTGTTCTATTTAGTGATATATTCTGATCTAGTCATTTACACTGTTGACACAATGTACAGGTACTTCTTTTGTGGTCACTATCATTCCAGTAATTTTCTATCTGGCCAATAGCATACGACATTATTGCATGTTAATGATACTGCGAGATAAAGGAACAAACCTACTGCTGATTTCGTGTTCGATTATCAATGATTCATAAACAACCGGTTGGCGGGATGATATATGCGAAATAATAGACCTTGATAATATCGTCTTCTTATCATAGAGATTAATTGCTTACTAACCATTTCTTTTCCTAAAACTGATGGAGGGAGAGTTGATTTCATGCTAATTTACACTTGAATACGAAGGTTTAAAGATATCCTCTTCGCTAGAGCGATCATGCAATTCTTTGTTCGATTGATTCACTCTCATTTCCTTTTCCATCGTTGTTTTATTCACAATTATACTTTCTGTCACTTGGTCGATATAGCCATGTAGAAACGATGACTGCCTATTCAACTATTGCGAACATGTCTAAGAAGATTGTTCCTATTCGACTTGAAAAACTTGTTCTTTGACTTTAGTATATATACTGGAACTTAGTCGCATGACTGATTTTTCTTTTTATCGATTTTGTGGACGGGACTCATTTAGAAGGTAGTCGATGGCGCTTCTCATGGTATTGCTATTTTGGATGGTCTCTTAAAGTTTAGAGCTGCAAGAAGTCTGCCTGAGGCTAGTCATTTTTCGAGGACTAATCGTCACATCAATCTTTTATTTACTCCTGTTGAGGGATTCTTTGACAATGGTCTCATTTTTAAACCTAGTTATCTCCTTATTAGCAAAAGCCGAAGAAAGATTGATGTTGTCTACGGGTATAATGGATAGATTTGGATTTTATTTATAGTCTTTGGCTCGGTAAGGCGTTTCCTTTAAGTTAGTTTTACTTCTAATAGTCGAAGGGATACTATATTCATTAGGATTCAATTAATACTGTTTCGAACTTTAGTTACTGAGCATGTGCATCTTTTTATATTTGTTTGAACTTACCACTTTAATTCTTTGAGGTGAGGTTTATTGTATATTTTGCGCAAGAGATATATTTATTCCTTGCTTTTTAGGAGAGGACGTATGACTCTCCATTGTTTTCGCTCTCCTCTCACGATTTTAAGTTTTGATCAATTTGTCAGTTCGTTGAACTTTTAACTATTGACTGCTAGTTATGACTTAATTGAAGCCTGCACCACCTAGACGAGTCTGGCTGTTTGCATGAAATATTTTAACTGTTTTCCATATACCTTGCATCTATCCTAAATGATCCTCTTTATTTATATAATTGATTAAAGTATCCTCTTTCCACTCCGAACGATAATGCAAAATCTATTTTTTGATTTGATTTCTTTCCAGATGATAATTTAACTTTAGAATTTCTTTTGAATTATCGCGATGATATCAGCTTGCTAATTGAATATAATATTTGAAGTTACAAATCTTAATAAACAAATGTTGGGAGAGCAGAATTCATTGGTAAAGTACTCTACACCGGTGTTGGTGAGTGGCACCAGCAAAACTCATCCTAATAAAAAATTGAAAAAGGAAGAAGATGACACTCACCATACTGAAGATATTCTTGGAGAAATACTGCCGCCCAAAGAACGTACGGCCAATAATGGACAACTTTGGGTGCAAACTGTACTTTCAACACCAGCCACCAAAATAGAAGTTATGCAGCTTCATGATGAACTTGATAAAAGGCTTATCCATCGACAGGCAAGAGAAATTGGACTCTGTCCCGTTCGAGAGGAACTTTTTGATCAGTGTTTTGATGAGATCATCAGACAAATCACAATCGATTGTCGGCAGAGGGGTCTTTTGTTGGTACGTGTGCGAGACGAGTACTGCAGTCAGATTAAAGCCTACAAAAGTCTATATTAAAGTTCAATAAACCACGCAATGCGACGAGTAGTGGACTCTGACGAGCGTAAAAGTAAAATGGTAGAGTTTGCATTATGTAGAACTCTGAGATTGGGCGACTGTAGCGAGAATGTCAATAATTAGAGCGATCGGTGTAGGAAATGACCAATATCATAAAGAGTACCAAAGATGAATAGAACAAAAAGTTGAAGGAGGAATCGGACAAACACAAAAAGAAGGTGGATGAAATTAAAGAGAACAATCAGAAACTCAAAACAGAAATCCAAAACGCTCTCGAAAAAAATAAATGATGTTTTGCGAGTTTTAAATTGCTAACATCTAAAAGGGTTTATATAAAGTATAAATATTTGATTGGAGATTTAGGCTGATTATTGGACATCATATTTTATGTTCTTATTTATCTATTCATTGGTTCATACTAACCAAGATCATAATGTGGAGCGTATAAGTAATTATCATACCATTTACAAGATTTAGAATTATGTTTTAATATAATGAGTGGCATGAACCCTGATTACTATTCAGACGCCAGACTATCCGAAAGATTGATCTTTTAGAATAGCGTGTATCTACTCGGAATGTTCGATCGAAAAATTGATTCCTTCGTTAGCAATAAGACAAAAAATAATAGGGATCGCGATAGAGTGGATCTGAGCCATAAAGATCACATCATCGATCCTGATCGCATCGTATAGGATCCCCTCAAACAGTTTGCTAAGGACCTCACCAAACCAATCTGGAATTGCGCAACAAAAACTTAGCCAACTGCCCTTTGTCTCCTGCCATCAAGTGAGTTGTCCAATGCGACAGTCTGCCACATTAGTCACACAATGGCTCGTTTTCTTGAGCGATACAAAAGTTAGCATGAGGATGAAAACAGTATGCGCCTCCGTTTGTAGTTTATTACTAAGTAGCAGAGCATATAGAAAATAATAAAATTGATTAGCACAAAGTCAATTGAAACTAATGAAGAGGAGCCGCTGAAGATGTGGTGGCAGTTGATGCAGGAATTGTTTACTTTTATGATTAAAATCAAAAGCAAACAAGCTCAAATACTTTAAAACAAACAGGAAGATGATAACTTTGAGGAAATATATGGTATGACAGTAATACAGGCCCAAGCCGAGCACTAAATACTTTAAAAAATGCAAGAAAGGGATCAAAACAGACACTATCTTCACTCTTAACTACTTGCTGAAACTTTAAATATCATCATGGTCTTGAAAAATCAGTTTAAGTCTGTTGTGGAATCATCCAATGGGCCATCTCTCATGATCTACTGTCCGGAGCTTGAGCTTTTGCCTGAACTAATTCATCCATTGATGTTAGGAATATACTGTTATATAAAAGCACAGTCGATTCAAGACAGCCTCAAAGAGGAAAAGCTCAAACATATGAACAACATGACCAATGTCATCATTTCTTAAACCACTATACAGATGTAGTAATCCGAAACAGTTTTCGATTAAATGAAAACATATAACTGTTCTAAAATCACCTTTCTCAATCTGGATGGTTATGAATCTCACTATAATCTATACATAGCCAAATATCTTTCCAAGTACCTACAATACATATCTTTTCCACTAGAAGAAGATGAGTTATTGAAGGATGCTTCGCTTAAGCAATATTTCCTATCTCGCTCTGAACACCTCGTAAAACAGTATCTTTTTTCAGAGTTAAATTAGTAGGAGCGAGAACTGGAGTTTAAAATATTTAAATTAAAGGAAAAAACAGATAAGGAACTCATTGATTACTACAAACGACTTTTTATTTTTCCAGTAAACTCGATCTACTTACGGAGTAAGTATAATTTGAGTAATATCGAGGCTTTCCAGTCTAATTTTATTTTATTTGTAATGAGAGAGATGGTCTACACTCAAATCAAATAATTCAACCCATCAGTGATCGTGATCAGTTACAGTGGCAAGCTCACCTTCTAAAATGAGCACTTCTTGGAGATGATTCGCGAGTTAACCATCATCAGTGGTATGCGAATCATTTTTTACTGCAATTTTACCAAAAGTTATTACTACGAGAAATCTCTGCCCGAGGATATGTTGCAAACCGAACGTTTTTATGAACTGCACAAGCATTATAATAACGGTTATGAGCAAAGAATCGGACTTTGCAAGAATAACAGCATTAACTATGACATCTTTGACAAAATATCCATCTTCTTAAAAATCAGTTCAGGAACACACTCTCTTGATAAGATTATTGAGGAGGATAACGCAATATAAAAATATTGCAATTATAAAATTATGAAATATGGTGGTAGTCTATTTAAATTACTGGGCAAGGCTCATCCTGTTCTCGAAAAGGTCCGTTCTCGCAGTAACGACTACCTCAAAATAGAGAAAATTCTGACTAATTACTACCAGTCTCAAACCAACCCCTAGCAGAAGGGAATAGCTATGATTCCTGAATACTTTTTGAGGCTGATCAGTGAAGTGTTAAAAGAGATCACTCACTAAAACTAATCTTTTAAAAACATCTCTGAACTAATTCACTCCAAATATGGAACAATAAAAGAAGATAGCGATCAATGGCAACATTTTGTTTACAAGTACAAACTGGAGCTGGTCCAATAGAGAAATAGGGAGGAGTGCAAATTCTACGCTAGACTCCCGCGATATCAATCGCAAAATCAATTTGAGGAGGAAGATATCAATTTTATTGCCATATAGTTTCAGATCTCATATAACAATGCCAATATACCAGTGTCGATTGCCCCTTACAGTCAAGTATGTTATGACAGCAGGCGAAAATACTCCAAGGCACTAATTTACTTGTTCAATCACCTTACCTTTAAAACCGAAATGTGTTTAAAAAGCTATTGTGGGGTAATAGACGAGTCTATAGATGATAAATTTGATACAAAGGTAAAACTCAGGGAGATAAGCTTGATTCAAAATGTGTATAGCCTCAATTCCTATCAATACTTTACACAGTTCAACTACCATGAGACTGACAGACGTATTCTTATATTTTGGCCTATAATCTATGATAAAAAGCTGGCTCTAATGCATAAGTTTGCCCATTCCACCTACTAACCGCAAACAACTAATCTCATTTTTATTGCTTCTCGAGAACAGCCATTCCTTTTCGCAGCGGTATAGCCTCACAACCCCGACTATCGGCATATTCTTCCGCGAAGTGGCTGTACTTGCTTTCAAGTGCCTAATACTGATGACATATATGTATTCGGAGGCTTTTATCACAACAAATAAAATTACTTAGCTTTTCAGGTCGATATTACTCTAATCAATTATCAGCAGGATGAAGGTAGACTTTTAGTCTAAAATGTTCCAAAAAAATTCCATTTTAACTACTAATAAATTAGACCCAACCAGAACAAGATTACAGGTCTCAGTAGTGACTTTGTACGCCCGAGAATTGAATATGAAGTTTACCTCTAGGAAGGAGAAGATATTTAAAAAGTTAAAATATTGTTGTTGGGGGGAGTCGGAGAAAAGTTTATGCGGCCTTTCTCCCTTCTAGGCTATATGGGTCATCATATAATATTTGATAAAGCAGGCAAACTTGTGAGCATTAGAAGGATAAAGCTTAACAGTATAACTCCAGTAAATCTAAAAAAAACAGTGAAGACGGCAGCTCCAATGTAGTTGGATGTAATTTAACATGCTCAGAATAGGCAGATATACTCTCGAAAGGCCACTGTGCCAAAGGGAACACCTACTTATTCATGGATTGATTTAAATTATAATCGTGAAGAGGATAAGATGGCCTATCGAAGGGAGTATTAGTATGCAATTCCGTTAGAGGAACCATAATAAATAGGAGATGGCTTTGTACAACTACGCGAAAATGGTCAAAATATCAACACCAAAACATTTCTTAGGCATTATAGCGGTCGCACCTAAAACGAGAATATTTTGATTCTTAGCTGCGATCAAGGAGATAGTTTTGCAATTAACATAGGCTTACACTTGCGCCCTGAAGTATACGAAAGATTTGTCAATATGCCTTGTGACAATATTCTTCTTACAGGACATAACATTGTTGCTCTTGACGTCTATGGGCTCGACGTCTATGCTCTCATTGAACATCAGGAGTATACTTGCGGCAGACATATCCTCGCACACTTAGATCTCGCCCCTATTGTGCAGAAAATAATCGATGAGAAAAGCTTTAACATTTATTTATAACAAATATACTAATTTGATCAGCCTCTCTCACATCACATCATCAAAGCTTTATCTTCTCGCAAAGTTGCCATCATTCATGGTCTTAATCTCTGTCCCAATATTGCTTATCGAGAGATGATTATTAAATGGATGCCAAGAGGCTCACTTCGTTCCGAGGAGATTTATAACTGTCTTAGTACAAAAGTGCATGAGCTATGGGATAATTCCATAAGTCATAGCAACTAAGTCTCCTTTTTTATCGAACAGAAGGAAGTTTTGTTATGTTTAACTTTCAAAACAGTTGGCCGTACACTTGAACAAGAGTAATTGTACTTGGCAATTGACGGGCTGGAGGAAGCGAATGAAGGACCAGTAAATCGCTGGAGCACAATCAAAGAGTATTTAATTCGATTCCAAATTCAAATGGCCAATTAATAGGTGAGAGAAGGGCCCATTTAACTTATAGATCTGCGACGCTATGAATAGGATAAAAAATATTAGCTTATCGCAAAATATAAGGATAATATTTGTGTTGGAGCATTTAATTGGCAAACAGATGAAGTTGTCCAGTTCCGACCCAGTTAAATCAAAGTCCCAAACTATTATCAAGAAGTATTCCGCGAGAAGGGCCAGATCAAATACGCAATCCCCCTCTTCAAAGAGCGTCTGAGATATGAGGAGAGCTTGGCTATGGATGTGGAGAGCAATGGCTGATCTATTTATCAAGCTGTAACATCTATTTCCAAATTATTAATTATCAAATATCAATCTGATGAAATTCATCCCTTCAGTAACATTTTTCTTATCTCTAGCTTACGATTGTCAATGGTGCCTAAATACTATCGAATTTCCTTTAAAGTTTATTTGAAAACAGTGGTATTGGTTGCTGCAATTTCGCTGCTCGCACACATTTCAGACTGTCTTCCTTCGTTTATTCTCTCTTTAGTTTTATGCAGTGCAAACAACTATTCCTAAGTCTCTTTAAGTTGCCCTTTTAATCTAGCTACTATTTCTTGATTGCTAGAGTGAGTTTCTTATAATTCCAATTGAACTACTGTTAACTCCTCCATTGTCTTCTCAGTCCTCGCCTCGTACTCTGACAGTAGTGATTTGGTTGCCCTCAGCTTGATCGCAGTTCAAGTACTTCTGATTATAGACTTTCGTTCATGATTTCGAGTTCGATGACTTTCTTTTCAAATTACATAAACTTTTTTTTGAACTAGTTGCGCTCTCTCTGAGCGAGCTCAACTTCTCGTTCGATTGAGCTTTTAAAACATTTACTCTTTTCCTACATTAAACAACTCTTACCCTTTGCTAACTGATGTCACGATTCAGTGTTTAATTTTTGCGTTTGAGTGATTTGATATCTTCTTCGAGATCGTTGATGACGATGCTACTCTGTTCGTCGAGCTCGTTATATAATTTATTGAGTTCCTCCCATTCTGCAAGTTTAGCCTAATATAGTGTTTTGTAGTCAGTCATAATTGTAATATAAATCAAACTTTAAGTAATTTTTTCAGCGAGTAGATCTCATCCAAAACTACTTTCATCTTATTTTTTAGCTACTGTTTGCTGGTGACATTACCTTCTCGACTTGATGATCTGATTAAACTTCGATAGAGTTGTTCCTGCTTCTTTATTTGCGTTTCAGTTAGTTTTCTCTTTGAGCTATAGTCATCATCACTATGATCCAGATAAGTCTTTGATTATGTCCGCTTTTCAAACATGTTGTCATCCGATTGAAAGGTTGAAATACTTTTTTTATCTTATTATATTTCCGTTGATTGGATTCTAAAAGTTACATCATGGCTAATTTTATTCAGTGGTTGCGAAAACATCGATTTGGGAAGGATCTTTTAAGAAGCCGTCAATCTTTTTGGTTCAGCTTATTTTTGCTGGCTCATTTGGTAGTACTACTCCTCAACTAAATTACTCTTTCTTTTAATTGACTTTGCTGCCTTCTATGCTACTTAAACATCTTTAAAGTATTGAGATATTAATGACAAAGGCTACATCGGTGGCAGTGATTCAAAGCTGGTTTTTTTGACAAATCTATTTTAAAAAGTTGATGTTCGTATGCCTTGACAATTTCTTAAATACTCCAATTTTGGGTGGCTTCCCTGATGTAGGTCACGACCTTCTGTCTCTTCCTTCTTAAATCTGGGAGTTTTCTAATATTCGAGCTCGTTACTACCTATTTTCGATTTGATATAGTGAGGTGAATTGCATCCAGAAGGTCGACACTCCATACGCACTCGCTAATAATTCTGCAGTCGAGTGCGTTGGGTGGCTGTTGATTGAAGTTGATATATCTGTGGACAGTTCATGTGAAATGCAGAAATTATCTGTCAGTATGTTATTATAATATATTCTACATGATTATTATTGTTAAGTCCCGTACTGATTATCCACCTTTTAAAAAAAAAGTCATGATTTATAGTATTTAATTGGAAGGCAGAGTTAAATCCTCTTAAATAGACCCAAAAGCAAACTCGATTCTTGAGTATCTGGGATAAATCAAATGAGTAGCCTATTGGTTTGGATTAAACATAAGGGTGAACTCAAATTAATTCTATACTAATATTAATGTTTTCATCGACTAATTGCATAATAGTTTAACAATTCATGATATTTAATTTATAATCATGTAAGCTCCAAACAAAATGTAACTTATCAATCCGATCGACAATAATTCAAAGAGAAGTTAAGAAGAAGAAGATAATTCAAAATTAAAAGTCAACATTAAAATGGAAACCTCATTTATCAAAAATTTACGATCGATAAAACCTTTCTTTGATGGGGAAAAGTTCAAAAAGCAATGTCCAGAAGAATTGCCGAAGGGAGATAGATGATTCATAAAGAGTGTATATATCAATATATAAGAACATATGTCTTACATCTATCAACATTTGTATATGCACTGATTGAGCCTATTTCTACTATAGGACTATGAGAAAGTGAGGGACTGAATCCCTGAAGGAATATGTAATAAATATATGTATTTCTTTTGTTTATTAAATGACAACAATCTAGTCATACTCACTCATATCCTCACAATGCAGATAATTATCTACAAAGGATGATCATCCTGGAAAGAGCAGTAAACTGCTTCTCCGATTTCCCCGTTATGGATATGAGCGTATGTTCAATCATCCTAGATTGAAATGTTGTCTTATTTGCTGATGCAAATAATAAGAGAAGACTATAGAAATGACCCTGTAAGAGTACAGTCTTAATCTTCATTGTTTTTTTCGACCTATTAGTAGTCATTGCCGACCAATTTAATTACGGGCCCCACCTTCAACAATCATTACATAATTAATTTGGAGGGTTTAATGGAACAATGATCGACCAGCACGACAAATATTAATAAGAGGGTATCATAGCTCACTGCAGTTATGTTATTAGTTATTGGCATTACTCCCTGACTTTGGTCTGCGATAAAAATATTTGGTCCCCAAGTCAAATGCCAAAATGCACAATGTCCCCTTGTGAATTAAAATATTCTCGATCACTCCTCTTTGATAATAGCCTTATTTATATTTTTTAAAATGATTTCCTCAAAGCATGATAGCGAAAATGCTAAGAATATGTTGATAGAGAATGTATTTAAAAATGCAATTAAAATAGGGAGGATCTATCGAAGCAGATTCTACATCATCAGTGAATTGCTTGCTAAGATGATTAGGATGGTTGTTATCTTGGAAATATCCTCCCTGCTGATTGTTTGAATATGTTAATATAAAGTAAATTAATCAAAATGACAGCAAATAATAGCTCAAGGCTGACTATCGTTCAACGATTCAATATTCAGAACTGGTTTATAGTTTTTTATTATCTGCATATTGACTATCTGCATACCGAACCTCATGATAAACTTTTAGTCTTTAAGTTAATACAATAACTCCTTCTTTAGCATTTGAAAAGTGAGTCCCTCCTCCCTGACAATACATAATTCTCCTTTCTCTGAATAAATGATCTTGGCATGATTGTCTTTAATACTCTAATCGTTGAAACTGATATCCTTTTATCCTTTGCCAATGGTGACTACCTTTTTGTTGAATAAATTGAGGATGACTTTCTTATATACTGTTTTCCTAAGCTTCAGATCAAAAGTTTTACTTTTCTTATTGATTTTGATTGCTAAAATTTCGACATAGGAATCCTCAAAAACAAACACATCTCCCTCCGAAATAATCATCTCATGTTTAATTTCAATAAATGTTCCAAACCTAGAGCCAATATCTCTGACAAAATATTCGTTTTTCTTTTTTATTATCTCAGCATGATTTCTCGAAACGGTGTCATTAAAAAGGAAAATACTATTCGATGGCCTCCGGCCAATGAGACCACTCTCATTCAGCTTAAAAATCTATTCTTGACTCCCATTTTCATTGAGTTAATAATTCTAGCATTTTACACACTAAAATTGAAGGTAAGATTCACAGACTTCATAAGAACTTTATATGAATTTGGCAAATTTAGGCACATACTAGTGAGAAGCAGGAGAAACATCCGATATATTTATTGAACTTTCCACCTTTTTGTCCATCACTAAAGACTCATCACCTCTCATAGAAACTTTTTTTTTATTCTTCCATTTTTTCACTGATTACAGAGATACTATAGCTTCAGAGAATTTTTATCTTTCCTTTTCACATTTTTAATTTTTGACCATATTTTATTTATTCTTCTCAATTGAGCATTCCATTTGTCTATTACTATCTCCGCGGTTGGTATCGATACTTTTTTAAGGTGGAATGCAAGTTTATTGCTATTCTACATATTCATTGAATTCTTCATATTCATGCTAGAGCCACTCCAATATTTTTTTTATTATGATTTTGGAACCTACTCCGCATCTCTACGAAAGATAATCGGGAGTTGCTTACAAAAACGATTTTCCATTGAAGTCCTAATCAGTAACTAAATTAACGATTATTTTACAGGAGAAACTCAAGCTGATTTCGATACCATTGGCTTTGAACCAAGTATTGACCTCGTGAGGTGTCCATTCATTGACCTTTTTAGGAATGTATCGGTATAGCTGTTATGGAAGCAGCATAATATCTTCTTCCTTTGATTATATTCAAATAATATAGTTAGGCTGGCTAATAGTTGCTAGCCTATTAAAATAGAATAAGCCTTGTCGATTCAATTAAATAGCAAATCATCAATGTTCATTTGTTTTTACCTTAGGATGATTTGAAAGTCTGGAAATATTGGAATATTTAAGCCAATTCTATCATCATTGGCCAACATAGAGCATTTGCTAAAAAACAAGACAGCAATTGTTGAGTAATTATTCCTGTATAAATCTCAATCAATTAATAAATTTAATAAAAATATACTTAAAACAATAAGATAGAACTAAGAATGACTTCAAACAAAATGCAAATGATAAATTTGTCAAACTATAATTCATAGAAATCAATCATAACTTTAATTAACAGTTACAAATAAAGCAATTAATCTTCAATTAAACTTTACCGCTCATTTCTATTTTTAAAATTAGTTCACATCAAATCCTTTGCTATCCGTTAAAATTCTTCATATAAAATTCGTTAATATGAATAATATAATTTAAATCCAAAAAGAAGAAACTACAATGAGCCAGTATCTAACACCTTTAAAAGAAAGTAACCAGCTCGGAAAACGACAAAGCAAGACACTTACTCAGCCTCGCTAGGGTGATTGGGTCTGTCTAAACTGCAATAACCTCAATTTTTCTTTTCGCAAGAAGTGCAATCGATGCAGAGTGCAGACTCGTCAAATGAACTAGCAGGCTTCCGCTTTTTACTACAACTATTACCCTGAACAGTTTTATTATGTGGAAGAAAAAGAGAATTATGCTGCTTTTCAATCTCAGTCACAACTGCCGACTGAAAAAGAAGAAAATAGGGAATCCCTACACCTAAGTCTCGAGAAAAAAAGTCATCGAAATGAAACAACTCCTGAAAAGGTTAAAATCAAGGAGGAGTTACCAAGTGTGAGTCCTCTTATCAAAAGATACAACTATCACTAGAACAACTCGACTCAATCCGTATATTTTTGTTAATTCAGAGTAAAAGACAAGGATTATTCTAAAATGAGGGGATGTGGGCCAACATCAATATGAATTATTTAGACTAGTCATAAAAAGTGGAATTTTAATAGATCAGTGAATAAAATCAAGATTAAACCGATGAAATCGAGAGAATTATTCAGCGCATCATGCTCTGAGTTCATGATAAAGAGTCGTTTATTAATTGAAAAACATCCATACTGGCCGAACTCAAGTCAGAATATTAATACTTCGTTAATAATTTGAATATTGATATACAAATGTTTAAATAAAGGGATAACGCTCAACTTTGTCTTTTTGATAGGAGATATCCTTCAACAAACATAATAGCAATAAAGTTGCTTTTGATATTTCAAGTATCCTAAAGTCATTTTCGAAAACTATAATAATAAGAAATATTAGTCTTATAATATCAGTGATGAATACTTAGAATAAATCGTCAGCTCCCTTCAACAACAAAGAGAATTCGTTTGTTTTACCTCCTCTCAAGAAAGGTAAGGGAGACCTTAAAGAACAACTTGATTTTCAGGGGCCTATCTTAAGAATGGATGACTAGCAAGATGATAAACTGATGCAAGTCAAGCGAAAAATGCATTTTTCAAGTGTGCAAGACTATAATTTAGTTCTCCATAGTTGTTGTCAAGAATGACAACTTTTAATTTGATGATACTACAACCATATATTTTTTAAATTTGCAGACTAAACAGCATCAAGAGTAGAAAAATATCAGTTATTACCCTAGTAAGCCCATTTTTATTCAAAATAATTAAGCTTTTTGATGATAAAATGATTTTGACTTATGCTACTGAACCAGAGCTTATTAAAACATCTAATTTTCTATAATGGCTTTAATTACCAACGGTTTTATAGAAAATAACATATATTACATATAAACAAATTTAATATGCAAAATAAAATTAATCCTTGGTCCAATCAATTCGTTGTCAAAAGTAAAATCAAAGAATAATTAAAATTTAAAAGAATTACAATTGTTAAATTTACAAAATAATTCAGTAGTTTATTAATTTTAACAAACATCAATACTGACATTTTTTATTACTAAAAACGATGACACTGACTTCATATATCAACGATAAGACTAATTCAATAATTTTGGGAAATTTCGAATACATTTTAGAAGATTAGGCTCACGATCATATATTGATGATAATCAATAATATAACAATATTTGTTTTATCACAATGCTAAGAGATCACCGTTTTGTTGGCCATAAATAACATTATTAATCAATTCCGCTTTAAAAGAGAAGCTCATTCCTGTTGAATCTGCTCAATACGCCTCAAGATCAAGGACCAGCCTCAATCCTCAAAGAAGAATATCCTCAGGAAGCTCGTTTTAAGTATAAACAATACAAATTGAACTATTATTTTACTGAAACTACTTCAGAACCGGAGGCTGTATTGTTCTATCTTCATGGACTCAACAGCTATGGAGGAGCTTCCGCCTATATGGGCGTCAACATTGCTAAGACCATCCCGAATGTGAACGTTTATGCCCTGGACTTTTTGAATTTTGGCAAGTCAAAGGGAGACTACAAGGGCTACATCTAATCATTTGAAGAGCTTGTGAACGAAGCTTAGGCTTTTGCTGATTTTATACTGTCCAAATTTTAGAAAAAACCAAAAGCCTTTTTAATTGGGTCTAGTCTAGGAGGGACAATATCATTCAGGATGACTTTGCTAAAGCCACACAAATATGAGGGGGTGATATTTTTATCTCCGGGATTGAGGTAGCTCAAATAATCTCAATATATAATGAAGCAAATAGGCAAGATTATCGGATACTTTTTTCCAAAATTTAAACTCACTCCCCAAAATGATGATGATTCAACACGATACCCCCTTAAAGAAATGATCAAGTCTAACAAATTAAACTATAATGGAAGGCACATTCCAGGCTCCATAAGGGTAGCCCTCAATGCTATAGAATAAACTGAACATATGTATTCAAAATTCAAAACTCCTTACATTCTTTTCCAAAGCGGAATTGACAAAGTTATTGATCCCTTCGCTCCACTAGATCTGTAAAGAGAATGTAAGGTAAAAGACAAAACAACGATATACATGAAACAGATGTGGCACTCCCTATTTTATGAATAATAGTTCAAGGATGTGGTTAGTATTGCTATCGATTGGCTAAAACAGAGAATTTGAAGCATTGATCCTCTATTTTTATGATTCACATCAATAACAAGATTCGCAGCTTTCAAAGTTGCTTTATGAACATATGTATAATGAAAATTGTTTCAATCATTTCTTGGCCAGTATATTATTGTCCTTAAGACAGGCGATCATGTGCTCTGGGATCAAGATCTGTTCATTTTGACTATTGAGTAGATAGTATTTATTTTCATCAAGCAGATACCCTTCAGAATCGATATAATATGTTCCTATATAAAACAATTAATACTCTGCTTTATAATAAGTTATCTTTTTGGCTGTTCTAGCAATTCCTTGCGGGCAGCATAGTCCTTTCTGGGGGTCTGATCATAGTATTATCTTTTGGAAGCCTGATCGTAATAATTCGAGAGGGGTTTAGATTTCTCTTTAAAAAGTTCTCCCTCCCTACTGTCCTCTTTAATAATCAGAACTTCTTTATTCTCAAAAGTGATGGAGTTGTTGCATTTTTTATGGCTGCGCTTATATTATTATTTCTTCTTCTTGTCTTCAAAGTTTTATTATATTTTGGTAATTTTTCGATTAACTGCTGAGAACGCATCACTGGCCTTGTCCAAACGACTGTTGAGCATATTAATTTAATTGTTTATCCACTTCTTGATGCTACTTTCTATGGTAGTAGTAGTTTATCTGATCAAAAGTTAGTTGGTTGAACCCTCTCTCCTTTTAAACTAATCATAAAACTCATGCAATTGATTTTCAACTGAATGGCAACTTTGAGATTTTTAATTTTATCCATGGAACCACTGCTCTCTGAGTTAGCCTAGTTGTTGTTGATATTATTGCATCTTTGATTCGATCTCATTAAAATGATTGGAATTAAATTTATAGTACTATAGGATTTTATTACGGTATTCAGAAAGCTAATTTTACAAATTCTACCATTTTTTGTCTTTCCCATTACGTTATTTCAGCCTAGCTATCTACTATTCATTCGCTGACACTCTCTTGGCTAACGCAGCAATCTGGGCTCTGACCTGCTCGGTGTTTCCAACTTTAGGCTCCATCTGCTATTCTTCAAATTTAAGAATAAATTCCTATCGACTTGGCATTCTGCAGTGAACGGAATCGCTTTTCCTTCTCTCCTCGTTAAAATTTGGAGAAGGCATGACTGAGTTATATCGTCCGAAATTGTCGCGATATTTCTAGACAACAGGATCCTGATTTTCCTTAGTCGATTTGAATACCTTTTCATCAAGTGTTTATTGTATGATATGACTGTTTGTTGTTAGGGAGGTATTGAGTACACAGCTGTTGCGAATATTGTTTATTGTTGGATTGTTAGTAGTATAATTTTCGGTTGTTTTATTGAGAGATTGACGAATGTTCACTTTTGATTTCGAAGGATTGAGGTGCTGTTCATCGACTTTGAGAGGAAGATTGTAGGAGGGCCTCTCGCTGTAGAGTCCACTCATGAGTGAGTTGCGGTTGATCTGATTGAATTTCATAATGGATTTCTGTAAAAATAAAATGGAACAATTTAGTGATAGCAATCAAATATTAATTCGTCGCTCTATTAAAAAAAGAATAGTATAGGCTATCATTAAAATTCAGTTTTTGAGAATTATTTGACAAATATAGATTCCAATCAATCCAATGAATTTTAATCGGATAACTATGATTCGGTGGGAGGAACGACCTATTCGCTGTATAAACTCCATTATGGCCACTCAGCAAATCTTTATGGAACCCAAACTCGAGTTATCTCAGAAGACCACACCCAAGCTGAATCTAAATTTCTTATTAAGTAGCTTCCGTCGTCTGTTTGTAATCTTATGGTGGATTTTGTGTTGTTGGTCACAAAATATCCTTTTACTATCACAGTTCTTTTATCTTCCCACACGTTTTCATTGAGTCTTTCTGATACCTTTTTATGGCTGTAGGTAGAAGCGAATGCTTTATTGGTCACTCCATTGGGATAAGTTCTGACCAAGATGAGTTCAGATTAATGTTGCTCTATTCTCACATGATCGACTCCGCTTTCCAGTTCTTCCACACATTTATAATTGAATTTCACTGGGTGATAGTATTTAACAACATTTTCTGCTTCTTTCTCAGCAGGTGGTGCTGATATCTTCTATTCATAAGTCTTTTTGCTTTCCTCTTCTAACAAATTCTATTCCTCAGAACTGTAGCAGTTATTATCTTTGTCACTTTCTGCTGATGCAAGAGGAACCAGCCCGATGTTAATCTTTATATTCTAACACCAAGGGTATATTTATTAGTTTACTTTTTAATTGTCCTCAATCAAGTCTTAGACGGGAGCAGCCACATCTTCAGTCTCTTCACGAAATTGGATGTTGTTAAACATAGATCCCTCAGCGACTTCTACAAACTATTCTTCCTCTTCCCCTTTTGGTAAATCTGCTTCCGCATCAGCTTAATTTTATTCCTATTTTTGTATTTTTTACGGTGATGGTTCTCTTTAAATGCATTATATATTTTATGATCCAGTTTATGGCTTAATCTTTTGTAGAATCTAGTCATAAAGTCTCTTGACATTTTTACCTAACTATTCCTTACTGAAACCAGTTGCCGTGCTATACCCATAGATACGCTTTGCTTCCTCCAAATATCTTTGGATAAATTACTCAAAAAAATCAACGTATTTTCCGAAGAGATAGCTTGGCGGCCCTAAATTCCAGACATATGAACGCACTGCCTCATTTTAATTACATAATTTAAGCAGTTACTGAAGACATAGAATACATAAATTTTCAGTTCTTTTATTTTGAGAAAATATTGGCTCTAATAGAGTAGTTCCATTGTCAATATGAAGACCTGAGGTAAATTCGAAAATTCTGTCCTCAAGCGAATAGCCATTCATGGCGCTTAAAGTTTTGCTGATGGTAGAAATTATCAGAGATTACTTTCCTAGCACCCATTTCATTCGTAGTAATTGATGCTGATCAGAAATGAGAATGTATTCATGAATCACATCAAGATAGGGCTGAACATTTTAGTAGTTACTTTTGCTGAGTCCTTTTAATAAAACAATAGCAATCTTTTCGCTGGCGCTGAGGTTGTTAGGACAGATGATTCTCACTATTTTAGAAGCAATGCTCTCATAGTTTTCGTGGATGAGTTTTTCAATAAAGTTAAAGTTAATCAAAATTATTTTTTATTATTTGGATAGCTCAATTTTATTCTAAATGTAAAATTAAAGGAGGCTCTCAATAGTCTTGAGGAGCATAGTGAAATTGGGGTTAGCATAAGTACTACCGATCTGAGGACGATTAATATATATCTTCAGAGGGGATTTTTTATCAAGGAAGTAGTCAATAAAATGTTTTACGAACTCCTTCCTCACCATATAGCCAGCGATGATAGGTGTCTTCCTTGAAAATTAGTACCAGAACTAAAAGTATTGATTAAATTTAGTCCAGCATTTCGAAACATTTGTGGGTATCATACTGAACAAGTTATTCAAGAATTTAAGGATGAGTTGATTGTCCTAATTTCCATCTTCTTCTAGAAGAGTGAGTTGCTTATCATTGATATAATAAGTAAACGAATTGGCTAAGAAGTTTGCAATATTTGCTCTCACCTCTATTTCTGAATTTTATATGAGTAACGTCACCAGATTAGAATTCTAAGTGATTATTTATCTTAATCCTGAGGGATATTGTTTAATGTATTGGGAGAGAGAAAAGAGGAGCTACTTAAAACTGGGGGATTTCAGCCAGAAGCCAAATGTTAACTTTTGGCACAGTTTTACCATTGCTTGGGAATTGTTCTGAGGGAGAATAAGCAATTTGGCGAAGAAATTAGAAAAACTTGCAGAGGCTAGGCATTTCTAGAAGAAATGAATCTAGTTGTCTCCCTGGATTTACTTCAAAAGGGCCTATGTAATATATGGTTCGACTTGATCTGTGATCAGTGCAACTATATTACCATTACCATCAATCTGACTTTATTGTTTTGAAACTAGATCAACATCTATATTGTCCTAACTCTTTTGTTTTCTAATCATTTCTATTTGCTCCATTTCGATCTTAAACCTAGCCTATTTCTATTTTTATGAATCTTACACTACCTAACTACTTTATTATTGCGATTCGGTGGGTTATTCTTATAACTTAGTCTATATCTTGGGTGGAGCTTATTCTTTTAGCTTCAGCAATTGCAACATCTGTACCTTTTCTTCTTGCGATTTGACTTACAATTCAGCGTGATAGTTCTACACTTTTCGATAGATAAGAAGGTATGCACTTTTACTATTTTATCTCTTCTCCCAATCGTACTCGTCCTCATAAGAAAATGATCCTCCAAAGCACTAGGCTTCAATGTTAGCAACATTAAAGCTATTGACCAAACTATCATTGAATTAGAACCACTTCCCTGATTCATTTTTAATATAACTAATATAGTGGCCCATTTCTGCATTTCCAATGTGACAAATTATGCCAGTGAGTTCATATTGATAGTTTGGATGCTCTTTGGTGATGGTTGCATCATTTTGCTGCTATCGTTCATAATACTCTGAAGAAAAAGGATAAAGGTTGAATTCAGTTGGAAATTCATGTTTGTTTGTGATCTTTTCATTGATGAAAGTATCCAAATTAAACACGATCCTCTGCAGGTGGAGGGTCAAAATTTGAGGAGCTTTGCTAATCCTTGTCTTTTTAGAAACGTCAACTTTTTTCTTGCAAAAATCACAATTATAATCGTTAATCAACTCTCCAAGAATGAATCTATGGAAAGATTCGGACAGGGTTTTTGAATTTTTCACCTATAATGAGAGGGAGTAAAAATTTTATTATACTTTCTTGGTTTGTTTACATTCATGGCAGTCGAACAAGTTGACGTATTTGCCATTATAAAAGTTATCGACCAATCTCTTGAGGGGGTGCTCTTTAATTCCCATCTATAATCTATCAAAAAACATCGAAACGAATTCCTGCACATCTTGTTGGATCATAATATTAACGGATTCTCCAAAAGGTTTGTAGGCGACGCAAAAAGCAGAAGGCACATAATCAATCCGAGTCGTATGCTATAGATACCCGAATATTCTTTGGATTTGATGCAGGAAATTATCATCCACCATCCTATCTTTGGAGTCTTTAACCCACACTGGTTCTTTGTGATCGTGAATTCTCATGAGGAGATATCTAAAGGTCTTATTCATGTAAAGTTGTTGAATCATCGAGTTCATATAGCAGATGTTTCCTAAATTCTTCAGTCCTGCATACCCCGTAGATGATCGTTGGTTAACTTCGGTGGAGTATACAATTTTTATTGATTTTATGCGGGTCTCTATCGTCTACAGCGTTTTTTTAATCACCTTATCAGTTATTTATTTATTAAATTCGCACACTCGAAGAATCAACTCGTAAATGGCTTGTCTCGTATGTTATTTTTTGCATGAGGTTTCCTTGCCGAAGAGACAGTTGTCCCAGAGAAGCTATATTTATTTTTCAGCCACTTATTTTCCCAAATGAAAATTAGAGAGAAGTTTAGCACAACCTTAAATTGTGAGTTCATTCTTTTAGTTCAAAATATTCTTCAACAAAATTTACGGCATTTCACAAACACTTTCTTCCTCCATCCCAAATTTAGAGACTAGCACTGCCAGAATTCTAAAATATTCAGAAATAATGTTGGTGAGCGTGATGTGTTTAAACATTTCATTAATATATAAATTTTGATAGGAACTCGAGTAAAAACATAGAGTGAGGATTAGACAGTAAAACTGCCTGAGCAGTTTGTTTGACGAAGGTTTCTCGAAGAAGATAGTGAATTGATTGATGAAAAGTTCTGGATTTTCGTTGATTTGAAGCAGGCATATAGTTGACAGGACCTTTTGAAAGGTGAAAAGCTTCGAGTGTTCTTTTTCAATAGTATTTGACCATTAAATCCATATCTTTTTTAAAAAGTGGATGAATACTTAACAGATGCTAGATTTTGATTATCCCCTCCACTAGTATATCTTTTCAATATCCAAATCGACTAGTTTCTAGTCTATTTTAGGAAAGTATCCAGTCACTAGGTACTAAATCTTATCGTCAATATCGATATCATAATTAAGCAGAGCCAAGGCTTCTTGTTTCTTCCGATCGGTGAAGCATCTCAACAGATATTCATAAAGTAGTTTAACATTGTAATTGATGATTTCTATCTCAATATTCTCAAATTTATTATCCTTATTATAATTGGACAGAAAACCCTTCAACTTAGAGTAGAGGTATTCAACTCCTTCATTTGCAATGAATAGCTTCAGCCATTTCTTCTCTATCTCCACTGATGATTCACTCAAGTACGAAATTATCTTAAGCTTGTAAAAGTAACTGTAGTGATCTTCAAATTTAAAAATATTATCGATGTCTAATTTTTCAAGAGTTTATATTTCACCAATACCCAGAGTAGTATAATAAATCCTTTTGGAAATTGGCAATCTTTGCAGCAGCTGAAAGGCCAAAGGGGCTAGTTGTTTATTATGAAGCAATTCGAACAGATTTTAGTAAAACTAAGGATTATCAGCTAATCTTTTACGTGGAAAAAGTTCAACGTTGATGGGTTAGCTCTCTTAATAGGGAAATTTGAAATCATTAGTCACTCCAAAGCTCTTGAGGTTTGACCAGACAGTGCTAGTTTTGCTTTATCTAGCTGCATCTTCATAAAAAGTAACAAAATCATCAGCATTCAAAAATCCATCGTGGTCGGTATCATATCTAGCATAGAGTAAGCTAACTTTATCGTCATATCTCTTTGAAATAGTACCCAAACAAGCACTAGTAAAATCATGAGATTGTTCTTTGCTCATCAGATGATTTGTTGAATATTTTTCGAAGATGACTCTAAAGCATCTGGCTGCCTTGGGGTTTAATTTATTGTTGATAATCATTTCTGGTTCTGTGTACGTACTGTTGAATCTTCTGGAGATGGTGATGGGGTCATTAAAGTTGATTGGAAGTTCCTTAATGATTCTGGAATTGTAGTAATCTGGGATCTCCCTCTCTTGTGAGAGTTTGATCTCATCAAATTCTAATGAATAAGAAGTCACTAAGATCTTCTTAAACTGATAGAGAGTGCTATTCAAAGGAACCACAAATTCCTTCTTTTTGGTATAATCGTTGATATATATGATGTCATTGACGACTACAATGGTAATATTTTCGCTCTTTTCCTTGGTAACTAAAGAATCTATCTCCAGACTATACTTCTTCTCTGAGTTATCAATGAGTATATTTATTAGTTTCAGTGTTTTCTCAATCTGTTTCTCTTCCTTCTGTGATTTATATCTCTATAGTTTTTGCAAAAGTTCGTCATAGAAAGTGTTGATGTCCTGTAAATCGTTGTCCCTTGCGTTGTAAATCTACAAAAAGAATTATAAGCTCTTTTCGTATAGATCAGGATTATTGATCTCATATATCATCAGCAAAAAATATTAGTAGAGTCGCATCTCGTTCATTTCCACTTTACGACGATATTCAATTTATTTTATCATATGCACTTGAGTAAGACATCGGTTTTTTTTATTTACCTCAATAATCAGGTTTTTCATTAGAGAAAACTGCTCAATACGAATGCTGGAGAAAATTTAGACAGGAAAAAGTTATCGGAAAAAGTTTTAGAAGTCATTTAACTCATTATCTTCTCCAATACCTTGCTCGCAGCTAATTAGCTCGTTGACCCACTTATAGTACTCCTTCTTCTTTTCTTAATGTTCTTTGAGTTAATTCCAAATGCTCTTAAGCGTCGAAATGTATATCTTAACCTTATAACTCAGTTTATAAATGAAGCCAAGTAAATTAAGAACCTCTGTAACAATGCTACTCCAGTTTGGTTTGCTTTTATTGTTTGCAATGGCGTGAATAACAACCTAATCGATATTTTCTTCAGCCAATATTTCATTAAGATCCTTTTTGCCATATTCACCAATTCCTATACCTTCAAAAATGCCTTTTAAAACCTTACTAACTTGGGTAATGTTGTTGGTTGTTAGTTGGGTAATGAAACTATGGATTATTTCCCTTCTGCAAGACTTCATTTCGTATCCCTTAGCCACTACTTCAGAATATTTCTTGGTTGCGTACTAGTAGAGAGCCTCATGCTGATTTTCACCTAAAATTATACTTTCAAAAAATGATCTGACTTTATCTCTCGGGAAATAATTTGAAAATTTACTCATTTCGTTGAGTAAATCAATGTCTTCATTAAGTACAAGTGACAGGTCTGATTCTAAAATGGTGTCTATCAAAAAATCGACATGTGGTTTCTTGAATATATGTGATACCTCTTGAAACAATTTATAAAGTGAAATTCTGCTTTAATAATCTCCTTTTTGAGCAATTTTGTACAACCTTTGAAGATCTGTCACTTATAATATCGACTCATTTATCAGATATCTGAAAAAATCTTAAGATTTTTTGATGAGTTGAACATGACTATTCGCTAGATAGATCTTTTAAAATATTTTTTCACTTTTAATCCAGTTTTTCTGCATTAGACAAAAATTACAATCACTTTATTACGCTCTGAAGAATAGGTAAGACTCTTGACAACGTCCTTTAGTTCATTAAGGCCCTGCAATTTCCTTTTAAGGGACTAACTCTGAAGGCACATATCAACCAATTTCATCTTCTTCTGATTTTCATATTCGTAAACAGCTTCGATGCTATAAACTACATTAAAAATTGTTTACTTCTCCTTTGGAGTACCTTGAATCCAGAAAATAGCATTTCTGATTTTTATTTGGTAAAATCCTTCAAAAACTGTTCAGATTAACAAAATATATACTTCTCAATGATGGGCTTAAGCCTTTCAACTAGATCTCTTACTAATGTTTTGTGGAGACAAACTGCGACCCCACTTATCCCCTTCACATAAATGCTTAAGAATATTATATTTAAATTTGCTTATAATTTATCGATAGGCTTAGTGAATCCACCTAACTTACCGAAAGCGTTGATGGCGTTAAAGAGAAATTCAGAAAGACATTTCTTTCTAGGTAAGGCATAGAGCCTCTCACCGCTTATTTACTCGAATTCTGAGTCATTGAGATCATCATAATCGAGTAAACTCTTGGATCCAATATCATATCCTTTATCCCTTACAATTGAGCCATAGGGCTGTATTCTTGGACTTGTGATATCAATCTCTTCAGAATAGCCATTAGTTCCAAAATATCTTCCTTTTTCATCATATTTATTGCCTTTTTCATCATACACTTTAAACATAACTTTGGCTTGCTTCTTCTCATCTTCAGTAATTATTTATAAAATGGTCGATCCATACCATGCTCCATAATGATCCTCGCAATCAATAAAATCTCCAGCTTTAAGACCCATTCTCCAATCGAAATTAGCTGATTTTGATTGATAGGGTGCCAGCATATAACTGTTCTTATCAATGAAGGTAGTTTCCTCCGAACAATCATTTAAATATGTTATTTTGAGTTTGGTTGTTTTGACTGCTCGAATGGTACCTCTTGACCAAGTGGCCTTTCCTGATTGATGTGAATATTTCAGTACATCAATTAAATCTCCCTCCTTTAGGTTTTACACCCAACCTCGATCATCTTCCTTAACGTATCCGTGAGCAAACGCCTGAATTTCGAGATAAATACACGGTAATCAGACAATTGATTATTGGTTTTATAGTAGTATTCATCCGTGTTGAAAACATTTATGAGGATATCTGCGAATAAGGGATATTTTTCAGCTAATTCTACGTATCGAGGGATAAGATTGACACTTAGCTCGAGTATTCTATTTGCTAGCTGTAAAACCTTTGAGCTTCTAAGTGAAGGCAAAAGTACTTAAAGTATCGAGATTTGAGGATCTTCTGGCAGACAGGAGGGAATACTTCCGTGAGGAAATACTAAATGTGCTCCTCAGGGAGAATGCTTTCAATCGGATTCGCATGTAAATGTTGCAGAAGATCGATGATTTCCTAAAGTATGGGGAGAGCGTCATCCTCAGCTGGAATCGAATACATATAGGTGGCTGCGACCTTCTTATTCCACTCCTCTTTCGAAATGTTAGACAAGGGGTATTGAATCATTTATATAAACAAGATTGGATTAAATAATATATGTTGGGCTTATAAGTAGCTTGCACTGATCTTGCCTCCGATTTGATTATCTACGGCTGAGGCAAACTCTTCAAAAATAAATTAATTTAGCAGTCAAAGATGGAGGGAATGTGATTTATTTAGAATATAAAAGAATTAACTTCAAATTATAACATATCTTTCATGCTTAAACTATTTAATAAACCAGAACAAAGAAACTAAAATAACTATCCAGCCAAACTCAATAAACATCACAGTTTTGAGTCAATTTATCGATATTGGTACTACACTTCGAATAGACTTGCTATTAATTTATCGACAAATCTCTGAAAGTATTGTTTTTAAACAGCAATCGTAAACCGAACATCCGTTAAAATGTCAATAGGTTGACTAAGATATGGCAGCAAAATTCCATGAATCCGGTGCTCCGTCAGAAAAAAGTCAACCATATTCCGTGGCTCTGTGTTTCTATTGGTTTGATTGCGATACCATCTTTCGATAAATTTAATATATCCTTCGAAGCCAATGCTAATAGCATATGCAGCTTAAAGTTGTGAAATAACCAATAAAGTATTTTTTGCCTTACTAATGAGGTAGTTATAATTCTATTTGATGAGGTCCTGTACAAATCTCAGCCATTCCAGTCCCTCAGAAGAATAGAAAATTTAAGTACAAGAGATAGCAAATTAGTTAGCGTGAAGATTAAGTTTGTCAATGACTTATAAATATTTCTTTCGAAGTTAAAAGTCTTTAATAAAAGCATAGCCGCCCTTGATTGAAGAACTGTTAAAGGATTTACTGATGCTATTTGCTGAGTTAATCATTATTTACTGACCACCAAATGCGGATACTAGACATTCACAAGAGAATAGAACGAATTGATAAGCTTTTAAGGCACCAAATCTGACATGATTTAATCACTTATCAACAGGACATTGTTTTACTTGCAAATATTAACTATCTTCATGACCTATTTTTGAGTCCAAATGCGCCCCGTAGGGTTATGAGGATTGCAAAATATCATCATTTTGCATCTTTTTGCTTTCTATTACAAATCAGAGTAATTGATATCATATCGAGAGATATTTCCATTTCTTTCATTGTATAATCGACTCTCAACAATGTTTCGCTTTAATTGCAAAATAATTTGTTTATAATAGCTGAAAATTGGAGAAAGTACCAAGATACTATCAGCTTCTTTGGTCTCGTTTTGTATCATGAGATAGATGATGTTTAATACTGAGGGACTGTCGACAATGTATTCCTTTTTGATTTATGTCCTTGCATCTTTGATGTGTCTTAGCTGATACCAGTCGATTATGGATTTATAATACTGCTGCGAAGGGTTCTTATAGGTGAAGTTATTAGTCAGTGACAATTTATTAAGGATTGCTTCTCTGAAAGTAGGAAATAAGGGCACGTCCATATCCATGAGAGTCAAAACAAAGGAATCCTAGTTATAGCGATTGCCTTTCCATTTCTGCGAATCGACCTCTCGCACAAATCTATCCATAAATTGTAATATATATCAATAATAATAGTTAAATCATCAGTCATTCATAGCCACATGTCGTCACTGGGAGTATAGATGGCGCATCCAAGGCTTGGCCGAGTAGTAAACATTATTTCACCAATTTAACAGTTATTATTGACTTCGCTACCGAGCATCTTCTTTGTGGAGAGGAACCGATAGGTGCTTAACTTAAAATTGTTGAGAAGCTGCCTTAAGTAGCACATAATTTCTGCATAATGCTGCTTATCCATTGAGATGAGCAGAGTGTTGCCTTCGATGATACAAAAGTTCTAAATCAAGCAATAAGTACCTGTAAAAAGTTGGCTTATTTATGGATCTGATTAATAATTTCAACCACCTACTCATCGAATATTTCATAGTGAACATCAAGTTCGTGCTTCATTCTCAGGAATTGAGCAAATTATAACTGTCCATTCATGAGTTTGGCTAAGAGAAGCCTGTTCTATTCACAATATTTGACAAGACAAATCTCATCCGGATTTATGAGATCTTTAAGAGTGGTTGTTTTGAGTAAAGTCAACTCATCTTCCTCTAATATATCTAATTTGTTGAGTTTTTCATGTTGGATGATATCGTTGATCTGTTTAATTCTACTGATTTTATTGGCATAATCTTCCTCTTGGTCTCTTGAAAGATCTAGTTTGCATAATATTAATTTTTTATTTTAATTGAGATCTATCTTCAGAATGGCTTTATCCTCTAACTTCACTGCTTCAGAACTATCATCAAGGCTGGAGATGCTGTTGTCACTTTCAGTCCTTTCTGTTGACTTTGATTGTTTAAGAATGCTGATTTCACTGGAAATGTGAATAGATTGATTTGATTCATGGGTTCCAATTGATTTATCGCTATTAGGATCGCAGAGATGCAAATCTAAATCGTTATATGATGAAGTTGGCTCAACAATTTCCAGATTTCTATGTCCATACTCAATGACACATTTGCTCATCTCATACTCATTCAATAGATTGGAAAGTATTTTGTTCTATAGTTTATCATCAAGTTTGCTCACCATGTTGAGAATATCATTTTTGTTGTATCGTTGCAATTCTTAGTGAACCAGCATCAATGCAATAGTCACTCCCAGTATGAAACATTCGCGATACCCGAACAGATTTTCTCCAATATTGGAGTGAACATATAGTATACCTCCATAAAATTATTTGCCCTTCTCTGCATTTTTACGAATAGTGCGGATTATTTATTTAATTTAGTCGACTTGTTCGTGGATACCTTCAATGTGTCTTCCCTTGGGGTTGAAGATAATCTCTTCCTCTAAATGGTTGCCATTAATGAAAAGCTCCGCATTTTTATCTGTCTTGCAATAGGAAATTACAATCCCGTTTTATAAAGCGAAATTAAGTTGAAGGTCATTTCCAAGGTCGATCACTTTGGCCACTCCGTTTATAATGACGTATTTTTATGGTTCGAAGTCTGTGTTAAAGATAAAGTACCATCATAGACGTCACTAAAGACAGTTTTCAATTGTGAGAGGCGTTTCACATGTTTATTGCAGAGCTACGAGTTAACGTCAGGGTAAACATCGGCTAAATTGGCTGTTTATCTAATATTTGCAATCATAGTTTATTAGTCTTCTGTCTACTTTAGAATAATTAATAGTTTTCTAAAACTTCCAATGGAACATATTTAAGTCCATCTGGGTTATAAGCCCAATTCAATTCATTTTACTCCTATTGATCACGGACGGATGAGATCTTACCTTTCGAGGCATCATTCACAAAATAGCAAAACTTATTTTTTATTGCTTATTACTGTTTGAGATTTCAGTAGACATTGGCTTTGTATTTAGAAAAGAACTTCGAAATAAACGATTATGATATTGGATATTCAAAATAAAAGGTTAATCAAGATCAGTCAACAAAGAAAACTAATGTTGCGCCGTTTCAACTCGGTAAAAGCGGCAGAAACATTCATCATATCCTCGTGTATGGATGGGGGTTTTGTTTTTGTTTTCGGCTGGTATTTACCCACAGAATTTGCGTTACTGTTGCTGTGGTTTACACTAATAAATTTCGTAGTTTTTCTAAATTTGTTTGTTGTTGTTTTCTTGACGGTGGTCTAATTTTCTTCAGACTCCATTTTGCCTATTATTTTAGACTGATCATATGTTTAGTATTCCGGCTTTTCAAATGTTTGCTCTAGAGACTGCCTATTCCCATTAACTTTTAATTCCTTAGTACTGATATTATCGGTAGTTTAATTTTGTAAGCTCTTTTTGATATTGTGCAACATATTGGTGGTGAACTCCAACAGTTCTTCCCTCTTATATTCCTTGTTATCTATCTTAATGGACGAGGGATTATACGTTAGGCAGGCCATCTTAAAAGAACTTAATGTGGTAGCTGGATAACCATTACAACTAAAACACTTTTTATCTAACTCTAAAATACTGTTCTTCTCTTTTATTTGAGCAGGGTTTTCACTGTTGTTTTACTGAACTCCCATCAATGATATGTTCTGTTTGTCAATTTCATCTTGTATCTATAAGTGATTTACCAGTGAACAGAAGTTATAGAACAATCGGTGTAGGTCTTTCATACCGTTGAACTCTCCTTTCATACGCTCCATGGATTTGGTCATTTCCTTGTAATCCTCTTCATAGCTTTTTTTCTCGAGTAATTATTCAGCGTGGAAAGTTTAGCATTACTTTTTTACCGAGTTATATTTACTCTCATAGGCCATCATCTCATGTCGAAGCTATTATTACAAATCATACATGTATTTTTTGGAGTCTGTCAATTCTATTTTAACCTTTTAACTGACTCCATCTGTAAATTGGTTAAAATAGACTGTAATCAGGTTCAGAATTTGCTTTTAATCGACTTTGTTGTTCACCTTCACTTCATCATCTTCATCATCAAAAGCTTCCTCTAGCACCACCTAGTTGTAATACCTCTCTCTCTGTTAGTATGTGAGATGATCGATGTCTATGCCCATAGCTAGTAGCTTTTTACGCTTTAACTGCACTATTTCTTTAGTGTTTCTCTTCTGCATATCTTATAATAGTTCAAGAGACTTAAATTTTTAGCTGACGTCCTTGTAAGGCTTATCTAGTACTTCACGATTGAGATGAAAGTATTTTTTATATTCGTGAATAGTGATCTTTTTTTTGAGTTTATTGGGCAGAACATTGAAAAGACAGTCGCTGATTTGAGCCTGGGTAATAAGAGGAGAAATGTTATCAATTTTAAACTCAGCCCGAGTGAGCTAATTATCCATTTGTTTGACATATTCTTGCAACTTCTTAGTCATCTGCTTACTTTCTTGGAGACTGCCTATCTATTCCTTATATTTATTCAATATTTATATATGTTCCTCCAATTTCAACGCCTTCTACCTGTGCATTTCGCGATGGTTTTGTAGTACTGCTTCAATGTTTTCTATGTTCATATTGATTCCTCTTATCTTTTCGTTAGCCAACAAATTCTCCTTTTCGTTTAATTCAAAGTTATTCTGTATTATTTTTCTGTTCTCCTTCAGTTATACATTTAAGTTCTATATCATGTCGGTCAAATTAGTACGCAGCTGGTTTATGTTGTCGTTTTGGAGTTCAATTTACTTTGATATGCGCTCGCGAAGAGATGCCACATTTCGCAGTACTTCACTACTCTACTACATGCGGATGTCCAGAATTTTAAACTTTTAATCCACATATTTTGACGCCTATTTTATCTGTCTGGATAATTATTAGATGTGTTTGGTCTGCTCTTCGAATCGGTGATCCACTGTTTGAAAGATACCTGTCTCAAACACTTTTGGGTCATTTGCAATCATAAGTGTTATCTGTGCGATTTTGTCTTAATCCTCGCCCTGATTGACCTTGACCTTGTGAAGAACATTGGACGTTTATAAAATTCGTTTTTGCATCGGTCCTAATACTTCCTGAATGATTTGTCTAACTTTGGTTTCCATCTCAAACCATTCGAACTCCTTGATCTTGAACTTGGGATTCTGTGACATTCGATGAATAAAATTAATTGATAAAAATTACAGCTCATAAAAAAGGCAGCAGCTTTATTAATTGGTTATTATTGCATCATTGACTAATTTTACTCAGGTCGTCTTTTATGGTGTTTATTAGGATTCGCATGTATTGCGCCTTGCTTACAGAATCGTCAATCATTTTATCATTTGAAGGTATGCTCTTGTTCTTGCATTATCCACAGTTAGGTTCATAGCCAGCTTTGCATTTCCTACAATAGATATGACCGCATTCAAGTCTCACACATTCCTTAACAACTTCAACGCAATAGTTGCAGGACATGGTGTTCATTAATGTTTTTAGGGAAGTATCTAAATCCCCCATGCTCTTATTGACTAAAGCCAATTTTTCTTCGACTCTTTGATTTTTCGCTTTCATTTTCATCTCCTCAATTTAAGCGTACAACAATTTTAACTCCTTCTTTTGTTTTTTCTATAACTAAATTTGATTATTCTCGAACTCTTTCAGTTTTCTATCAAGGGTTTCTATTACTGCCTTATTGCTTTTATTTTATCTTTAAAGGTCAACAGTTTTATCCTTGAACTGTCTTTCAAGACGACTGACTACACCCTCCAACTCTTTGTTTCTGTTTTTGTAGAACTAAGCCTCTGTTTTCAGCTTATTGTAGTCTTCACTTAAAACTTTGAATTGATTACTCTTCTCTTGCAAAATTCTTTTTAATTCATAGCTGTTACTTTCTTACCCCTTGACTTATTATTTATATTTTTTTTATAATTACCGCTTTAGTCTGTCTATCTACTCCTTTTTGGCTAGTTACTTTTATTCAAGCATTTTGGAAGAGTCTTCGCGCAACTTGTTCTATAATTCCTTTAACTTTTTATTATCAGACCATAGGAGTTTATTATTCTTCTTCTCGCGTTATAAATCTTCTTATTTCTCTTTGATTAATCTCTAAATTTATTGCTCCTTAGAAGATGATAACCGTGAAAGTTCTTGTTTCTCCTTGGACATCATTTATTTAAGTTGCTGTTATTCTCGCTTATACTCCTCAAGCATCCTCGCGTGATTCTAAAGTTTGTCTTGTTCCTTTCTTAATTGTTAAGCATTGCGTTATCTTTAGTCTTTTAGTTGTTCCTATAGTCTTCCTTTTTCTTCCTCTATCTATTTTTTGCTGCGCAACTTTTCACTCTAGAGCTATTTCATTCTTTCAAGGATCTTTTATTCTGCTTATCTCTTCAACTTTTCAGCCGCTCTCTTCTCATTATCAATCATCTTGTTTAGTTATGTTTCCTCATCCTCATATTTTCGAATTGATCTGGTTTTTTCTAAAAGCTATTCCGATTTCTGAGAAACCTCTTCTTCCAAACTTTTGATATATCTTTTCATTGATTCCACGTTACTAGTTTGATTTTTAATGGTCGTCTATAGCTCAGAGATATATTTTGTTTGTTGTTCTATTTGTTTGGTATATTTGACAAGAGTTGAAGTTGAACTGTTTTACAATTTAGCCATTTCCCTTTCATTGGTTATGACGATATCAGGTTAGTTTTATGCTATCATCTTCAAATAATGGCCGTATCTTTCCTGATGTTCCTGCATCTGTCTATTCATCTCATCAATGTCAGAATGCAAATTACTCATTTTATAGTTATAACTCTCATTTTTTTATTTTTACTCAGATAACTTATCCTTCAGATCGGAAAATTGGCCAGTGGCCATGTTAAGTTGCTCATGTAGATCCCTAATCGATTTTGTGAGCTTTTATATTTCAAACTGATATTCATTTTACATATTTATAAACTTTTCCTTCAATTAATTTTGGCCGTTCCGCATAGAATCTATTTATGTCTGTGCAAAATTAAGCATTTAGGCCCTTTCCTCGGCCTCTTTAAATGATCTTTAATACATTTCCTTAACATCTTTGTATTGCTTGAGCAAAGTTTGATTTTATCTGCTTAATCTTTATTACTCTTATGCCTTCAAACGACTGTACAACTCTGTATTTTATACCAACTTCAATTTCTACTCGATGTGGCTGGAAAGTTTGGTGTTTTCCTTTTTAAGATAGTCAATCTCGAACTCTAGCCTTTCCTTTTGCTTTTCAATATCCTTATACCTCATTTTATACTCGTCTATTTTCTTTTCTCTCCCCGCCACTTAATTTTTATACCTCGCAACTTCCTCCTCTGCCAAAGTGTGTTTATACCCCAGAGTATTATTCAAATCAGTCAATCTTTTAATTTAATCTTCCAAATCAATAACCCTTTAATTGAGCAATCTCCTCTCTTTCTCCAAAACTTTATACTTTGATGACTCATTCTCTAATAGTTTTTTATCACTGTCGCTCTGCATCAGCCTGTTATGCAATCTTTCATTGGTTTATTATAACTGACAATTCTTTTTTCGCAATTCTTCGTTTAATGCCACATATTGACCACATTAACTGTGTGCCCTTTTCAGCTGTTTCAGTTACTCTTTTAACAGTTTGCCTTACTTTTATAAAAGCACACATTTTTAGTGAAACTACATGGCTCTCTTATCGCCAGTTTATGAATTTTGTCTGAGGTTTTCTAGTTCTGCCCTCAAAATGGCTGACTGTGTCTTTTAGGTTTTCACAATGACTGAGAGAGATTAAAAATTCCTCTGTAGCCCCTGGATGGTGATATTTCGATTATCAATTTATTTTTTCTGTTCATCAATCTTCCTCTTAAGTTCCTCAATGAGTTCAAGCGGATTCCCGCTACTTGTTTTTTTCTTCTGTCCCTTATTGATAAAATTATAATCCTCTTCCTCAATCAAGGTCTTCTTGCTCTAAATGACTGGAAAACGTGAGGACATTTCACTACTTAATTTAAATATGTATATAGATGCTAGAGTATAAATATATTCAAGGTTGTATCACTGTTGTTGACTAAGTATGTGTATTGCGAAGAGGATTATTAAGATAGGGCTTTACAGCCCACTAATCATAATGAACAGCCAGAAAGGAATTAAATTACGGCGACCGATGCATTTGCCGAATACTCCGCAATGATGGTCGTATTTTTGAACGCATTTGTTACAAAAAGCGCAATGTTTACTACTTCGGAGGCGATACAGAGAACATGTTTCGCAATAGACTCGATCTTAATGATAGCTATCATCCTCGTCCTCGAAGATAGTCCCAGGATCTAAGAAACATAACAGAACATGAAGTACGTTCTGCAGAATTAATCCAAATTTTATTACGCTTTTTAATGTCTGATTGATGGTTTCAAACTGATCGAACACATATATGATGACAATGTTTACTGCAAACCATACGACTGATCTAACTAACAGAAACCAAACTTGATAGTGACAAGCATACATTGTGATTTTTCGTAGCTGATGTAGTACTGGCCATTGATGCGCAGTCCAAAATACAATGGAGTCGCTTTGTTAACAGTATGAAGTGCTTCGGTTTCGTGATTGGTCTCTTTGCTGGTGAAGCTTTGCGGTTCTTAATGTGTGGAATTATCACTAATTTTTTCCATATGAAGCCGTGTTGTAAACAACTGAGAAGTAATAAAATATTGTATGCCTGATTAAATTAAAATGTTTAATTATCTTAACTGTTATTATTTCAAATCTTATGAAGTCACGCACCAAATCCACACGCGAAAATCTTACCATTGAGTCCAAATATAGAAAGGTTAGTGAGGAGGGCAGCAAGGCAGTCAAAAAGGGTAATGTTAAAAGAGAAGAGGGAGATACGAGGAAGTATTTGCTGAAAACACTGAACCTGTTGCAGCAGCACATTAAAATTAGTAAAATTGATAAGAAAAGCAATAATGCTGTTCTCTCAGCAAGTGTTTATGAAATTGTTAAAAACAACCTCACTCATTTTTCGCAGAGCATGTCTAAGGCGCAGCTTTGCGATTATAGCACCAATGTGAACAACCCCACTGTCATCCATCTTTCCAATAAGGAATTCTCTAATGATATTAACAAGTCCACGGCTTCACTCATTAATATCAGCTCTATCAATGAGAAACGTCGATCTCACAGCACTCTCGATACTTACTTCAAATAGAAGTTCGGAAGTCCGGCAAAAGATGTAGACATAAAGTTATGCAGGAAGAAACGATTTAAAAGAAACTGCGCGTGCTGAAGGCTCTGAAAAGATCTCAGTAGATTGTCTCAAGGGCTGGTCAAAATAGTACCTCTGTTATTACAAACCAAAGTAAAATTCAAAGCAGTGTTTTACAGGAAATTACTGATAAGAACATTTTGATTGCAGAAAAGATGAGAACCAAAAAAACCAAGTGAATGATACGGAGTCTTACTATAATATTGATTAAAGAATTAATAAAATGAAAGCAGAATATTTTATATATGAATGATCTTGAATGCATGAATGAACGAATGAATGATAGTAAAAATGATTGCTAATGATCGATGATGATGGATGATGATTGATAATGATTGAAAAAGAATAATAAGAAATGTTAAGTAAAGGTTTGATGGCATTCTGGAACTGTCCAGATTATTCTAGAAAAATCTCTTTTCTTAAATAGTAATAAAGTCTTATCGAAATTATAACTAAAACAAAGAAAATCATTCAAATGCTCTACTGGTGTCATTACTGCTCCAAGATAACTTTCCCAACTCCTGTGATGAAATGTCAATACTGTTCCTCAGATGCGATCTAAGAGATACAAGAACAAAATAACCCATCTCAATACATTCCTCCATCTATTGAAGCTCCTTCACGTCTATAATAACGCCCAATTCGGGAAGTTTCATAGATGATAGATGAGAATGAGGATCCCTTTGCTCGGTTGTTTTCCATGATCAGGCCACAGAGAGTAACGATTAGAACATACTACCCTTAGCCCGTCTTTACCCTCTTCAGAATCATTCAATTACCAGAACAAGAGGAACATAAATCGGTTGATTAGGAGAAAATAAAACAGCTTCAAAGAGTTCAAAAATTATAGCATGAGTGCGCCATCTGCCAATAAAGAGAGGGGTCAGGCTTGATGCTCGCCTGCAAACACGAGTTTCATTAAAATTGCATAAAACCATGGTTTAGCAACTCAAATACTTGCCCTTGCTGCCGAGCTGTAATTTGACAGACTATTCATTGATCTTAATATTTCTATACTCTTCTCTTCAGTTTTATTAAATCATTAAATCACTAAATACAATTAAAGACCCATTTCGGGAATAATATCAAAATTTCTGAGTTTGTATTTTAAATTTAATTTAAAATATTTTAATCGAGATTTTATTGAAGGAGGATTGTACATCCAACTTTTTTATTGATTAAAAATTTTTGAATAAGAGGGTGATATTTGAGGGAATTGCATAGGTTTACTCACTCTTATCAAAATCAGATATTGATTAATTGGATTTAGCTCTAAACTACATATATTTATCGCTATTTGTTAAAAATAAGTTTGAGCAGTTGTCGAAGCGACTGGATGCCAATACAACCTAAATAATGCATTTTAAGAGATAATAATAAAAATCAAACTTGGTTATCGTCACTGTATTACTTATTATCAAAAAACCATTCATCAATAGAAATCATGTAAAAAATAGATCAAATTCAATATTTCAGTCAACATTCTATTATTTCTTCCATTTTGATTGATAATCAATAGTTTTAAGACCCAATTTCTTTAATTAATGTTTATTGGAGATTGAGGTAGTTTTAAGGATTAGTTTGTTCTTAAAATTGATGAAAAGCTCCATCATTTAAGAAGGCTTCAAAATAAAAGGAGATGATGCACTATCCAAAAAACTAAATTACTTTCTCCTCCTCGTCTTTTCTTACCTTTTTTCTAGCTTTCTCATTATTTTTGATTATAATCATATTTTATATCAAATGCAAGAGCAATCAAACCACGAACTGGAAGGCAGGCATTACGCTAAGATCGGATATGGAGTAAATTACCTTTTATTTAGGAAAGAATGAATCTTGTCAATTTAGTTTAGCTGGAAAAGCTCTCCATTTCAAAGGCAGCCAAAATAAAGGGAATTAAACTATCGACTGCAAAACTTATTGTCTCACGCTACAGAAAAACGGGAAAAGTCTTTACTCGCAAGCACTAACGCTCTTAGATCAAAAAATAGGTAAAATCTGAAAATTCATTTTAAAATGACTCTTCAAACGTCCCTAACTACATTAATGAATCTAACTAACAGCTGTGTCAACCCAAGAGCCCTTCTCTCACCTAAGCACCCTCTATGCCTATTCCTTTACTCGAGCAAGGCCTATTTTTTTACTATTACGTCTGCCCAATGACACTATCCTCCTTGTGTAGTGCTTTTTCTTGATTGTTTGACTCTAATATATGTTGCAAAATAATTCTATTATTTTATTGGGATTTCTCTTAATTCTCTAACAAAATCGTCCAAGGATCGCCAAATGCTCTCCATTTAACCAGCTAAATCCCCTATTAAAATGAATCATAGTGGGAAGCCGTTCGAGATTAATTGTAATAAATAAGACAAATCAGGTAGGAACATGTCAAAAGCATATTTTTGAAGTATAGAGCCGCTGGTGTTGACCTTGCGGTTTTACAAATCAAAAATATTTCAGAATTTAGTGGAATTGCCTGCTAACTTTAGCTATAAAATTAATTTAACTAATTAATAATAAATTATTCAAATAAGATATATGTTAGATGATTTTGTTTAGCCACCATCTCACATTTTTTACAACATTCAAAATGCACTCCTAGCGATCATGAGCTCTCTGATGAGAACTCATACGATGAGGGTTTGAGTTTAGATGCTTGTTGTGTTTTACAATAAATGGGCAAGCATGGATATTTGGTTCGAAACTTAAAGATGAGAATATTGACATTTATTATTGCTTAATCGCCACCATTGCTTGCTGTATAAGATCTTATTTAAATATGTTTGGCTATACCTTATAAGAATTTGCCAGTTGCATTTAAATTTCTATTGGGTCTAATTAATCTGGCTGTTTATATTACCTTGAACAGATATAAAATATATACGTTAATAAAATATTTCACAACCCAATTTATGACTGTAAATAGATGATTTAGTGTCTGAAAAGCTTATTTATGAATTCATATTTCATCCATCTACAATCATAACAATTTGCTGGGATAGCTATCATTCCGATTCAAGTAGAATCAGTTATACACTCTATTATGTTTTCATGATCAACTTCATCATATTTATTTAAATATCAAAATTGGATCAATATCATCATTATTTATATAACTTCTTTCATTTACATGTCTTCTCAGCTGCTTTCACTTTTAAAAGAGGGAGAACTCGCGCAGTCAGGCATTTTGGCACATCTAGCAGAGCTCATTCGCGGATCTGTCGAGAATAAATCCGAATTGAAGGGACTCACTAATATATAAATCTTCTCTTACTACTTGCGTCGCAGCAAATTCAATTTTAAAGAATTTTTGGAGGATGAAAAGTTGAAAACACTTGTGGGACAGGATAAGCAGTACGCCACTTACGTTTCAGCAATCGAGGAACTCGAAAGAAGACTTAAAAGTGTCAACGACCATCGCTCTTATCAACGCCCTGATCTTATCCAAGAGTATCACGCACTGAAAATTGCAGGAGTTAGCATTGGCGAAACTAATGCATATCATCTTAATAAGGTGATTAAAAATCTAGCAGTTGAGTACCAAGTGAAAAGCATCCGCTTTTGGGGGAAGATCCTGGGCTATAAGGACTATTATATCATTCAGGGAGTGAGTACTAAATAATATTTAAGTTAGCTTCCTGAAAATGGTGAAAAGTATGGAGTGGGAGTCAACAGCTACTCTTATTGGGTGTCAACAGATATTTTAGGCCGTTGGAATGAGCTACCACTAGTCACACCTCAGCAAGTAAGTGGCTCGCGCACTTTCAAATACGTGTTTACTGGTGATCTGTAGCATGAAATACCACATAGCGTCTCATTCGTAGGAAAGTAGAAGCATTTAGTACTAGTTGCATAATGTAGCTCAAATGTATCGTTGCCAGGATTACGCACAGCTGTTAGCTCACCCCCAAAGGGCTGTATAAGTCCAATGAGGAAAATCCTAGCATTATTGATTATGAAGATGAATTCAAAATTCCGGAAGTGGCTGAGATGAACAGTCTTGATGGATGGGCTCATCTCAATCCTAATATTCTTCATCAGGGAAGATGCTCGTATTATGTGGACCTGAAACTCAGTCCAGAAGCTCAAGAAACCTTGACTGCTGAATTGACTGAGAAGGATCCCATTATTGAAAGACTAAAAGGCATCGCCGAAGATAAACCTTTTGAAGCCTTGGGATTTGCTTCCAACTGGACCGCGGCTATTAGCGGAGAAACAGTTCCAGTAAATCAAATTGGCAAGCAGGAAGGTCAATCCGTGGTCTATGGTGTAGCAGTCCTACGTAACTTGGTTTGGACTGGAGCAGTTACTGTGGGATATCGAGGTGGATGGGTTAACATTTACATCGGATACGGGCATCGATTGAGTCAGCAATACACTGCTATCCGTGAGCTGAAATAATTGCAAGTCGAAGGCGAAGACCGAGTTTAAAGACCAGAGCCCAACCCCTCCAAACTGCCAGTCGTGTAATAAAAGTAAGTTTGCTACTATTTAGAAAGTAGTAGATCCCTCCAGCCGATGAATGATTCATTATAGTAATTTGTATATCCTTTTACTAAGAATGCTTAATAGTTGAACATTATCATAGTAATTAAGATGATCTACAACTTCGTAAGGAAAGCGACCTCGCAGATCCTCAATCATCGCGCTAGACACTGTTATGGTGATCTTATCTATACCCAATAGATTACTCATCAAGTCGAGTTTCCGAAGGTTGCCACCTATAGAGCCATTGATTTAAATGGTAATTTGCTGGACAAAAAAGTACAGTATGATCCCATCTATCTTGCTAAGATTCTGAGAACCATGATCTTTGTCGATGAGATGGATACCATGCTGCTTAAAATCAAGGGGCAGGGTAATAATTATTTTATGTAGGTAAAATTTCCTTCTATATGGCATCGTTTGGCGAAACTGCTTGTGTTGTTGGCTCAGCAGCAGCATTATAGGCTCGAGATCTTGTTTATACTCAATACAGAGAGCAGGGAGCTCACATTTGGAGAGGATTTACCATCGAACAAGTCATCAATCAGTGCATGGGCAACGTCAACGATATCGGCAAGGGAAGACAAATGCCAGTGCACTATGGTAGCAAGTAGTTGAACAATGTCACAGTATCATCTCCACTAAGTAAATTATCACTTATTTAGCCACTCAAGTTCCTCAAGCTGCTGGATCTGGTTATATCTATCGCACTTCCAATGAAGATAAGGTAGCTGCTTGCTACCTTGGGTAAGGTGCAGCAAGCGAGGGAGATTTTCCAACTGCTCTTAACTTTGCCGCAACTCTCCGCTGTCAAACCCTTTTTCTCTGCCGTAACAATAAATTTGCCATTTCTACTCCAACAAGTGATCAGTATGTTTCCGATGGTATTATCCCACGCGCCATTTCATTTGGCATCGCCAGCGCTCGAGTCGATGGCAACGATGCTCTCGCAGTACTTGAGGCTACTCGAAAGGCAAGGGCTTATATTGTTGAGCATCGCAAACCCTACTTTATCGAGTTCATGACTTATAGAATGGGAGATCACTCTACTTCCGATAACTCCGCTTTGTATCGTTCCGATGACTAACGTAATGAGTGGAAAATCAAAAACGATCCGATTGTTCGATTAACCAAATTCCTGTCGAGTATTAAGTATGGAGATATCCCAAATGAACAGACATAAAGAGAGGGCGCTCGTAAATTAATAACAGAAACCCTACACAAATGTTCAAAAAATAAACTCCCATCGCCGTTGTCATTATTTGAGGACGTTTACGACCGTTTGCCAGCGCACTTGCAAGAGCAGAAGTAGTCTCTGCGTCAGCATATGTAGTAATATGGTGATAAATATAACTTCTCAGATAAATATGAAAAGGAGTGATCTCGTATGCTTATTATAAATTCTGAATAAATTATTTATAAAATGACAATATAGGTTAATTCAAGCATATTTTACTTATTAATTAATATAACATTGACTTACAAATGACTTTTTTTGGAGGAATGGGAGGAGGCTTTCCTTTTGGAGGGTTTGGTGGGCATCATGATCAAGATGATGGTAACTTTACAATCACATAGATGAACAACAGGAGGTTGATAACAACAAATACTACTAAATTCTTGAAATTAATAAGAAGGCAACCACCTAAGAAATCAAAAAACAGTATAAAGAGTTGGCAAGGAAATATCACCCTGACCGCAAAGGGGGTGATGCAAACAAAGTAAATTCCCTTCCACTCAGTTTAGGGAAATATTGCAAGCATATGAAACACTGGTTGATCCAGAAAAACGAAGGATATATGATAAGTTCGGGACGAAGGGTCCTCGGAGTGACAATAGTGGTACTTCATAACTCATTTAGATATTCTTAACATGATGTTTGGAGGGGGAAGGGGAGGTGGCCATCAACACAAAGAAATGCCCAAAGTGAAGCCCACAAAGAAAGCTCTCGAAATAACTCTTTAGCAAGCCTATAACGGAGGCATCATAAAGGTTACCAACTAACGAACACGATGCTGCTAGTCTTGTAAGGGCAAGGGAGGCAATAGTGTAAAGATATGCTCAACATGCAAGGGAAAAGGAAGGGTTATACAAATGTATCAGATGGGTCCGGGAATGTATCAGCAAGTTCAAAAGAACTGTGATGTCTGTTCAGGAGAGGGAGAAATTATCCCATAGGGAGGAAAGTGTAAAATTTGCCAAGGAAAAAAGATAAACACCAAAGAAAAAATTATGGAAGTACATGTCGAAAAGGGAGCATTCTAGGGGCACTCTATTACTATGAGCGGAGAGGGCAACTAAATTGTATTTTACTTGATATATAGCCTGACGCAATGGCTGGAGACCTTATCTTTGTGGTGAAGGAAAAACCTCACAACATCTTTACTCGGAAGGGTGCAGATCTATTTATGAAGAAGACTATTACTTTGGCTGAAGCCTTGATAGGTTTTGAGTTTAAGCTGAAACATTTAGATGGCTCAACCTACAATATATACACTGGTAAGGGAGAAGTTTTGGGCGATAATGATAAAAAGATAATCCGTGGGCTTGGAATGCCTTTCTTCAAAGACCATATAAATTATGGAAATCTCATTATTGAGTTTAAAATAGAAATGCCCAAACGTGGTCAACTTAGCAAAGATCAGCTCGAAGCATTGGCCACCATCTTGCCTGGCAAGATTAATTAACGTCCCAAAGACCACGGTTATGATATGATGGAGGACTTCGAGAAAGAACATGTAAACACAAGCGAGTAAGGTGGCAAAAAGAACATTGAATAAGAGGAATAATCTGATTTTTCAGGTCCAGGCGGTTGTCAGACTCAATGATAATGTTTGCATCTGTCTAAAAGGCTATAATTTAACCAACTGTAGTTTATATTCAAGATAAGGTGATCTGTTGAATATTAATCTTTGATTAATTAGAACAATGAATATTAATATTAATATATTGTTTGTGGATGTCTAACACTCAGATTAAAAACAGGCTCAGAAAGCATATTCATGATGGTCTCTTCAAGGCAGAGCTCCATTCCTTCTTCAGCAAAGCTCTTGAGGACTGCGGCTACTCCGGATTTGATCTTACCAACACTCTTCCCAAACCAGAAATCATTCTTAAAGTTACTAACACCAAGCCTCTACTTGATGAAAATCAACGCAAGATCCGTGAACTCGAGTCTCTTATTCAAAAGAGATGGGACTATAAGCAAGACGGTATCCACATCAAGGTTCAGAGACTGAAACAAAAGGGACTTTGCGCTGCCGCTATGGCTGAGTCCATCAAGCTCAAACTTCTTGCCCAGATCCCCGTTAGAGTTGCTGTCAGCTCTGTGATCCGCATGACTGTTGATAAGGAGAAAGCCAAGGGATGTGAAGTCATCATTTCAGGAAAGCTTTCCCAACAACGTGCCAAATCTATGAAATTCAAAAAGGGATACATGATCTCATCCGGTCAAGCCAAGAAGGACTATCTTGAAATTGCTACCAGACACGTGATGTTGAAGCAAGGAATTATGGGTGTCAAGGTCAAGATTATGAAAGAGTATGATCCTAAAAACATTCAATGCGCCAGCGTACCTCTCCCCGATCACGTCGAGTTCCTCGATGTCAAGAAGGAGGAAAAGGAAGAGAAATTTACCACCAAGGCCGTCGACACTCAATGATTAAATTCTATTCGCTATATGGATTCAATTCATATAAATATTAAATAATAAATTAATTTATTATCTGTGGATAAAATGACTTCTGCTCAAGAACAAACTGACATCCTTCGCCTCTTGGCCGCGAATGTGCACCTCGGAGCCGAAAAGATCAATCATAGCATGAAGGGCTTTGTGGAGGGCAAAAATGCATCTGGCAACTATATCTTCAAGGTTGATTAAATCTACAGAAGAATCAAACTCGCCGCTAGAGTCATTGCATCCATCCCTACTCTTTCTGATGTTATCGTCGTATGTGCAAAGGAACACGGACAAAGAGCAGTCTATAAATTTGGACAGTATACCGGATGCACTGCCAGCGCATCTTCCAGATGGATTCCAGGCACACTCACCAATCAGATGACCAAGAAGTTCCAAGAACCTAGATTGCTCGTTGTTGCTGATCCCAAGAGTGACAGCCAAGCAGTTGTCGAGGCTTCTTATGTCAACATTCCCACAATTGCCCTCTGCAACACTGATGCTCCTCTTGAGTACGTTGATATCGTGATCCCCTGCAACAACAGAGTTCCTAAGGCCATTGCTACTGTTTTTTGGTTGTTGGCCAGAGAAGTTCTCGTTCTCAAGGGTTCTCTCAAGAAGGGACAAGAGTGGAGTGAGCTCGTTGATTTGTTTATTGCCAGAGACATTGAAACCATCCGTTCTCAGCAATAAAAGCTAAAGCTGTAAGAAGAAGCTTCCAAGGATAAGGTTGTCAAGGACTAACCAATAAAAGATGCTTCCAAAGTTGTTTAAGAAGAGGCATGGGATTGATCATAGTTCGCATTATTATCCTTTTAATATTTATGACATAAAAATATAAGTACAAGAAGATATCACTTGACTGACAAATTGTAAATATGAAAGAGCCAATTCTATCTACTGAGGTAGTTCTCCAACGGAATACTTAGTTCGATCTTTGTGCTGTTGTGGAGGAATTTAATAATTAGATTTTCATTGTCAAAGTCGAATCGAGTCCATAGCTATCTTACTGTTCCGTAGGAAACCACCAAATTCGTTTTTTATTTGCCTTCCTTAAATATTGAAAGTCCAGCGCTGTTGATTACACCGATTTTCTCCTCCCATCCTCCGAAGAAGGAAGCCTTTCTCACTCTTCCTGTCAATTGAGCTCCTTTAGTAAATTGTTCGCTGAGTCCAATTTTCCCCTTGCTGTACTGATTTATCTTTTTGCCCATGAGTTGTAGTTTGAGCATAACAATCTTCGCAAAGATAAAATAATAGTGATTCAAACAAGCTTAGTTCATTTTTTTATAATTCACTGCAAAATATACCTCCTCCTACTTATAGTTTATCTTTAATTTGAGACAACCGCTTTGGGTAGAACTAAACAGCAACTTGATCTTATTCACGTCGTATAGGGCGAAAGAACGATCGTACAATTCAAGCGAATTTTATTTTATCTACAAATATTGTTCTACCCAAATGTTTAGGCCTTTCTTGGAAGGAGTTTAGACTTCGTAACGCTCACGTATGGATTTTTTGTCAGTTTGGTCTGGCCTTAAGCGGGCAGATACAGGCACATTGTTGCTTTGCTTTGGACTTTTGCTTCCCTTTAATGGAGAAAGATTCACATTATCGAGGTCATCTTCTTTATAAAAGTTAATTTTTGGCGTAGTAGGGCTCTTAGATTCAGTTGCTTTTTTGAGTTTAGGATGTACTGGCACTGATTCTTTCTCTTCTGATGAGCTGCTGCCAAACTCCTTTTTTTTATTTTTTATCACTTCTTGTCTGCGGGCCAATCTTTCAGCCTTATACCTCTCCCTTTAAATCTTGAAATCAGTTTATATTTCACCTGAATTTTTGGAAGAATCAGTGTTATAGGCATCGATATTAAGTTTGTCTCTTAGGGCTACTGGCTGTTTCTAACTTTCTTCTACTTCTGATTCAGAAGAGGACGACTTTCCAAAATCCTTCCTGAATCGAAAATGGGCTTATTTTTTGCGATGGTTTCTCTCAGCAAGATAAGCCTTTCGTTGTCGTTTGAACTACTAGTCCGTGTTTTCTATGATGGGAGTGTCTGTGAATTTAAATTACTTGTTTTCGTTCATGGCTGAGCAGAGATATGGACAGCAGTCTATAGAGAACAATTATAATTAATTTTATCATACAAAATATAATGATTGGGTCAAAAATTGATATGATCTTACAAAAAGACTGTTTTTTATTGCCAAAACGGGGCAAGAGAAAATGGACCATATCACCATCTAGATTAATTCATATTGACATTTATTGAAGATTAACATTTAGTTATTCGTGGCTCTCCAATTCATTATTTATTCCAGATGAGCAGGATCAACCATAAATGGCTGCTGCTTTACTTGAATTGACTTTGTTCAAATATTTGCTAACTTATTTTATCATAAATCAAAATGGATAGAATATCAGTATATTGCTTTTTCAGTTATTACATAGTCCAAGCTTTGGTCATTTTACTCCCAGAAAATTGTTCGCTCTTATTTTAGAGCCTATAGTCCAATTCCTATGAATTTGATGTTTGCTTACTATTACCTAGTAATTCTAATGAACAAATCGTAGTATCCTCTTCCAAAACCAATACGATGTTTGCTAATCGGATTAAAACACGTGAGCGGAACAAATATCAAATCAGGTGTTACACTTTGTTCCTCTATCGGTGGTAATTTTATTCCATAGGCCCGATCAGTATAGATAATTCCAGGACGATGTAATTTAAAATCTATAAGTGACGGAGAATCCTCTTTTGTTGTCTGTCTGAAAAAAGGAAAAGCATATTTAAAGGTATCTAAAAATGGAGGAATGATCTCTTTGCTGACAAGGGGTATATAAGACCCAATGATTTTAATTTCTCCTTTTATCTCTCTATTTAAAGTTGAAACAATCTTAGCTGCGTTGTGATGTAGTTGATAGTGGTAGTTTCCTCCCTTCAAAATGATTTCCCTCATTTTTTTAATTAAATACGTCTTTCTCAACTATTTTTTTATCTATTTCATAAGTTGGAATAATTATCAATATCTATAGCCTTATTTTATTTACTTTATATTCTCAATCATCCATTGAAATTATTAAAATAGAGTGAATTTTAATGGAAATATCACTTCATCTGCGTCTTGACCCTGAATTTACGATTGAGGTCATTTCTCTTAATCATGCGTCTGTTGTACTGCAGATAATCTGCCTACGAAGCTCCATCGTATAATTGCATTTCTCGATCTTCACCTTCGTTGACTGAATCTTCTATGGTGGATAATTTGACTCGATTATTCCGCACTATCATATCATCGTTGAATATCTTAAGTCCTGGTTTGGTGGAGAGAAAAGCTTCGTTAATACTGTTTGGGTTGTTTTAATTTTGGAGGATATTGTCTGTATATGTACCCATTTCCAGTAGCACGCTCCTTAGCATATCCACAAACGTTAAATTATCATATTTTTGTCGAACTTGCTCACGTGTTTTTCCAAAATATGCACAGCAGAACCTCACTGCCCACTTATTCATCAACTCTCTCTTTCCTTTAATATGTTTTAGTTGCTCCTCCAGCCTTTCCAATTCCTTTTGAAGCGGCTCACAATCTTTGATTTGCCGCATGGAGCGTTAATTAATTTCTTCAGCCTGCAGTTCTAGTTAATGATAATTTTGCTATAACTTTTATCGTTAGATTCTTATGTTTTCAAGTATGCTTTATTTCTATTGGATGGCCTCCAATAAACTTCCATATTCTTTTTATCTGTTGAGGAAACGAGTAATCAACTGCTTACTGTCTACCAAATCTGTACTACTTTTGATTTTGTGGTAGGCTGTTTACACTTATGAATTTTATGCGATTAATCTCTCCATTTTATCTTTGAGAAAGGCCTTCAAGAATAGATTCACGTGACATATATTGATCCACTCTTTTTCTTACTGACTTTTCTCACCCATCGCGCGAGTTATCACCTCCTCTATTTCTACTTCACGTTCTTCCTTCTTTCTTTGATTATCATGCTTGCGATTGAGTACATCGTAAAATGAGTTAATTTTGGTGGTTCGCTGCATCTGCTTCTGCATAACAGTCTTTTCAATGGATTGCAGCATATTTCTGCATTGAGAGTTTATCCTTGTCTTGGTAAACTCCTCTTGCCGCAAGGTTCTTGCTTTAACATTTTCTTTTTTGAGAGAGTAATCTTTATCGAAATTTCGCTTCTTCAGAATCAAAATATCATGCTTTAGACGACTTTGCATCTATTTGTAGATGTCAAAATCATAAACACGTGCTTACATATTCTCATATAAAAAGTTGCTGCTTTTTTATTGAGCCTACAACCTCTAAATTAAAAACTAACTACCGATTTGGCTTGATTAATTTATGCCTTCAGCATGTTTTCCTCCTATTGATACCCTTATATTAGTTTGCGGTTTTTACTATTGTCAGTTTCCAATTTGGTCGTTTTAATACGAACTTCATCATACTTGCGCCGCATTTAATTGACGATGAGTTCGAGTTCCTCCTTTTATTCATCAAACTAATTTCCATGGAGTCTGCCTCCTTATTAAGTAATATCAATGATCTTGCTAACATCGTTGTCCCTATATGATAAATCTAATACTTAATTCCTTTGTAGAGGGTCTTATCCATATAAAACTTCATACAATTATCCTCCGACACTGAACTTTCAAAGGTTTCAGTCATGTGAGTCCGACCTCGCACGTTTTATTTATTCATGGTTTACATCTTATCGATTTTATTATTTATTCAAATTTTATCAGATTAATTTATCAATTCGCACTATAAGAGTATAACTATTATTTATTGTTGTTGATGGCCAGCAAATATAGGGATAGACTACTCTAGAATTCAGGAGTCTCCAATATACGCTTTGAGAGCGAATATGCCAAAAAACTTATGGTTTCTATGGGGTGGAAGGAAGGCCATGGGCTTGGAAAGAATCAACATGGAGTAACCGATTGTGTGCAGGTTCGAAGGAGAGATGATGGAGTTGGACTTGGCAAAAAAGCATTAGGTGGACCGACAAATTGGAAGGATGATTGGTGGAATGATGCCTTTAATAACTCCATCAAGAAATTATCGATTTTGCCTGATAAATTCAAGAAAAAACACCACAAGTAAGTAGAATCGTCATCTTCAGACTCAGATGACTCTTCTGAAAACTCAAGCTCATGCAGTAGCGATCCCAACATGCCTTCCTTGATGACTCTGAAGACAAAGCATATAAAAAAAGTGCAGAAAAAAGAAAAATGATAGTATTAATCTTTGCTACTTCAATGAAAATTGTAATATATTATGATTTTTTCAAAATGGAAAGGATCATCAGGGCTCGACCCATGGATCTCTAACAATCTCGGCCATTGTGTAATTTTTGTGACAGTTTTTAAATTCATCATCATCCATATACCCAGGACATGTGTAAATTCCAGTTATTCGATTGAAGCGCAGCTTACCCCCTCCGCAGGATGAACACATTGGCATTTTACCCAAAATTTTCCCATCAGCACATTTTTAACTCAGTTAAGTCTTGTTGCCAACTCGAGATTGACTGTTTGCCGCTAAATGAGCAAATATTTACCCAAGATGGCTTTCAGTTTGTCTGCGCTATATCCCAAATAAGTATGAACAAGTTATTTGAATTATTAGAGTTGGGCTGGAGTGTAACCCGAATTTATTGTTTTTGTCTTTTTAACCGCTTTCTTCTTGGCTTTTAACTTGGTTGGAGCGATTTATTTCTTTGATTTACTTTTAGAAGCTTTACTTTTAGATTTACTACGAGAATTTCTCTTTCCTTTAGTATCTACACTCTCACTCTCTTACTTTTTATCTTAAGATATCTCCTTTTTATCCTTTTTGCTTTTACTTTTGCTTTTGCTTTTACTCTTACTTTTATCTTCCTTGGCTGATTATTTCTTGAGTGTCTCAGCTTTTTTTGATTTGACAGGGTCGACTTTAGCTTTTTTCTTGCCTTCCTTGAGTCGAGTAAGTTCATTTTTGACATGTTAAAGCACTTTCTCCATATCCTCTTCTTCCAGATGATCCAGATTATAAATCTGTTGTTCTGGATCCAATTCTTTAAATCTGGGTTTCAAAGTAAAGCAGTCAAGATGATACCAATATTTTCCACTAAAATGATCATCATCCTGTATGATCCCCATCCTCAAGGAATCTTTCTCAATTTGTGTTTTGCACGATTTACATTTGGCTCGATCAGTGGGCGCGTATCCCGACTCAATATATTCGTTCATAGCTCCAAAATAGTACATATTCATCTTTCCCTCCCAAACTGTAATAAAATTAATCTTAGCCGTCAATTTGAAGTCATCAATATATAGAAGTAAAAATATCAGATGCACTCACTCCTAAAATTATGATTGACAATTAGACCGCTTTTACACTGAAAGTGATTCGCATTTTTATAATCTAAATTTGAATGGCTCAGGACACGTTTTGAAAAAAGTTTTAGCAAATATTTTTTTATGCTCTAATTTTGAGACTATCTAAAATTTTTGCTACATCTTTGAGGGTGGCTTCCACTTCTGTAATATTTATTTGACTTTGCAATTGGTCTCTTGATCGTCAAACTAAAATATTTTGTCCTTTGATCTTTTGGTTTGCCGTATTACTCTGCTGGGGCTGTTTATTTCGGTTGTGTCGTCTTGGGTCTGATTATTTTTTTAATAATATATGGTTCTACTTGATTTATTCTTCTTCTCTTAGTTTTTAATTTCAATCTGTTCTTGAATATAATGTGCTATTTTTGGGTATTTCTTCACGTTCTTGTAGTATTTAAAATTATAATTATCTGTGCTCATGTTTTATTAGTGCTAGCAGTCCTCTTCGGACTCTAATGAGTCTTTAACCATTTTATCCTATTTCGTATTTTATTTGTATTGGATTTGTTTATAGTGATCTTTGTAGGAATTCGGAGTCTATTGACTATAACATCGACTCATTGCCGGATTCTTTCGCTTTATTGGTTTTATTCTAGATCTAATAGGCTGCTGAATAATCTTATGCGTACATTACCAATTTTAATAAGGGCTATTCTATTCTCTATGGTCATTCTATTTTCGGATTCACTTGGCCTATACCTATCCTTCTCCCATTATATCAAATTGAGATGGCTGCTTCTTTAAATTAGTATTGATGTCTAAATGGTGTGCAGCTAGATAATTGAAAGCAATACTTTATTCACTAGAGCCTGAATTTCAGGATTTATTTTAGGGGGTGAATTCTCTGGTGAAGCAGTGCTATGGTAAGTTAGTGTTAATTTCCTATTGAAATGTTTGAGCCTAGATTACACTAACATTTCTTATTTTGTATTAATTTTATTATATCATTTAAAGATATATTCAAATCAGAAGTGACTTTATAATTTAAGGAAAATCATATCTATTCATCGGACAACACGACTTATTCGACTCATGTTATATCTCTCGATTGTCTATAGAAGTTTGCTTTTGCGGCGAGCATGGTCCATTGACTTTTACATGCTCAGTTTGGAGTGATGTTCTGTTCTGGCTCTATTTTCTTTCAGTACGATGACAGTCATTGCTTGTTTTAGCTGTCGGAAACAACGTTTCTTAATCTAAATGTATATCATCTTACATTTAAAGCGTAGTGACGAAGAGCAACTAGATCTTTGATAGATTCAGATTTGCCGCTGAGGTAGGATCGAACAAGGTAGCCAACATTTTATTTGATGATACAATTTGTAAGAATCATACTATTTTACTTCAGTTATTGATGTTGCTGGAGACGGTTAATAAGCACCCTTTTTGATGATGTTTATCTTTTGTTGATAATTAGATCGCTCAGATAGTTCATTTTTGTCTATCTCTCCTCGATCGCATCGTAATAGTTGTTTTGTAAGGTATTAACTGCTTTTTTAGCTTGCATTTTTATTCTTGTATTGACCAAGGCTTCGATCTTATAAGTAAGATCAGACCGAATTTATACTAATTTAGTCAGTTAGCTAAGCTGCTTTGCTTTTAACATTTTCTTTAAGATTGCAGATTAATAGTTGAATTTCATGAATTACAGAAAAGAGTTATACTGCTTATTCATCAGAAGTGCTCCTTTTCTTATGATAGTCGATTATTTTTGCCTTAGGAGTTTGAGGAGACAAATAGTGCTCATACTTTAACGAATTTGCTTAACCTTTTCCTAATTCAACAAATTCTTTTATAAATTTATTACTGATTGCTATTTTCGATTTCGATTTAGCTTTTTCATTGATCTGATATAGTTTCTGATGATCAGTTTATTAATTTTAAAAGTTTTATTCTCCTCCAACTCCCGGTAATCCATCTTATAATTGCAGTTGTTCATAAATCGAAGCATTCCGCTACTCTTTAACAGTAAAGCTATTTCGTTTTGCTTTCGTTATTCCTCTTCTATCATATTTTTATTCTCGCTTAATTTCACAAAGACGACCTTTTTGTCATGCTTCCTTTGCAACTACTAAATCTGTTCGGCTTGCATCTTCTATCCCACGAGTCTATTCATGTTAATTATTAATCTCCTCTTTGCGAATTTTATGCCTGATTTCTTAATTTTATTGCTATTCGAATTAAGTATTTATGAGTTACATTTCAGTAATTAAAACAATTTCCTTTTTAACCCCAAATCCTGCTTTTGATAAAAGTTTTTTATCTTGATCTTATTGCTCAGCATGCGATTCAGAATGGTGATAAAGGAAATTTTAAGAACTACATACTGACTTTTGCTAATCAATCTTTCTATCCGGTTCAGGTTATGGCTTCTCTCTTTCAATTTGCAAAAGATTTCTTTCTTTATCTTTATTTCAACTATATTCGACAAATTCTATAAGGTTTCGGATTCACTTGCCTTTATGCATTTGTATTGAAGAAGACAACTCCAAGTTAGTTTGCTCAGATGTTTTTAATGGCGAGAATTTAACTACTTCTTTAATTAGGATGCAGACTATTTATATTTTTTGAAATTTTTAAGCTTATTTTTAAATGTGTTAATCAGATAGAAGCAGACCAATGCTGAGCTCTTGAATTAGATATCTTTTCTTTTACTTGCTAACTAGCATATATTTTTGAAAAAATTGGACTTCTTTGAAACGGTAGTCTACGCTTGACTCAAAGCGAGCTTAGTTTTCAATGACATTTTGGTTTATTTATTCCTTTTGATATTAGAAATTAAGGTTAGCAAAGTATTAGTTTTTATATAGGCCTTCATCACGCTTATCTTTTCGATGAAGGAAAGCTCAAATTTACTTCCTTCCTCAATCACATCAAAAAAATGTTTATACTGGATGATTCTTCTTTCCAATTTAATTTGCTTTAATTTACTTCTTATCGAATTGGTATTTCGTTTAATTTAAATAAATTTTTTAATGTTTACTGATTTAATCCAATCCTTCACTTTTTTAATTCTCAAATTTGTGTAGTCTGCTTGTGATTTCATATGCTTCCAACAATTTTTCAAGCTCAGTTCTTGGTAAGTTTACTCCATGATGTGTCTTGATTGGAGAGATGACTTATTCATATAAGGCTGCATTTTGCTTGTGATAAAATTGTAAAATCTATAAACCCAAATATTTTCATTTGGCTGAGGCCGATATTGATACGATTCTTCCATTTTTTTATTGCTTCGTAGTTTGGAAAAAACTCTTTTTAATTGAACTTGTTTCATGCGTTCCTAAACAGCATCTTGAAGAAGATTTTCAATGATAATAACTTCGGTCTTTTCATTTATCTGCACAAAAACTTTTTAAAGCAGCCTATTTTTAGAATTTGCTTCTATAATTTTAGCCTTTTAATTTTGTATCTTAGTCTTACGAACATGTTGCTTCCACTGTATAAATGACTGAAATTTAAGAGAGTATTGATTAAAAACTTTTGATCTTTTTAGATCGTCCACTTCCTTATTTTTTAATCTTTTTATTTATCTCCGTTCCGCAATGAAAGTGCACCAGTTAAAAAAATATTTTGTTTTCATCTTTATGTCCTGAATTATATTCATTTGTTACTTCACTGATCTCCAAGTCTTTTAGATCTCCCAAAGCTTAAGAAAGCATAGTATCCATCTGGCTATCCTAATCGTTGCTTGGGATTTTCTTCAGCTCACGGAAAAAGGACTTGCTGACTATCTTGACAATAGTCTCATCTATCTTTTACAGGCCAACTATCTTGCGAATTTAATTATTGATAGCACGATTCCACTAAGCATTACTGTACCTCTTTAATTTACTCTCGCAGTGTAGAAAGAAACTAAGAAGTTGATCTTTTTTATGTATTTGCTGCTGCTACATACAATACTGTCGAATGGCAACTGTGACAGTTCTCATGCTAATTTAATCCTTGATTCTCGCCAGAATGTTTTTGATGGAAATGATGGCTAAATAAGCTGATTCTTACACGGTGACTCTGAATTACAGATATTTCGGTCTATCATATTCGTTAATTTAATTATAAAATTAATAAGGCAACTTTGTCATTATCAATTCAATTTGATCTTCACCTTGACAATATCTTTTTCTTGCTCGGTAGACTCAAATCAGGAGAAGCCCAGATAATTTATGTTTGGAGGGATTGTTGATATAGTTGCGGGTATTTTAGTTGTTAGTAGGGCTCTGTAATTTTATCGGTCTCACAGTAGAATTCAATCATGAGCTTACCTTCCCAACGAAACAGCACACGTCCCAAGAAAGTGCCAAGGTATCTTCAGTTTGAAGTATCTATCATAACACTCAGGAAGCTGAATATGGAATTTATAGTGGCGGCCGCAACAATGATGGTAGAGTAAGTTACCCCTGATCTTTAGGAAATACGCAGTAATGCACAGGAAAACACTCAATTGGCTAAATTATTGACAAAATTCGTGCTAAGCGCCAACCAAAGTATCTTTGTTCCCAATTAGAAATGAGGGACTATTCCGCCCAGGACGCCGAACTCAACCAGTCTAACAAGCAAGCTGATTATTCCTAAAACGACAAAATCCATGACAACGCTAACCGAAACAAAGACCACCGCGGTTTAAACTGCCACGGCCAGCCTCCTAAGAAACCGGAAGATGGTCATGCTGATAATGTTAAAGTAAACTCAAAAGTAATAGATAAGAAATTAGGAATAACAAAAAAACCTGCCACAAATAACATATCAGCAACTATTCAATCAGATTTGAGCTACCACACCATGCTGGGCCAACTCATTAAATCCAATCTCCCAGATATTAACCATTTATCTCCAGAGAGACTCATGCAATTAAATTTGCCATACTCTTTACTCGACCAACAAAATTTGGCACGTCTTCAGACGGATAATAAAGAGAAGGAAAAGAAAAAAAAGGAGTTTACTGTCCTTCAAATTAAAGGGTCTGGCAAGGAGGTTAAATAGGAACTGAAGCCTTTCAAACGTCAAAGTTACCATGTTGCTATAGCCTACCATATTCACCTGAAACAGCTGCGGGCTGGAAACCATCCAAGTGCAAAAGATATCGACCCCACTTACAACGCTCGTAAGCTCCGTTAACAAACTGGTCAGTGATTTTTGATCTGATTTTTGATCTCATCTATCATAAATAAATAGTTCAAGTAGATGATATATGTTGATCAATATTAGCCAAATCCTCTTTGTTTAATGGGTGATTGGTGTGGGGGCCTCACGTCATAAGGAGAACCTGTAATTTATTTTCCGAATAGCTATTCTCTTGAGCTTTAGTATCTCTGGGAATTTATAATGTTGAACTATTTCCCTTTTTACTCGAGGATTCTTCCATTATGGACTCTGTTTTTTACTTACTGCTATTTTCTTTCTTCGAAGTAGTCGTTTCTAATTGTATGCTATTTCTCCATTGTGTATCTTAAATGATATCGCTGCTTAGCATTTTTGGCTCTATCGTCAATGTCTTGAAGGGTTGGTGATAATGGAGGATTCCACTGTTGAATGTATGGCTCTCTGCTCTTATAAGAGGGAGGTAATTTTGACAAATAATCTTGGCCATGATTGAGTGATTTAATCTTTTGATTTTGTTGATACTACTACTCTTTCTCAGGATTATAGTATCTTCCAGTAATATTATCGATAGTCCTCCTTTCTTAACTTTTATTGATAATATCTGACTTAATCATAGCCTATTGTTATTTCTCTATTGCTTCACGACTGCTCTCACATTTGCCGCTGATTATATCATACGAATGATTACTTCTATGATTTATCTTTCGCTCAGGATGCCTAATTGATTTGCACTATTTCTTCTCAAGGTAATCTTAAGGATAAGTCCTCCCGTTGATAATATTGAATTGATTATAGGTGGCATCCTTATAAAACCTTTTTCTATTTTCAAGCCCCATGCTTTTTGATTTATATTCTTCGGGTATGGAAATAGAAGGGTGGCAAGTTACGATATCATAATCAGTATTGTACTTGTAGTTATTCTTCTAAATATCGACATCCATACCAGATGCTGCATTTGATCATTTATCTTTTGAATCTGTTAGTGTTCGATAGTTTTAGAGTACTCCCTTTCGTCTCTAAAATTTTGAAGCACTGGATTGAAGCGCATCTATTTTTCAAGCACATCAGGTTTTATATTGCGCTACATTTCAGGTTGTTATAGGCCAAAAGGTCTTTTGGTTCGCTTGGTCTTTTCATAGGCATGAATTGATGACTTCCATTCATCGACTTGACTCTGAGACAGCCCTCTCAGCATGCAATAAAACTAACAATCTTAATAACTAGATAATCATAATAGCTGAATCATTTCTAAGTGGTTGTTTTGAATATTAAGCTCTTTGAATCTTTCTATTAGTATGCTACGACCCTACTACTTCTTTTATTGGGCTTCCTCATCGTCGAATGCGTAGCTTCCCAAGCCCAAATATCCCATAATAGTATCGTAAATATCGAACATATTGACAATTGCAAAGACTAACATCAAAATCGGAAATATTATGGTAAATTACTCACGGAGAGTGACTTATCCAAAAAATGTGAGAAAAGACGAACTTGGCATGTTAGTAATTTGAAGGACATTGTAGCAAAGAGGATAACACACTCTTGCTAAATTTATTGCAGTGAAAAGGAGGCTGCTAGCTGTCGAGTGTCCTTTGTGCAAAGAGAATACTTTGTATATTTTAATGCGAAAGATCGTATGAGTAATTATATACGCCACGTAGGCTGTGAGACATGTATTAAAAGTAAAGGCAACTTCTCCTCCCCAACTCATCAGCGATAGCAAATTAATAGGCGCAAGAAACTTGGCAAAGGTAGCGAGTTCAGCAAAAAATATTAAGACGGAGACAGCTGTAGTTAAGCAAAACAAGAAGGTATAGTATATCTTTTTGCGTGAGTAATTATTGTTGAGGTAGCTTTCAGTTATCCCTTTTAGGTCAACAACAAGCTCATCCAGTTGATTTGCGCATGCATTCTTTTCCAGAATTCTCTTTTTTACAATCTTGTGAAGATCAGCAGTGGATTTCTTTTTAAGATTTGCGCTTGCGTTTTCATCTTCGTAGCTTCTAAAATTTTGAAACTTAAAATTTTATTAGATCAGAGTGCAAACGTATCGTTTTTACACTGTGTCTCTATCATCGGTTTTGTTTAGTAGTTGTTTTATAGAAAATATTTACTCCAGAATTGCTTGCTATTCAGTTTTTAGAGATTCTGCACTTCTGTGACATTGATTCACGAGACGTTTGTAATCTCTACGGAGAAAGCATTACTTGGGAAATGAAATGAGTCCGTAGCCCAATAGAATTGAGACCAGTGTCAAACCGAATACGTTGACTAGAGTTGCAAACAAAGAGGGTAGTTGTCCCATAGTAAAAGAAGAAGCTACTAGTAGATATATGACAAAAGCTAGAACTCCTCCACACAGTGCACCGATGATGATTCCATTGATAATTAGAGACTATTTTAGTTTTTTAAGAAAGGTAAATTAGCCAGAATCTTCGTATTATTGAGCAAAGGGCAAAACAAGCCAGCACAAGAAAAAATTAATGTAGTAGATGATTAGCCATGAATACTTTACTGCTTTTAAGCTTTCACTCTCCTCCATAGAGGATTAGTAAATATCGATGGGAAGGATGATAAAGCAGATCAGCGATGCTAAGAAACTGAGAAAGACCAGAAACTTTGCATATAATGCCGCATTTTTATCTGCGTAAAAGTAGATCAGGAATACTGTGAGGAGAATTAGTAGACCAAATTCTATCCAATAGACTGCGTTCATCTGTATTTTTGTTATAAATAAACGATTAGAATTGACAGATAATCATTTGCATTCGTACCAGTTATCACCTATTTTTGCATCCACCTATAAAGCAACCAATAAGTCCTAGTCGAATGGGTGCTACATGTCGTGCTTAATCAGAGAAAAAGCCTAAGCTGAAGATTCTTCAGGTCCTTAGAGTATTAGTTAATCATGAATTTGCAACAACAATTTCCACCCTAATTTTTGTAGTCTTTTGTTTTTGGCTATTTTAATCATACTTGCTATCACAATATCGGCGGCTCCTCCTTGAATTGGGGTATTAATAGCTCTTCTCAATCCCATCCCTCGTAAGTGTTTTGGATCACTAATGGGAAAAAATTTATCCAATTTACGATACCTTCCCAGTAGAGTCTGTGTTATTTTTCTTTCTTAAGCAGTCTTCTTCTTCTCCCTTTGCCACTGTTCGACTTAAGGACGGTCGCTGAACCAACTTTTTATGACTTATTTCGCCTATTAAAGAGAACAACCCCAATCATCTGCGAACCCTTGGGCGCTCTTACCATATGCAATTGAAAAATTCACAGTCTTGGCCTTTTTTCTCTCAGCCGCAAACTTATCCTTGAGAAGTGGAGCAGGTGCTTTTCCCTTTGATTTATCCCACTCGAGTAAAACAGTCCCTTATTATATTTATTTTCGAATATAAGGATACATACTAATGGCAGTTCTCGAATGAAAGTCACCTCCCTCTTTAAAAGCCTGAATCATTGTTTTGCAATTTGTGAGATGCGCCAGTACTCGCAGTTACAGTTGTCCATAATCAGCCACCACAAATTTCTTCCCTTTTTCAGCAATGAAAGCCTTTCTAATCTTGTACTTATCTTTATCAAGAGCAGGCTGATTTTGAAGGTTCGGCTTTTTGCATGACAATCGACCTGTTTAGGTATTTATGTTTAGTGAACAATGAATACGGTCATTTTCATCAGTATATGTAGCCAAGGGTTCGATAAAATTTTTGAGCAATGTTTATATATTTCTATGCTATATTAACACTCGGATGGCCAAGCAGAATTTTTTACCGAATTAAGGGTTGCCTTGCTTTAAAAAAAATTAATAGGCTCTCCCATATCTTTCGTTTTAAGGATCTCCAGCCAAACTTTCAAGAACCGAATATTAGACTGATGGTAACCCCAGTGGAGTAAATTTGAAGGGTTGCATTCCAAGCCCAGTAACTTCCATCATTGTAAACTTAGGCTTATCTCCATGCTTATTTTATACTTTAAATGATTTTACCAGATCCTTTAATGAAACAGGTTTTCTTGCATTCTTCTTAAGTTCACCTTAGATCATGCTTTAGGATTCCTATTCCTCCATCGTTTCTAAAAATTATTGATCTTCTTTTGAAAACTCTGGATTGATTTACTTTTTCGTTTATACAGATTGTACATCATAAGGGGCATAAAACAACTGTTGCAGCTGCAAATTAGAAGAGGGATTGAAGTGATCTATGTTTTTTCCATCCTGAAATTATTTCAAAAAATCGATAAAGTAGTCCAGCTTTTTTTGCACATCCTCTTTGGCCATAATTTATATCATTTTCATGTGCTACATGTCGAGTTTGATTCCTTCTCTTTCGATGTCAGTCAGTATTTACCCAAAGGGTCGCCAATATTTGAGATACAGTTCCCACATATTGTTCAATTGATTTTTTAAGTCAATTTTCTATCGTTTTAATAATACTAAATGAACGTTGAGTTACATTATAAGGTTTCTCTCAAGTAAAAAGTAGCTTCACCATCTAATGTCGAGTACTGAATCCATTTTTATAGATATTAACTGTTCGTATGCAAAGTCAGAGTGTTGGGATACTCATAACTAACTCCCTCTTCCCCTGATTTGAGCACTCTCTTCCTCTTAAAAATCTAATCCATTTTGGTTTTGCTGTGCTTGAAAGTCTTGATATAATGATTGGTATATTCATCTATATTGTTAATAAGTTGCTAGATTTCTTTCATTTTATCTGGATTTGTTTCCCGATTTAATTTTTACATATATTTTCTTCTTCTCATCTTAGAGTGAGATACAACTAATGGCTCAATGTATTTAAGATATTCAGTTGTGAGGGCTGCCAGAGAGTATTGACCGAACATTTTGCCGGAATCGAAAAGTCGGGCCATATGCATAGTATCCCCGCCAAACCCCTTGACATTGATGCCATGATTATAGAATACATGTCTATCAAATCCATAATTATGCCAAACTTTTAAATACTTCTCATTTTCCAAGTAGGGTTTAAAATAGTCGATAAGACCTGCATTTTTACCAAAATTATCAATAAAGACTCTCGGTCCTCTTCCGAAATTATACTAAGGGCCTGCATAAAAAGAAGCGCATATTATCTTTCCCTTGCCCACAGGTGCTTATTTTTTAGGGTTTAAATCCATCGTTTCAGTATCCCAAGCTACAATTGTATCAGTCTTCATCAACTGCTCTACACATTTCTCACATTCTTCAGGGGTAGTAACAACAGTAATTCCAGGAATGTGAGTACGACAGTTACCAGAAGCTGCATCATTTTCCAACACTTTGGCCTTGAAATTAAAAAGATCATTGTTAAAAAATTGTCCAGCATATTGATCGTACAGAGAATCAAGATGGGATCCTCCTATTTTCGAGGCAGCTCCATAAACTTTATTCTCGAACTGAAAGTGATAAATGCCCAGACATATAAATTTCCTCAAATGTCTTAGCATTGCCTCGAGTAGAGTAATATTATAACACAATTATAAATAATGATCATCAATGAATCTTCAGAAGGCAGGATTAGGGCCGAAAGGAAGACAGTATCTTTCAGATTTGGGCAAATTCATTGGCAACTACTGTGATCCTACGCACTGAATTGATTAGCCAAGAGGTGTCAACTTTAAGGGTGGTAATTTTTTGTTTTGTCCTTTCTTGATCTAAAAATGATAGGAGGATTTCTGTTTGGACAGACTGATAAATATCCTACAATTTTAATCGTAGGTTTCCTGCAGTTTTTGAGTTTTACTCTATTTTCTCCAATTATGTAAGCGTTATAAATAGCGATCTGTTTTCATGGTTTAGTCTGAAACACAAAGTCAATACTGATGGAGGGAATACTGGTTTAAATGGATCGAAGGCAGCGCGGCAATATCATATGCGATTGCTGCTTTTGTAATTTGATATGGTCTACAGACAGGACTGCTTTTAGCTGGTTTTTATTCATAAAATTATTATTGCAAAAATAAAAATCATCTTGCACACTGTCTAAAGTGAGGCTATTGAATCATTTAAAAGATGAATTTAATGTATATATTTTTATAAAATGTAATTGCTTATTGTCTAAATATTTCTCAAACTAATTATGATAATCTTAACTAATTTATATTATTATGGGGAAAAAAATCAGATATCAATATTTGACCGGATCATTACTAGAACCATTCTTCCACTTCATCAACAAGGTCGAGATCGGTATCAATCCTGTTTCTGATCCCCGAGGCACTCGCATTGCTAATCATCTCTACAAATTCGCAAACGAAACTCGTCCTCTTTTCAAAGGTGAGAAATTCCAGAGCAGCATTAATTACGATTTCACTTCAAATAACAGTTGGGTTGTCTTTCATTATCGTAAGTATGGTATAAGCTAGTCACTGGCTTGAAGCAAGGCTATTTGCTGAAGAATTTGGACATGAAGTAGTTTGATATGGAGAAGAAGCTGATTGATAAGACGGTCGAGTGTATATTTGTAATGATTCAGTCCAAAGAGTTTGCGAGGGATATGAGGATGAATACGAAGACTAAGTCAGAAAATGATTACTAACAGAAAATCATGGATATCAGCCAGCATTAATTGAAAATTAAATCATAATAGCTTATCATTGATGATATTATCACATTGACGTCATCAGTCAAATAATTTAAAAGTAAAATAGGTTAATTTGAATGCAAACATGGTTTAATCTAAGAAATATTCATTGCTTTAAATTATTCTATGATTGAATGGATTTATCATTAGTGGTTGTATCCTCTAAGATGAAGCATGTGACTAGTTGCTGGTGCAGCTGTTGTAGCTCCTGCTTTAGTGCTCCCTGAGGCAGCTGAAGAAGCTGCTGGAGTAGACGAAGAAGCAGCTGGAGTCGACGAAGAATCAGCTGGAGTCGACGAAGAAGCAGCTGGAGTCGACGAAGAAGCAGCTGGAGTCGACGAAGCGGTCTTAGAAGACGAAGCGGCGGGAGTAGGCTAAGAAGCAGCAGGAGCTGCAGAAGCGGTCTTCGAAGATGAAGCGGCGGGAGTAGGCTAAGAAGCAGCAGGAGCTGTAGAAGCGGTCTTAGAAGACGAAGCGGCGGGAGTAGGCTAAGAAGCAGCAGGAGCTGAAGAAGCGGTCTTAGAAGACGAAGAAGCAGCCGGAGAAGATGAGGAAGCAGGAGTTGAGGCAGAAGACGATGAAGTAGCAGGAGCCGATGAGGAGGCAGCAGGTGTAGAAGTGGAAGAAGATGAGGAGGATACTGCTGGAGTTCCTGATGAAACGGGGGCAGTAGGCGTGGTACTTGCTGCTGCAGCTCCTGCTTGTTTGGGAACGAGAATGAAGAACCATACGACAGCGAAGATGGCTCCCAAGATAAGGAGAATGCCGAGTATAATAAGGAAGATAGCAAGGGGTTTATTCTAAACCCAAAGTAGTGAGAATTTACTTGGTGTAGTAACGGGGGCTGATTCTTTCATGATTGTTCAATAAAATGAAAATAAATATCAACTTATTCATATCCAACGAATTAATGCGATTGATGCGATGCTATCGACTCATTCGGTTCAACAAATAAAATTAAAAATACCATCAGCATAAACTCTCAAAAATCTTTTTCCCTTTCTATTTGCTCAACTTCTGCTGGTCTAACTTCATTTCCCGCTTTATATTCCGGTTTAAAATCACATGCTACAAAACCAATTTGTTTTTGGCAAGCACTCCCTCTTTAAAACCAGGAAACTTCTCTTTGTACTTCCTTTTTATGGGGTTTAAATCATCCATGAATTTTAATTTTTATAGGTTGAAGGGAGCGTTTTCTTCGTACTCCTTCAGATATATTTTTTCTTAGTTTTTGTAAAACTGATTTAAGGATATGTGATCTTTGACCAGATTGTTTAACGATTGCATGTTTTTGCGAGTAAGAGGAATTTTGAAGTTTGTCTTGTGGCGTTTTGTTTTTTTCTTCTATAGTGGCTTGCCCAATTCATGGAGGTTCATCTTTTAGGATTCTACGAAGTTTTAGTTTTTAACGTTGCCCAGCAACTCTACTCTTTTTTAGATGTCCTGCCAGTATACTAACTTATCTTTTTGCAGAATTTGCTTTACCTTTGGAATTTTGAGAATTTCCTATTTGAGAGTGGTAAATTTAGGCTACGAATAGTATTTTTGCAGGGCTGGTTTGTTCTATTTTTTAGAGGTTTGCGTATCGACCGGCTTGGACTTGGAGCTATCGGTAAAGTTGATCATGGTTGCTATTTCTATGGCTAAATTATAGGCTAGAATGAAATGATAAACATCAATAAGGAGCGTTCTTCGTGTAGAAGTGGAAGTTTTAGAGCACACTTGGCTTAAATAATTAGTCTTCGCTCCAAATTGGCTCGTTCAGATACTTTTGACCTTATTCCTGCCTAAACTACTTGTTTAAAATCTCCTTCTTCTTCTGCACCTCCCTTAAAAAAGCTTATTCTTTCATTTGAACTTTACTGCTTTCCAGTTATCTCATCATTTTCTAGGCCAAGTATTCGTTCGCTTCCTCTCTAAAAGTTTTTCCGGATTTATAGTTAAATCTATCAACGTTAAAGAAGACTTCTTTTTGTGTATGCTTCAACTTCTACTGGTCTTCTGGGCTGATGGGAATGTTCCACAGATAGAAAGGCCCTTTTTATTTTTACTCTATCTTTTTTTACTCTTCCATCATCTTCATAGATAGAGTTTTCGCTAACTATTGCTTCTCAGAATTTCGTTTTGACAATCCATTTTACAAATTGTTACCGTATTTTTTGGAGAGATTTGTTTTTTTGGTCACCATGAGGGAAGGATCATCTTACACTTATTGTTTGCCCTTCTTGTTTTTAGGCACTATTTTGCGGTTATTTGCTCGTGCAGAAAAGGTGGAGTACTAACTGCCTCCAAAATCGAAATCACCTCCAGCTTCAAGCGGTTTTTTCTTACATATTTCAACCTTTTTTAAAGCTTTAATTTGGAGTGCTCTAATTTTGGCTTGAATTATCTTCTTCTCTTCCTGCTTTTCCTCTTTTTATTTTCTCATTTGATCTAATATTCTTTCGGCATTAGCTTTAATGATCTTGTTTTGCTCCTGGATCTCTTTTTAATTTGGCTATTTTGCACAACATAGATTAGCATTATCGTTCTACTTGTCTATATAAGCAAGTCATTACGTTTTCTCGCTTACCTTTACTTATATTCTGCGATTCTTTAGTTTATAGGCTTTAATGCAATCTTTTTATTATGGTCTTAGATCTTCTCTGATTACTACTTTATTGATTGAAATTGCTATTTGATTTCTTACTTGTCATTTGGCTCACTCTTTATAGCAAAGAGGGAATGACCCCATTTGTTTTTAGGTGCTACCATTCTCTTCCCTTTCGATTTTTTCAATGCCTCCTAAGCTTCGGTCTTAATTTTATCCAATCTATTTGCTATTTCCATCTTTTTCTTTTCATCTTCATACCTAATTGACACTTTAATTACTCTTTCAGCAACTGTTAATATTTCTTTTGCTTTATATTGATCTTCGATAGCATATCCACGTATGCAGTTACTTATAATTAGACCAATGGCTCGCCGCTCATATTGATCCAACAACCATTTTCTTCCATTTATTATATTTCCTTGGCTGGACTATTTCTAATTTGGTCAATTTGGCTTTTTTAATGAACAAAATAATCCTGCTCACGGGTGTACTCTTAGTAAGTATTTAAATTCATAAAATAATATCGATATTTAATGCAAACTATCGATCACTGACCGAATTTATTGGATGATAATGTTTTCTTTTTTGATTTCATGTACCGGTTTAGGATGTTTTCCGCCTTTTCCTTCGCCATCCGTACTTTCTATTCAATATTTTGGGATGAAGTTGGAGTTGTGCATCCATAATCTGGCATTGACTATTTACGCTCGAAAGGTCCTGGCTTTGACGGAATAGATGTATATTCATTTTATTCCTATTCATTTTAATATGTACTTTTGTCCTGATTCTTTGCTTGTTTTTCAAAGTATTCAAATAAGTCTTTTCTTTTTTACGGATCGGCATTATTAAAAATGTCCTTTGGATTGCAGTCATCCATCTAATACTCATGAAAAGTTGTGATTTTTACTTTATAAGAATCTTTTCTCTGCCTCTTAAGAGAGGGATCTATCTTTTGTTACAGCTCAATTCGGATGGAACGGGAGTGAGTAAATGATTTAGCATCAGAGTTATCATTGTCTCGATTGGTATAAGACCTATCTGCTTGAGATTTAGCTGCTCCAAATTGGAAACTTCCTTTATGATTCTTTGGAATCTTCGTTGTACTCTTTGATGAACTTCCTTTTGCTTCACTAAAATTAAAACTATGAGTAAAATTGGGTGACTGTGTTTGCCTCAGATTAGATGTTCGAGGAAGGGGATTGGTGCAGCTTGGTGTGGATTTATGACAACTAAAATGACTCGAGTTGAGTAGGTTAGAGTCCTGCGTGGTGTTAAAAACGCTTTCATACTCTGTTTCCGGCTGGTAGTTGGAGTTAGAATGACTATATATTGATTAATTCAGTTTATCAGTGGGAAAGACAAGTTTATTGCCTTTGATAACGAAGTTAGGTGGATGGTCTTCTTTTTGCTTAATTAGATTGAATTCTGATTATATATAGTTCATAATCTTTTCCTTGCAATGGCTGTAATAAGCCACCAAACTAACCTCAGTTTTATGCCCCATTCTACATTTTGTATTCATGTAAAGTTTCAGTTTTTCGTCTTCTGTCATGCCCAAATTTTCAATGCAAAGATCGATTTCTACTTTCAGATTGGCAAGATATGAAATGAGTGAAGTGAGATCAAAGCTAATCTTTTTAAGCAACAACTTAGCTGGTGTGTTACTCATATCCGCTTTTTGCTGTTTATAGTGTTTCTAAATGTATTTACTCAGCGAATAGGGGACATACTAATAGAAATAATGAAGAGTTAGTTCTTACTGATAGATATTCATCATTCGAATCAAATAAGGACTGTTAATTATCTTGTTTTTGATCTGCATCTCGTTCTTCTTTTCATTCAGTAGTTTCATTGAAGAAAAAGTTTGAACATCCGTAACTTTCACTGCTCTCCTGCCGTTATTTATTTCATCGAAGGGGTAGACGCAGTTATCAATTTGATGGATAGTTTCTATCATAGGGGTAGATTGAGGGCTGTAAAATTATTATATTATAGATTCAATAAATTATAATGCAGTAATATCCTTGATCTATATCATCAGTGCTACAAAGTGTATAAACCAATAAACCCTTTAAGCGTCCAGTACAGATTTTCTTTGGCTATGGGGTCGTTTCTTAATCTGAATACAATTTCGTCCTGATCATCGCTGTCTTGAAAATAGAGCACAACTCCTTCTAAAAATTTGCCAGTGGCAAGCAGTTCTTCTATTCTAAGTTTCAGAACCACTTCCTTTTGGTTCAAATCAATTAAAATTAGCTAAGAGCAGGTTATTATCAGAATTTACACAATACTGTCTCCTTCCTCGTTCTACAGCAAATATCCACCAATCAGCTAGACATCACTGTAGTCGTACCAATTTATTAAAATGTTGTAGGCTAGCTCATCCTAGCTTTTGTAGGGTCGAACCAACTTGAATTTGTGATAAAGAGGACGAGTAATTAGTTATTGCCTCTCAAGAATTTTGTAATCAAGATATGTTGTTGAAGAGTTTATACCCTCAATTGTTTTCGATGCAGCGAAGATGAAACCAGTAAGAGGTTTAGTGATGAGGCCTGTTAGACCAGCAACTGTGCCTTTGATTATACCCATCCCGCCTTACTCTCGATGACCCTGCATGGGTTGTTATATTACACCAGTAAATCCACTTTTAACGCTATGGGCAAACTCTCTGAATCCAATCTTCAATCCCATTCCAAAGTTTTATGCTTTAATGTTTTTGTTGTGAATGCGATGCTTCATAAATTCACGATCAAAAGTCAATTAACTGACGCTACTGCCAATAGTTCCAATAATCTTACTTACACTGTTGGTTGTTCCTGCGACAATAGACCTAAAAAATGGTAAAACTCCTCCCTTATTCCGTCCAGCCTAAAACTAATTGGCGAATTGTGCAGGATTACCAAGTATATTTAACCCTGAAGCAATACCCACAAAACTTTCCATGGTATACATCTTGCTAATGCCATTAATATGCTTTTGTTTTAGGGGCTATTCAATCGAAATTGGCGACAGATGTATATAAGCATCTTCCACTTCCACCATACTAAAAGATAGCTTTGATAGCAGCCGAGATTTGTCTTCGTTCATATCAGATATTATTTTACGCATGCACAGCTTTATCTCAATTCCTTTTATTGCCAAGGAATTTATGTGATAGGTCTACTCTTATTGTTGAGAGATGAGCTATTCATTGTTTAGCTGCACTGTTGAAGGAAGTAATTTTTAGAAGGGCTCGAGTTGGCCCATCATCACCACGATTAATTCATCACTGAGGGTGATCTAAAGAGTATCAACGAATTCCAAGGTCAACCTCTATATGAATTCTCCTCGAAAACCTTCGAGATAGCCCTTAAACTCTTTGATTATCAAAAAGGGCGCCCGTTTGAAAAGGCCACTGACGTTTTAGAAGGTAAGATGAAACATGTAAAGTCCATTTCTATATTGCAACAGCATGAGTTTGAGATGATTTAAATTAATCCTCAATAGCTCCCTGCGTATTTTTTATTAATGAAAAACCAGAGAAAGACTAATTTTACTGATTGTAAGCTGTAGGGAATGAGTAACTTTATAAACTTCTTGATCTTTCATCTTTTATGGGCATGTAACCACCATAAATCGGCCGATTTTGACTTTATTTTACTTCAATATAATTTCACTGTACTCGCATCCCTTCAGGAATATGTTATGATTCAACCTTTGAGCCAATGAGAACCTTCCCAAGATCACTTCCTCTCTCTCATAAATGAGCACTATTTAGACTTCATCTGCCAATCCTGATATAATTTTACCAATCTGCCCTGCAGCGACATAAGCGATTCCGGCAATATCTTCATGCAGCTTAACTCTAATGAGTACCGGTTCAACAAGTTCGTTCTTGATAGTCAACCACTCATTCCAATCATTTATCTCGTAGCAAATCGTGTTATAATCACAAATTCGCTTGCTGAGAGAAAAGATGCAGATGTCCTCCATACGAACAATATGCTTGTAATTCTTTAGTAGGGATTATTATTCACTTAAGGACTACTCAGCCTTTTACTGTATTTAATCGGATTTATGCTGCACTCTCACCTTCATTCTATTACTCAAACTACTGTTGCTCTTGCTTTTATTACTGCTGCCCTTCTAGCTCGTCACAATCTCTTCCAGTTCTTAAATTTTAGAAGCAGGTTCCTTAACTTCGTTATTTGGGTCATTTTAAACAGGCTTCATTTGAAGTTGCTACTGAAATTCGTTTTGCTAAGTTGATCGCTCAGTCATTTCAGTCACGGTTTTTAGGACATCAAGATGATTGAAATGCGAATTGATTTCTCTTAGTTTCTCCTCTGGATCGATCTCTGCAAGATTCGTTTTTACATCTTAATTTGGCTCTTCGTTTCCCCTGACAAAAATTAGAGAGTTGGTTGTATTAAAATTCATTGCAATATACTTAAAATCGAACTGATCTCTAATATTTAGATCCACGTATCTGATATTGTTTAAGGCAAGTTTTTATCCTCCTCGGATAATCACGGTTCCATCCACAACCAAAGTGGCATCGGAATGGTTTATGAGATAGTATTTGGGCATGATATAAGTATAGTTGCATTCAAGTATCTCTGGCTTACGGCCTTCTTCGTCTGTTTACAAATTGACTAGTCTGCACTCATAGCTTATTGCGTAAATACACTGTGGCTATTCCTCTTCTGAAGCATTGGACTTCAAACTTAAATCCTTATCAAAGTCGGAATGATAAAGGATAATTTAATTGGAAGTGCATCCGTTGAGTTTAACTGAAAAATACTTTTCTTAAAGATTAAGGAGATAATGATAGGTGTTAAATACAAATTTATCCTTGAGGACGGGCGAGGGATGCACCTTGTCACTGTACCCATTCTTTACGAGCTTCATCATTATGAAATTATGTTGGTAGATGTTCGTGATCAGGGTAGGTTGATGGAGATTTGGGATGTTAAAGATAAGATGCACCTACGAGTGGATGTGGATTACCCTTTGTTTTAGTTTATTGCGGCGTACCTGCACAATCACAGTGACATAGTTCTAATCCGTTAATTTCAGATTTATTTGACTGTTCACATTAATTTCTGGCAGATATATCTCGTGAACACTATGGTCTCCTAAGCTCAATCGAACATATTACTTTTCTCCATCCATGAAGACATTGTGCAATTCAGTGACCTTGTCAAATTAAACAATCTCCTTGTTCACTATAATGTTAAAATTGAAATGGTTGTACACAAGCAGCCCTGGTATAATCTTAAACGCAAATATGGAGCTTAATTCTTTTTTTGGAACAATAGGCTTCTCGACTGATTTATGATCGCTTATGGATGATGAGCTTTTTCTTATGTGGTTGAACTCTTCAATGATCTTCTAATCTTGACTTTTTTGTTTTAGGTAGTTTAGTTTTGGAATTTCCTTGATAACATGCGATATCCTTTCTTTTTGAATGACTAGATGGATGTAGGAATCGTCTTTTCTCTTAAAACTCAGCTCGTAGAGACCTCCTTCTTCTTTTTCCTCATCTGAATTCAGCTTCAACATGTGCGAGTAATCATTTTATTCGAACCCAAAAGTTAAAAAATCCACCACCCAAAGAGGGAGCAGCACATGCTCGCCTTTATCGAGTACCAGCTTGTTTATGGTATACGAATCAGAGTACCGAAAATAAAGAGGTATTTCGATAGAGTTAATGATGGAATATTTGCCCATCACATCTACCAAATAGATGCCTTCGCAGTAAGTCACTTTTATGGCAAGATTAGAGTTTATCTCCTTTCCATTCGAGTCAACTATTAAGACTGGCTCGATATAGTAATTGTCCTGGTCATAGAGTAAAAAGGAAGTAAAAGCTGTTCTAAAAGCATAGCACTGACTCACTAAACATATTTTCATCTGCACTTTCTTATAGCGCTCAATTAATTCATATGAATTGTTATAGGATGTCTTTTGAGCAATATTTATGGATTTGGCTTCCCCTTCTTTCAGCTCCTCCCTTTCATACAGCAGTTGCTGCTTCTGTCCACGGCTGCATGCTACCTCAACAATCATCTTGCAACTCAAATAGCTTGTGATCTTCAGAACGAAGCTATACTCTAAATTTTGTTTAAAATCTGGCGCCTGATAATACTAAAAATGTTGATACAACATCTGTTTCTTACTAGCATCCACGTCCTCTCTGTTGGTTTCTTCAAGCTCGTTTGTTTCATCTCGGGACAGTTAATTTTGTATTTCCATTAATAATTTAATTTCCTTGAGGGTGTCGATGACAAATTATTCAGTTAGAATGACATACATCTCTTTTAGAATGAGCTATAGTTGATTGGTACTCTTTTTTTAGACCATTCGCATTTCGAAAGGCTATATTATGGGCTCGTAGAGCTTCAAAGAGCGATTCAAGTGCCAAATTGAAAAGTTAATGGTGTTGATATTTCCCTAAGTGGTCAAAAACAGTGGTTTCAGTCGAATCGATATCAATGGATTCTTAGACCCGCACTAGTAGATAATTTATACCTCCTCAATACGTAGATTGCAAATATAAGCTGAATTCACCAAAACTCTCCCCTTCTCATCTGGATGTTTCATCTAATTTTGTACAAATTATATGGGGTCAAAGCGGTTATTCTTGAGAAACCGGTAAATCTTGTCAAGCTCATTAACCAGAAAGAGAACTTATTTACCGTTTAGTTTGAATTTGAAGTTGGTCATACAAAGATCAATTTGCTTTTAGGACCATTTTAAGATACCGTTTATGTCACTCATTGAAATACACTCATTGTTCAGCCAAAATAGAGTATTCATCCAAGAGATACGCCCGTTCTACAGCTAAATAAATTTAGAATTTATTCCGAGGCAAAGACTTCCAGTTAGGGTTACCTATAGGCGAACCTCTTCCACTCGAATTGACCATTCTCGCCCTGTTTGCATAACGCCATCGATTTTGGTTTATGACTTCCTACTGAGTTATTTAATCTCATCTTAAGCAATTTTTCTATCTTTCAAGGCCTTAATAATTTCTTTGATGATAAGGCTCCCCTAACCTTTTACTACTTAATAAATGATAATGGCCATGTTTATTTGAGCGTTGACTGAATCAACTCTAATTTCCAAATTATTGGGCGTATACTTAAGTGTAAGTCTTGGCAGTTCGACCATGCTGAATAGCAGAATGCCTTTAAAATCTGCAAATACCTGAGGCTGTGGCTCGTTCCGATATTTTAAAGACTATATATTAACATAGGATAAACAGTTGCGATATCCAATGATTTCTCCCTCAATGTTGATAATATTAATCGTAATTTTCCTTTCTAATAAGAATTTATTTATGTTATCGGTTCTGTTTTGTTGGTTCTTGATGTTTGCAAGTCTTTGATCATCTTCTTCAAGAGTAATTGATTTCCTCGGATGCTGTGATTTTAAAGACAGCAACAGAAGATGATACTGTGAAGCCAGAGCGATGATATTGGAAAAAGTAGAAAATAGTTGAATGTTATAGTGCAGTTTGCATACTTCAAATTGAATTATCATGGACTGCAGATATTGGTATGATCCCTTAAAGCTGGCATCGTAGATAATCTTTTCTCCTTCAATTATAAAATCCACTTTTTTCAGTTCAAGGGCAGCTTCGGTGTTAAATTAGTTATAGGTGATATTGGTGCTGATGTGATCTAGGAAGAGATGAGCGTTTTGGCTGAAATCGAATTGGACCTTTTCGAATTTAACATTTAGTTTCATGAGGATGTCATTGTTCAAGTTTGTATCCTGAATTTATTATAAAGTTTAGATGTCTTCCTTGTAGAGCTGCTGATAGTATTTCTACCATTGAAAAGCAGTGCATATTTACTGGATGCAGTCCTTTAATTTCATGAAGATGGTCAGCATCACCTTCTCATTGCTGGCTTCGATTATATTCACTAGTTTATCCACTTCTTCCTTGAAGACGATATAATATCTTCCGTTGCTGACTAATTTATATATTCTTGTCCTAAGCAAACTGATCTTTTGTTCAGAAGCATCGACATCGAGTTATACCGCTCTAAATCGCAGTCCAGTTCTGATGATACTCATGTTAAGCTTAGGTTTTAATCTGTTAAGATAAAACTAACCATCAAGCTGTTCTTCAACTGACGAGTCAATTAAAGAAAGCTGCTCATACTTGTTCAAAAAGTGGCTGCCTTTAAGACTGTAAGCCGATCGTATCAAAGAGTCCACATTTTGAACGTGAAAATGTTTGAAGGCGATTTGTACTTCCTCAAAGCTTGTGCTCTTCTATATTTTGTCAATTAAAGTTATTGAGCTGCCTCGCTCTATCTGTAATAGCAACAATTCATTTGTATACAACTCTACGGGATTGCCCATCTCAAAGATAAATTTTGCGTTATTATCCGCGTTTTTACCCACAAGCTTTCCCATATCCAACTTTAAACACACTTACTCGTTTAGATGAAGATTTAGAATCGGAAGACCGATAGCCATCACAACCTACCGACCTTTGGTGAATAGAAATGTCATCATGATTCGAGTGATATCAATACTATAGTTCAGCTGTTCTTATAAATAATTTAACAGAGCCGGTCGAATTTTTATCAGACTGATCCAATCGATCAGTCGTAGTATGGTTGATTCTGAGAAGAAGAACTCCTTTTGTTCAAGATTCAAGTGCAATTTCCTGAGGGTTTTATTCAATTCAACATCCAGAGTAAGCATTTAGCTTTTTGAGGAATAATTATTTTTAGTGACTTCATCGCCAATAGCCTTGATAATTGTGTCGCCTAGCGTGAATCTAATGACAATCACTCCTTCCAAATTCATCTCAACATTTAAGAACAGGGCAACGACCGCTATTTCCGCGATTGGCAGACTCGCGTTATTGAGACTTATTAAAATTCTATCAATCCTAGTTTGAATAACAACCTCCTTAAAGATGTCTACCCCTTCCATGGCCTATAACTTCTATTTCTTTTCCAACAGTTCCTGCATTAATTTTTTGCTTTTTTCCACGTTAGTAACTTTACTAATTTTTTTCATCTCCGCCTCAAATCGAATGTTAGTGATGATTTCATCGTTGATTGCTTACAAAACTGACATGGGGACTTCGTGAACAATTGACTATAACTGCGCGTTTTACTGTTTGTTCATTTTCTCATCCTTCGCTATTTTAGTTATCACTCCGCGGTAAAATCTTTATATGTCCTCTGAAAAGTTATAGCCTTTCTTACCGTTCTTTAGAATGTTTAAACCGTACTCATAAAAATGCTGACTGCAGTACACCAGCTGACTCAGTTGCTTATCACTGATTTTCATGTCAATAGTATTAATCCAAATCGACAAATCCACAATATACCTCATATCTTCAGCGAACCGTTGCGACCCCACAACTGAGAGTGTAATATTGATCATGGGCTTGATTTCATAAGTCGGATAGGACTTGATCTACTCTATTGATTTTTTTTTATTTGAGCGACTCAAAGAATCCTCTCTGTTGGGAAAAGGATACCCCATCATTCGAATAAAGAAGCTCCTATCGTTACTCGACTCATTACACATAAACATCTTTTAATCGTCATTGAAGTATAGCTGAAATTTTTGGATATTAAGGATCTTCTTAAAGAGCTTATTGGTTTCCTTTTTGCTAAAAGAACGATGGTAGAAAACTCTTTGCTCGTACTAATCGACAGTATAGGAGCTAATATCGTCCATTATAATCCCCATTGAATAGTCCCAATGCCTCTTGAAACTTTCCATTCTCACGTGAATATTGTTTATGTTTATGATGGCGTTGTCTACAATACGGATGAGATTCTTTTCAGCAAAAGTCTCCTATTTTGCTGTGTTGTCAGTCCATTTCTTTTTCATTTACATTCTGATGCGGTCTATCATTCCTCTCAGCAACTCTGCCGGATTGTTATCCTCCTCGATTTATTAATAGCTTATGTTCAGCAAAACATAAATGCCCTTGACTGTAACTACTGTATTCTTCTCTTTGAGATTGGTCCAAGGAATGTTAATATGTATCCTTTCGATATGGCTGAACTTCAGCGTAAAAGGCAATCCTAACTCGTTAATAAACGATGGCTTCAGAGAAACGTTTTCGATGGTCACTTCTCCATCCAGCAAACCGATATCCAAGCTATTCTTTAGGCCATCGATATACTTGCCTAAATGTTTGACCAGTACGCTTTCGATGATGTTCTTCATTCCTCTATTTTATTAATTTAAATATCCTGAAATAGTAGTGTCCTCCGAAGGTTTAACTAATTTAGCAATGGTCTCAAATAACATTGAATTTGATGAAAGAAGTAAATCAAATTTGAGTAACTTTTCCGTTACTCACCTTTATTACTGTTTTTTAAAGCTATTTGTGACCTGCCTTCTTGAAATCGTAGCTACAGCAGTGCACCTCGGGCAGTCTATGAGAGTTACAAAATACAAATTTGCATTTGCATTCTGTGCCCAGCATTCCCACTTTTTTCTGGCAAGCAAAGCATTTCTTTCTATCTTTCTGAAGGTCTTCCGGCTGCTCCATTTTGGCAAGTTGAACCTCGTCCGATATGCTCATCTTCATGAGGTCTTTCTAGAGTTCAAGTGTTTGGCATTCCTATTTTTTGATAACGTTTCCTTTTCTAATTTATAAAAGACGGTACTTAAAGCACGTAGAGCACAAGCCTTGTTGATTTGGCGACCCGTAGAAGGTCTGGCAGCTGACGCAGAGTGAAGGTTGATGTTTTTCTGGACTGGTTTTTTGAATGTTCATTAAAAATTCTTTAAATTTTATAATAAATTAAACTCTTATAATTGATTTATAGATGCAATTTCTATTCGATCATCAATAGCATTAATAATATTTTTAATTTAGCCAATGCTTTACCATTTTAATATTGATCTCATTCTTGCAATTATAATCATTAATGGAGCATGATAACATCAGGGAACTCTACCTCACAGAAAAAGTCAAAAACTTTGCTTATAATTTTAGATATAGAGCCATTGCGTTCTTCGAGTAGTACTCTCTGGAGGAAGTGCTGAACGCATATCAGACGGCTTATCTTCTGGGGAAGGAGTTTTCTTCCAACCCTGCCAATTTAAACGAAGTCAATGCCAGACTCGCTCAAACTTTCAAGGAGATCATTTGGATTACCTATCGATCTGGTTTTCCTGAACTATTAAAGGATTGCGGATATGATTCCTCATTTGTCACTGATACTGGATGGGGGTGCATGATCAGAGTGGGTCAAATGCTTTTCGCTGAAATCCTTAAAAATTATTTAAAGCCAAACTCTAAGTAATAGTTTACTCTCATTTGCGACTATTTCAACGATTTCAATGATCAGTCCATTTTTTCAATCCAAAGAATAGCAAGAAGAGGAAATAAATAGTTTAACTTGGAACCAGGAGCGTGGTACAACCCTGCTCAGATAGCATATATCCTCTCAGATTTTATGAACTAGTCAAAGGATCAACGATTAACTCACCTCAAAACCATCATCTTCAACAATTCAAGTCTTTTCTTTGACCAAATCAAAACCAGCTTTGAAATACAAAAAAAGCAATAATGCAATCACCTTGAAGAGAATAATGAAAATCACCTCATCTGTTAAACATGCTTCACATCATAAAAGAAACTAGCCATCATAATATTGGTCAGATTAGGACTTGACAGCGCAGAGCCACATTATTTGACTATCCTCGATGAGATGATGACTTTGCAATGGTTTAGAGGAATCATCGGAGGCAAACCCAAAAAAGCTCTGTATTTTGTAGGAAGAAAAGATGATGAGTATGTTTACCTCGATCCACACTACGTCCAAACGGCTAACAAGGACATTACATAAAATAAAAACAGTTACTTTTGTTAATCCTTTAGAAGGTGCAAAAATACTGCGATTGACCCCTCTCTCGGAATATGTTTCTGGCTTTAATCAATAAAGTAATTTAACGCCTTCTATCTTTCAATGACTAAAATAAAAGCGAAATACTCAGATTTTTTTATTTATATGGCCGATGAAACCCCCCATTACCTAAAGCAAAATCACTAGATGGCAGAAGAGGTATAATAAGCTTCTAATGAGAGTGGAGCATACCAAGTTCTTTGATTTATGTATTTTATGCTATGTTATGTTATGAATAATTCATAAAGCTAACTTTGTGAGATAGGACAAGTAGGAAGTTCAACTACTGAACAATTTATCAGTCGCATATTGGTGAGACTATAAACAAGGATATAAAGTCTAGAGTTGAAGGTGAACAGCATTAGTAGAATAGTTCGTCTGCTGCAGCATTACAGCGAAAAGAAAGACCAGCAATTCGAAAAATAAAGTTAGAATATCCAACAAATTTATACATAATTGGCGAAATGTGAGATTCTTGAGACAAAATATTAGCAAATGAATACTAAATGTGACCAGAACACCACTCACCTTCGATCGCATTCATTGAGAGTAGAGCAAATTTACAAAATCATTCAAGATGTCAGTACTATTCAGACCAAATTGAATGATGATGTGAAAGATTTTGGAGTCAAAATCAATAAAATTGAAACCGTCTTACTGTAATAACTCAAACAAAACACAATCAATCATTGCTAAATTCTCACTAAATCAAATTGTCCCAATCATTATCAACTTGATTAATTATCTTTTAAACTCAAGCGCCTTTAAATGGAACTTGTTTGCGAAAGGCAGCAAACAAAAGAGAAGTTAATCAGGCTGAACCAAAAACTCTACAAATATCCAGCAAAATCAAGCGAACTGGAACAAAAACGATTATCCAGCAAAAGTCAGAAAAGCATCATCAAAGATACTGCATCCCCCTTGAAACGGATGCGCTCAAAATGAATTTATTGATATAATTTATTACTATTGACATATCTGAATGAAAGTTATCCATTTCATAGCCTTAGCATTTACTCTTTGTCTTGTCTCGGCCAAAACCAAAATCGAGGGAGAATAAACTCTCATTCACGAAAACATCAAGTTAGCTTTTTGGCTACTGACTGGCATCATTGTGGGAGTATTCTTCGAGGCCAAGATGCACGTACGCGACATCGTCAAACCCATAGCTGAGAGGGGAGCATCTGGGCTATTGGTTGCTTTGGGTATATACTCACTGTTTATGTTTGCATCTTTAGCTAACAATTACTTGTGAACTCATCTATTGATCATATATTTCTATTTGCATATACATCATCATTTGTAAATCATTGCTTAGCAGACGGTTGCCAATGTTATGAAGACAAAGCCAGCAATTACGAAACTGATCTGGTTAATTTAATGGCGTAAGGGATGTCAAGGTATTCGTTGGGACCGTGAGCATTAGAGTTAGGTCCTAAGACTCCTGTGACTATCATTTGGGACGCTGGCCAAAATTTGGCAATGCTGTTTATAACAGGTATGGATCCACCCTCATGTAAGGAAAGTGCTTCTAATCCAAAAATATCCTTCGATGCTTTTTGAATAGCTTCTTCCAGCCAAGGGTTATATGAGGGAGCGTTCCATCCTTCGCCGTAATCAAATTGAGACAAATTAGCTTTGGCTCCGAAAGGAACGTTTGTTGTCAAGAGATCTTGCAAAAAAGCGACTCCTTTGGTACAATTAAAGGTCGGAGGAACTCTGAGAGATAACTTGAAGGTCATTTCAGGTACCATTACGTTTCCAGCCGATTGTATGGGAGGTATTCCATGAATACCTGTTATAGTAAGTTGTGGCTTCCAGTTTCTATTCAGCAGCAATTAGACATTATTATCAGACACCAATCGTAAGCCTTTTATTGTTCCAATATCATGAAAAGTTTTATTTCCCAATAATTTAACTCTGGTGTAAGTTTCCTCATATCTTTAAGCTGGAATATTCACATTAAAAAACTAGTGAACTTTTCCAGTTTATAGGTCTTATAATCGAGAAATTAAGATATTGAAGACTTTGAATACTGAAGGCACAATACCTGATGAATCTCCACTATGAACTCCTTCAGTTAATGTTTTCACAGTCAAAACACAACTAATTATTCCCCGAAGCGACTTTGTGAGCCAGACTCTATCATAGTCATAGCATTCTGAATCCAGGCAAAAGATAATATCCAAATTTCCAAGTCTATTTTTTAGCAACTATAAATAGCTTTAAATTTGATTTCCGGACTATTCATCCCCTTCGCACAACATGAAGATTTCTGTATTAAATGGAACTTACTGGGAAGAGGAATGCCTTGCTACTGTACTGATTTTATTGCCAGCATTGAGGAATACAAATTATAGCCATCGTCACTTGACCCTCTCCCGTACAGCCTGTTGTTTTCAATAACTGGCTTAGTGGGACCTTTATTCTCATCCCATCCAGTCATATGTGGCTGTTTGTCGTAGTGACCATAGAATAAAATAGTATGATCTTGGATTGCCCCTTCTATTTCAATAAAGAGTAAAGGTGTCAATCCACCACTTTCCATCACCTCAGTTTTTAATCCATGAATTCCTAAAGATTCAACCCATTTCTGCATATGTTAAGCCGCCTTTCTAAGCAAACCATTAGTGGAGTATTCTGAATCAAAGATTCTGGAAAGATTAGGGATGGCGATGAATTATGAGAGTGAAGGTATGACTGAGTCATGGAACATTTTCTCGATGTAGGATTGAGCTATCTTTTGATCGTATGACATATCCAATTAATAATAACAAACAAATAATGCTTTCTGATTTTTTGATAGTAATGATATTCAAGCAAATTTTGAGGATAATACTAAGAGCTATTATAATTTGATTTGATTTTAGTTAAACAGTGCATTATGCTTAAGAAGTCATTGGGGTCAAATAGGGCAAGGGGATAACCATCACATTTATAATAATAAAGAGATTGCCTCCAGATATAAATATTGTAAATTTAGAAGAAAATGTATAGAATTATAAACCTTTTGGAATAAATTTAGGCCTCTGCTAATTTATTTTCTATAATCATTATAATTATCAATGTCAATTACGCTCAAAGAATTTGCGCAGTTTATGATCGATTTCGTTAATAAAAATTTCACCCCTCTCCTACAGACTGGTAACCAAGAACACTAAAAATGTTTAGAGCATTGGCGACGAGTTAGCGATACCATCAGTGATATCTAAAAGATCAATTATTGGAATTTAGAAGCTCTTCTCAAGAATATCGGCACTTCCACCCCAAGTCGAGATAGCAAGGATGGAAAGGAGTACAAAAAGATAGATAACAGTCTGTCTAGCGCCATCAACTACAAAACATATGATAACTTCTTTGACCGAAAGGAGTCCCTGCTCGCCACCTATAACCTATAAGACCCGCCTAAAGTGAATAGTAGTCTCAAGGCAACTGCTAACGACTTCTCAGAATCGAAGAATAAATCTTTTAAATATTCAAATGCGCTTGACACATTCGATGAAAAATCTTCCTTTGAAAATAAAAACAGCAATCAAAAGACAGAAGCACTGGCAGATCCCGAAGGATTTTAACGACTCATTCAATCCTTTAGAAAACTATGTTCCAATTTCGAGATTAACCATAAAAAACTTTTACGGGAGGACCAGAGCTTTAAGTAAAATTTAAAAGAAGAGTTTGCCCATCATTGATGTCATATTTTGTATTTTTATACCTGAACATCTATCTATAACACAAGCAAAAGATGTTAGTAACTCAAATTAACAATTATTTAGAATGAAATGATTTAATCTTGTAGATGATATGAGTCATATATGCCATAAATGGATACGTCGGCGGTATGAGCTTATTTGAATAATTTATGCTTCCCTCACAAAAATATCTCCCTTTGCAATTTAGGCATGAGGAATGAATGATGGCTTAATCAAATTAATTCTTTTTTACGAATTCATAATAAAATCTTGTTGTTCTGCTATGCAAGCACAAGTTCAATAGTTTCTCAACGTCATCACCAACGTTCAGAACACTCCTCCATAGCATGCCAACGATGCACTCGCCCACATACGAAAACTCTACACTGATATGCCCGATCTACAGGCCTATAGCTATGCTCTCTTCAGAGCAGCAGATCATATCATGAAACTCAAATCATTCAACGAACAGATTCAGTGGCTCGTTGAGCAGTGTATCTATGATATCATCTACCGAACAGTGGAGAATTAATTTAAAGTTGGAGCAGATGCTCTTCGCTGTATTTTTGATAGCAACTTTGAATACTACAAACACAATAATCTTGATGCTTCACTTAAATTTCCTCTAGGAATGAATCGCAAACTCTAATGGTACGAACCCGAAGTTGGCGAAACAGTGGATGTTGTTAAACCCTATATCACATCAACAAGTTTTTGCTGCTGGACTCGAGGCATCCTACTCTCAAAAGACAATAAAAAATATACAGTCAAGTATGAAAACACTGATACTCCCGTTTCGAGTAATTCCTTACCGTGGTTCGATATTGCTGGGAGCAGAACTACGGATCACGATTGGAGAATGAACCTAAATGTAGGAGATCATATTGATGCTTATAACAAATTTTGGTATCCAAGCACAGTAGTGGAATCAGCTATTGAAAACGGAGGTAAGAGGATCAGAGTAACTTTTCGAAGATTTAATGAAAATGGGTAGAAAGTAGATTCTTAGGGCAATCGATATGATGGTCTCGGCATTAACGAAGATGATTGGATCGATATTTTTTCTTATCGCATTCAAAAGCCTAACAAAATGTCTCATGAGCTATGTTATTACTCACATAATTGCTAGTAAATTATCATTGACGACACTTACGATCTTCTTTTCTAGAAATAATACAATGAAAAACCTTTCTGGGGCATAATGAGGACCAATTATACAAGATCACTATCATTTCTCCATTTTTTTAACTATCTTTGCGATGTTAAAGGATATGAAGTATTTATTAACAAGGTCAAAAGCAGGGATATAAACATTGACAACTTCATTAATTTACTGATGGTCTTTGGCAATACTACCTTTTTAGTCCCCAGAATGGCAATCACATTATATCTCCCGACGCTTCTAGACATCTCTGTGGAGTATGTCAAGGAAAATAACAAACTCATGAACCCTTTTAGATTAGATGTATTCTCCTACTTTGTATAATGCAGTGCTAAGAGATTATATTCTCTGAGCAAAAAGCATCTCATTTTGAACAACCTCAGAAAATACTTAAGTTTGGAGTACCTAAAACTGAATTTGTAGAAGCAAATGATTGCTCTCCGATTTTTAGTTGAGCTGATTCGCCCAATGCGGCCCTATCAGACTGAAGCAGAGAAGAAATAGCTCTAATCATTTTTAATTGACAATCAAATATTCTATAAGATCATTCAGAGTAATGTTCATGAGCAGATTCTTTCCCGATCAGTCGATCTCCTCAGGTTTATGATCACAACCAACATTATTGGTTGGAACTAAATCGAGTACATATGGAACATTATCCCTCATAGCGATTTGAGAGGCCGGGCCACAATTGAAAAACTTTTAGGAGATATATCGAAAGATTTCAGTCTTTAATATACTTCCAGGCTAATTGACAAGCTGATAGTAGTCAAGTAAACTGAGATAACCATTGACAAGCTTAATTTACTGAGAACTTTGAAAGATAAGCCTTTGAAAATGGACTATAAGGTCAAAATTTTAAATTACTTGTGGGAATGCCTCACTATAAAATCAATCAATATCAAGCAAAGTATTGAATAATAAATTGAAAACGTTTTCAGAGGGTTCATATCCACAATCAAGTAGAGTTCACTGAAGCTTTAAGTTCTAAAGGCAATTCTGAGGAGACTCAAAGAAATTAATACAGTTCGCAATTAAATGCATCTTTTTAAAGAGTTTCTTCTCACTTATCCCTCCAAATTGTAAGACAATGCTATTGAAATATAGGGAGATCTGCCTCAAACCATTAGTTAGATCATCATTTACCTGAAGAAATAATGTATTTATGATTGCTTACTGAAACTGCTCAGTTTGGTCAAAATTAAATAAAAGATCGAAAGTATCCTCTAATTTACCATCTTCCTTTTTGACAAGGATAAAGACGATATCAGTTCAATTGTGAAATCGATTTATTAGCTGCTTGGACCATCAGATGAGTTTCTGTTGTGGGCAAAAAACCTCACATCAAGGGCAGTCAAATTCTTCATTTAGCTTTATGAAGATACCAGCAATATGCAAAAATTTGAGAAGATTTCCATCAATGGATTATAAGCCATTAAAACCATTCTTTTGGATATTAACATCTATGAAGGAAACATCAAAATTTTGAAAAAAAGGAAAGCTATTATGGTTGGGCCAGTTGGACCACCTATGAGCAATCTGGCCAATTCAGTTGGAACTTCCACTTCAGAATACCCTAATACTAGTTCAACTGAACAACCGGCTCAAAATCACACTTCTTAAAAAAAGATGGACAACAAGTAGAAAAATGATAAAGAAGAAGTGATAACCTTCGTCTATGTGCTCAAATCTCCTTTTGAATGTAAAGGTTTAGCCTTTTTGTTACAGCTTCTCCAGTATATAAAAAATAATCGAGTCTATGGCGACATCATAAAGCTTATTATCCAGTTCATCGTCAATTTAGATTAAAAAATTATTTAAAAAACACAAATTTTCAGAGAAGAGTTTTTAAGCAGAATCTTTAATGAAATGGCAGTCATTGCTAAAAATAATGAACTCAACGATGCCATTAAGCTGAAGCTTGAAATTTACGTTAATTTAATTGAAGAGCTCTTTTGTGAAACTGAAAAAGACGGGTTAGGTTCAATCCGACCTCACTTTTCCACGATTGATGGATAAATAGTCTGCTTAAAGATATAAAATTGCATTATTGGAAATGATATTAACAAGAAATAGCCTTACTCAATTGACGTCAATGAGAATATGACACTATGGGACCTAAAAATAATTCTTGCAAGCTTCTATCAATAATCTCCTCAAAATGTGGATATAGTTAAATATGTAAATCCATTATAAGATACTTTAAATAGCAAGTCAATGCAATAGCTGCATTTTTTTAATGAAGAGGCCGTTAAAATTCAAAAGAAATTGCCAAAAGATATTCCAAGGCACGATCTGCTGAGTGAAGACAACGAGAGATTGTCATAGAAATTCAATTAAATTGTGGAAAGATGGTTTAAAAAATATCAGAATTAGCAATCGTATCTCTCAATCACATAGTTGATGAAATTAGGCAGTGAGCAATGGAAAGGATCTATCTTCAAGGAGGAAAACAAACTATTGGAAATTATTAGCAAGTTTGATATATAAAAAAAAGGAGGTTTGTATTTAGATTAATTTAAGGCCTTTTTCATCAAAAAATCAATCTAAAATAATGCTGCTTTATGGAGAATGATTAATTTGTCAGGCTATCGCAACAACTTAAAACACAAGGATGATCTCGAAGTTTAATTTGACGAAAGCGTCTTTCCCAGAAGAATACTTTCCAATAAAGTGGTGTATGACACCATCTTTACCATACTCTCCAGTGAAATATTCCAATCCATACACCTCAACTTTTATAAACTTCTCACTATGCTTTAAACAGATCACAATCTTTCAAATGTTGTTAAGTCAAACATTAGATAATTCCTATAAAATGAAAAATGTATTTATCGCCTATCATATGGGCTTGAATCATTAATCAATGAACTTAAAAATAACTTAGACCTTTATGGATAATTCTATGAACATAATGGGCATGTCTAAATAGCAAGTAAGTTGCAAAACTATTTCAAAGATGAAACAATTTCAATTTACGCACTTGATGCTCTTTCAAAGACAGTAGTGATTCCAAATTTACTTAAAATACTAAATTTCTACGTGTATCCACTGGTGTCTGATCACAGATTTGTTCGCTTTATTAAGAAAACAAAAATAAATCACTTTGATCTCTAAGAACTTTGCAAAAAAGTCTAAAAATAATAAAATTATGCTCCTGAGCAATTAGAAAAGAGATAGGTTCTTCTCAGTAAAAATAAGCCAATGAACCTTTTCGAAATTTTCACTTTAGTTCAAAAGATATTACAGAATTAGATTGTTAATTTCAAATCTGATTACTTAATTAAGGCTACTTTCTAAGTTTCAGCATTATTTGGAAGTCTCGCCCTTGTCGAACCTAGTTTTCTTCCAGAATCTATATTAAATGGTGTTAAATGCTAGTCAATGAATCTTCGCAGGATTTGTCAAAGCACAATCTTCCTTTATTTGCTTGGAAATAAGGCTCCTTAATTTGCACTGTTGGATAAAATGATTGAAGACATGCCCAAATAGATTAAATTTTCTTCTTCCAATCACTACTTCACTTTAGTTGCGATGGTCCTTTAAAAATCCATTTAAGTCACCAAAGATAATCCTTAATGCGATTGTTATTATAAAAACTTAGCTTTGAGGGTGATCTAAATAATTTGGAAAACTCCAAACTAAATAAGAGGGCAAAACACTGTGAATAGAGTCCTCTTTGGACTATTTACTATCTTCCTTCTAATAATAGTCAGAAAGCCAAACATCTGCAGATAATTGCAATATCTAAAATAGTAATTAATTAGAAAATGCTTGTTTTTCTATAATTCTCAATAAAAAGTAAAATAGATTCATATCAACCCTGAATTGCTGTTATTGCCTACACAGCCTGAACTGTTTAACGATTATGTTAAATGCAAAGCTGATTAAACTCGCAAAATTGTTATGGAAATAGTATATCAACTATACAAAGAAAGCAAGGAAGATCATTCCAATTTCTTTGAGATTTTCATACTGCCTGTTTTAAGGTAATTGCCTGAAAATACAAAAAAGACCAGCTCCAAATACCTCAGTGTGGGTTTAAACAACTTAGGCAGTACTTGCTATATGAACTCAATGCTTCAAGTTTTGAATTCAATTGATCCTTTAAGAAACGCCATTATGATGGCAAATGTAGAGGCTCCTGTTATTCGTGAGCTTAAATCCTTATTTTCCTATCTGTTTTTCTCTGAAAGATTGGACTATATTCCCAAAGAACTCTTAGCATCCTTTGTTCCACCAATTAACCCTGGCATACAGCAAGATACTACTTAATTTTTGAACTTTTTGTTTGATCAGATTGAAGAGTCTCTAAAAAATTCTCCTTATAAAACTCTGCTGTAGTAAATTTTCAAGGGCAATCAGGTTGCACAGATGATATGCCATACATGCGGAGCAAAGAGATAGAGAGAATAGCAATTCTTTACTTACAGCGTATAGATTGAAGGAAAATATGATTTGCACTCTGCTCTAGAAGGAATGCACGCAGGAGAACTTATATCAGATTGTCTCTGTGAATCCTGTGGTAATCGTTCTGATACAACTAAAAGAAATGTGTTAAACGAAGTTCCAAATATATTCTTTGTGCATCTCAAAAGAATTGTCTTCAATTATGATGTGTTCGTCAACACCAAAATTCATACTCGTTTATATTTTCCTGATTAACTGAACTTCTAACCTTATACAAAAGAAGGAGTTGAACTACGTTAATCTCTAGGAGTTTAATACATGAAATTGTTAAAGGAAAATGAAGAAGAGATGAAAAAATTCGAGGTTCTAGCCTTGCATGGAAAATAAAAGAAATACTATCAGTTGAAGCTTAAAGGCATAATTATTCATTCAGGAACCCCAGATGTTGGCCATTACTATACAATTATTAAGAAAGATAGTAATTGGATCAAGTATGATGATTCAAGAGCCAGCCTATTTTCATCTATGTCCTTTGATGAGGAGTGTTATGGTGGATCATGGGTGGCTGATTAGTGGGGAGGCTTTGGATCGAGTAAGAATGCTTATGTTTTGGTCTATGAAAAAGAGCATAAAAAAGATATTGTCGTCGAATGCACTTTAGATAATCAAACTGTGGTTCAAAAACCTATCCCTTATTAGGAATTCAAAACTTTCAATACTTAAGAATGGTACAAACAAGTTTGGCTTGATAATCACAGCCTGATGATTGAGCAACACCTAACTTCCGAAAACTTCACCAAAGATTTTTTAAGTTTTGTGGATAAAATGCTTTAGCTGACCCCATCAAATTCAACAATCGAAATAATTTCATAGATATTCTTTAAAATTTCAGCTCTCTCCGGGTAGGTCGGCAATCTCTTATAGATCTTCAATAAAAACGCATTTTTGATTGATAAAGATATCTTGTATAAGTACGTCCTAGCCGATGGCAAAAAAACATTCAATCTTTTGTTTCACCATCAGCAGAAGGTGCGCTAATTTGCCAGCGAGTACATTCATCAAGTGCTGATTGCTTGCTATATAGATGGAGATATGTAGATAAAGCAAGAAATATTTAAGTTTATTCAGGAGTATTTGCATATGTTAAATGGAGAAGTTGCTAAAAATTGGATGCGCATTGATGGCTATTTCAGACTATTCGAAAGATTAGTAGAATCATCAGTCAATTACCCATAGCTTTACCAATATTTTATAGGCACTGATCTGATTGCTTACTTTATCGATTTCATCCTTTAGAAATCGTCTCCTCTGAATGTGATCCCTAAAAAGTATTCTCTGGGAACAAAGTCAAATCCTTTAAATTTTAGTTCAGGTTTAAACATTATATTCTTCCTGTTCAAGAAGGTATTGATTGATATATTTAGACGTGTGGCATTAATGGAAGAAACTATGAAATTCCTGAAGTTCCCCAAGATCTTCTGTTCCATCTGACAGACAATGCCATTGCCTGCCTTACTTCGATGTTCTTCTACTAAAAAATGATTAAATAAAATCAGAATAAATAAGTTATTTCTCAACTCATTCAAAGGATGTGCATCATGAATCCTTAATTTTCACTTTCAGTCTCAAGAACCTTACTGAAATGCTTCAATTAAAATACAGAACTCATGGATGAACTCGATACCATCATGCTTTCCATAACAAGAGTACTCACCATCAAGGACTCCTTTTGGCAACTCAGAGCAGAGGCTATTTTAGGTACTTCAATGCCTTTCATTTATCAAACCAATTTGATGAGTTCAATCGAAGAATAAAAATACATTTATCCTTCCACCTTAGAAAATGTATTCCCTCTTTAAAGTTTGCTCTCATATGCTCATATTAATCGCATTCGGATTCCCCTGACAGTTCTAAACATGGTCAAGACAATCCTTTAATCATGCTCTATCTCATAACAGGCTATGCAATATCTCCTCAAACAGCCCTCTCCCTCCTATATTCATTTGCGATACGTTGATTGGCTTCGTCCCTATGTTAATGAAGTGATCAATCTTCTAAATTTGAAATAGAAGAAATTGGAGTAAACTTTAAACAAAATATCTCTTTGTAATTTATATCTAGATGACCTTGATAAAGTCAAAAAATAGATGTGTGCAATAGTTGCTGGACAGATTTGCGAAAAGACACTTGTAAAAACTTTAACAGATTAGCTTAACAGAGTCGAGGTGAATGTGTATAACGTGCCAGTGCATGGAATTTTGTCACTTCCAAACGGTAACAGCAATGCCTCTTTTGAGAAATATCTAACAAATGGCAGGTTAGAGACTCAAGTCACAGCCGATTCAAACATATTGAGATATTTTAAGCAAAACAATAAGCCTTTGGCTATCAAGCCCAAAAACGCAGAGGAAGATTAAGACAAATAACTTGTGAGTTTGTTTGATTAAAGTCCCTATCCATCCATCCCTGTGGCAGCGAACAAAATGGACATTTAAAGCACTTAAAAGCCAAAGCCATAAGCACATCCTTAGCCAAACGGAAATAAATAACTAAAATAATAGCCAATAGTGAATAAAATCCCGTAATAACCAGTAGAGTTAAAGGAGATACAATTATAAGCTGCTCAAATTTACCCCGACTATCTCCGTTGCTTATAAATCGTCAATAAATTTTAAACCAATCAGTTAGTTGTCATCTCACTTGATTAGTCCAAATCTATCAACGAAAGCAATTCAACTCTTCCTCAAAATTTACGAGTGTTTGCCAGCAAAAATAAGGAGTAGTTCTGGTACACTAAAACCAATCCATTCTTAGACTGGAACTAACTAGACAGCTTAGCCATTAAAGCCTCGGATTATATAGACCCTCAGAAACGCATTTTAACCAGAATGTACATGAATCCTTTTGCGCAACAACACTTCGAGAGATACAATAATAGCAACATGGAATCTGAAAAATACAACTAACCAGCAAAGGAAGCAAATCCAGCTCCCAACGCAGAAGCAGCTCAAGATTTCCAGGAAGATTTCAACGAAGCCGAAATAAATTGTCCCTAGTGCACATTACTCAACCCCATCTCAAACTCCAATTGCGAAGTGTGCGGTGCGTCTCTCCATTAAAACTGAACTGATCTTGGTGCAAATATATATAATTATTAAATTATTTAAGATCAATCAGAGAGAAGAAAATTTTTATATCGGAAATTGAAGCATTTCAACTTGATTGATAACGATCTGTGATTCTAATGACTTCGGTTCAATCTGGTTCTATGCGATCGGAGTCCAGTTGAACAATCCTTTGGTTGTAATGAAGTTGTACTTTCCGTTGTGAGAGAAAGCGTGGCAGAAAGGCTGAATTTTAATGTTTAATTATTTCTCCTAGATATTCTTTACTTAGGCGAAATCTTATTCAATTTTTTATTCGGCAACGATTTCTTCATTTTTGTCGGGAATGCTCAACGGGAGATAATGACAAAAGTTTTTACTTAAAACCTCATTATGGCTAAAAATATATGCTGCAGGAGGAGTTCCCTATTTCGGATCAAGGAAAACTGCTTTAATTTCTGATGAGATCGATAGGGAAATTGAAGAATTCCAAAAAGTATCAGTCTCTGTATCGAATCTTAATATACTGTGAAATACATGTCAATATTGCTCAGACTTTGAAGAGTATCGTTGCCTCCGAAGAGAAGAACTTTTGAACCCACCAGTAATGCCTTTGCTCCTGCCCTCTCCGTTGGTAGATTAGGAAGTGCCACCCATTTTTGTTATTCGAGTGAGTATTTTTAACACTAATTAAAAATTTACCCCGCCTCGTTTTTACCTCCGAAAATATAGACAAATTTTAGGCTAGAACAAATTGCAAAGTTGATTTTTTTGTTTTTCATTTTAGCAACTTCGATTGCTTTGTTAGTTCCGGCATAATAGATGTAGCTGGCTTTGGACGCCTTCTATCCCATAGAATCTATTCCTCCACATATAAAATATTTTCCCTCCATTATCTTGGCCACTCCCATATTCGAACGCAGCCGGAGAGTCATCGGCACTGTTTTTTTCTTTAGAACCCATTTGCTCAAATTGAGTTCCAGAATACAGGGAAAGTTATCGTTACCAAATATATGGTATCTCTCAAAATCATTGATGATATTTTAGCTTTTGGCCATCAGAGACTAATCAAGGTTAACTTCTAGGGTTTAGGTCGCCATCTGATAGCTGTTAATGTCATCCATTGAGACGTATTAGTTGTAACTAAACATGTGATCTCTCCATTTATGATCTTTGATTCCATATCTCTAAAAATTATCTTGAAAATCACCACCGAATATATAGATAACTTCGTTAAACTTAACCCCCTTCTGGAGAAGACGATCATTCTTGGTATTTGAATCCCAAATGTAAGTTTGATCAGCTAAATTTATTCTTATAACTGATTTTAAAGGCCCGAGCTCAGTGTTGCCTCCCATCAAAAGAATTTAGTTAGATTTAAGAGAAAAGATGAGCCCCGCTTCAATTCCTCGATGAACTTTGACCTAAATAAGTAAGAGTAAACATTTAGTTTTTCCCAGTAATTTTTAAAGGGGTCATATATTTCGATACTCTTTGATCTCTTTTTATTGCCAGTATAGCCTCCGAAGACATATATTTTACTCTTAAAGATGAGGGAAAATCCAGTGGATCGTGGTGATTGCATGGGCGTAATTGGCCTCCATTTTTCTAAACTAGCTAACCATCAAATTACTTTATTCAATACTATATTGTTAGCAAGTGTTTAGCAACTGATCGTCCTAATTTCTGCCTCCGAAGATAAAAATATATCCCAACTTTCCTATTTTAAAATGAGCGCCCATATGAGAGTATCTTTTTTCACGCATACAACTTAACTTCTAGAACTTGTTGCCAACTAGGTTGTTTTCTCTTTTCTTGTTTCTTGTCAAAGACTCTTCAGTCATCATTGATGCGACTCTAAACAAGAAAGCCTACTATGAGAAGTAATCAAATTTATAGTTAACCCCTCCACATAAGAAGATGGTTTAATCATTGAGGAAAGTAACGAACATAAAGTTGTAAGGGGGGTGGGAATTGGTATTGAAAAGATTAGAGGCTAGCAGCTCCTGAGATTACTCAAAGATAACATCTTTTGGTGTGTACTTATGGGAGGGAGCTTGCATCTTTGAGGAAATAATAGAAAACTGCATCTTTTAGCAATCTAGAAGCAGTATTTTTCTTTAATTCTACGATTGCCCAAAGATAAAGGCCTTTCCCTATGGGACGTGCTTCATTGCCTCATGTTTTAAATCTTACGTTGCTGCTGTCATAACCCTCTCTTCTTACTTTTTGATCTCTGCAGGTTCAGGTTCAGGTCCAAGTTCGATATTCTTATTATCCAATACTTCAGCAGACTTGACAGAGGGAAGTTCGTTGGGAGAAACTGGTTATATTGGCGTATTTATTATTTTAGGAGGAGCGACATCTTCGCACTGATTGGCAGAAGTTCCGCAGCCCATATGTTTAAATGTTACAATTATAATTGATAAGAGATCATTCAATCACACTTAAGCACTAATTAAATCAAATTTGAAATATTGTTTTTCTGAACTATAGCTCTGCACTTGTAAAGCTCAAATTACTCTTTGTTTGGATCTCAGGCACCCAGCTTCCTTTCTTTGTTGGACTGTTGTTGAGTAAATAAGGAACTAAAGATAGATTCTTGTTAATTTTTAATATGCCTGCCTTGCCAGTGCAATTAGCATAGTTACTCACTGAAAATACACTGAGAGTATTCTTTTCTTCATCAACTCCTTGAGGAAGTCCATCTTTGGTGTTGATAAGCATTTAGAGGCAGTTCGATTCTAAAAAAGTATCAATTTATTCTTAAGAACAATTTTTAGATTCATAATTTAGCATTTTTTAATCTTTTGTTCCCGACCAAAGCAAATCCATGACTATTGGATTGTTTCTGACTTTAACAGGCCTAACCACATTATTAATATCAACCAAATTATCTATTGAGCCCACTCCACTGTGGACGCATAAAAATTTATCTTAAATAGCAGCAGCTAATGGTAGACAGTCAAAAAAGTGATTAATGGTGTTAAAGACACTATTCAGCTCATGAATATTTTCTCCCAGTCGAATGCAGCACTCCTCTCCAAGTCCACAGATGCGATTTATTGCTAAATCTTAGTGTTTTCCTCTGAGCAGGGTAATATGCTAAGGATATTTTATTTTTAGGGACATTAGCAAGCATACAACTTCAAGGGAATTGAAACCTTTATCCACGTAGTTGCCTAGGAAAACATATTCATTGCTTTACATCTCGTGCTCATCAGGGAAACCAAAATTTTAGAAGAGACGCATTAAATCAAAGTATCTTCCATAAATGCTGCCAAATATTTTAACAGGGGGCCTCACGCCAACCAGACTTGATTATTTTATTACTAATTTAGTGGTCTCTTGGCAAAGCCTTATTATTTTTTATTTTTTGAAGGGGAAGAGTGAGCTGGTGAGCCCTTTTTGCTGAGGAACCATTAAGACTTGTAAGATACTATCAGCAAGTTCAATTGAATTAACATCCATGAATTGCATGTCTTATTGTGCCATTGTCAACTTTTTGCTTTCCTAGAGAAGACTATTTACTGGCACTCTTTGAATTTGCATCGTGTTTGAAGTGTCACCCATAGCTACAACCACTTGATTGCTCAGCCGAATATTTTTAATGTTATTGATAATGCGGCTTGGAGTTAGATCTCTTTCTTTAGCTGTTTTATTGATGGCAGAGGTTCCTGATCGAATGCGAGAGTTTCTTGACATATTCTTATCGTTTTCATTGTCTGTTCGTAAGTCCCTTCGAGGCTGAATTTTAGTGTTATTATTGACTGCTTTATTCACATTGGTCATATTCATGTTCATGATGTTATCATTTTGAGATAAAATATTTTTATCCTGCACTTACTTTGATTGCAGCCCTCCCCCATTTTATATCCATCCGTTCGTATTTCCTTTACTCATGACTGTAAGAGGCGACAAATCTATAGAAATCATTGTTTAAAGAGGCTGTGAAGCAAGTTAAGGCTAAAATCCTCCGTGAACAAATAATTTGTTTTTATTATAAAGCGCAATAGCATGTCTGTATCTACTTATGGAAGGAGTTTTAATCCACTCAGATTTTTCAGTATCGTAAATTTACATAAGAGACACTGCTTCGTCAGGATTGTTTGATCTTCCTCCGATAATCAGCAGCATGCTGCCCATAAAGCATACTAAATGCTGATACCTACACAAGGGAGTATAAGTTTATGATTTTGGAGGAGTCACCCAATCCCAACTGCCATCTCTGTGCTTCCTTAAGCCCCATATATCATTCAATGCTGCTATTGTGAGCTACCGTTGAGATCCATTGTGGTCTTTTTGATCTTTTTTAGTTTATTTGCGGCCACCAAAGACTACCATCATTCCAAAAGCTGACCCTTATTCACAAATAGCCGCAGAATGATAAACTCTCGGAGATGGCATGATTTTGTTTTGAAACTCATACTTCGACCAAGTAAAGGGGCCTTTTATAATGTTTAGTAGCCACACATCATTCTCCGCTTTATTTCCCGAATTTCCTCCAAAAACTACGAGAAAGGGTTTGTTAAATAGCATAGTATGGCCATATCTCTGTCCTGGAGTAACATTTTTGTTAGAAACTTCAATAATTTTCCATATTGGTCTATTTTAAGGCAATGCTTACTCTTTTCTTAAATCCAAAATATAGAGCTAATCTTTGAGTAAGCCTTGATTACCTGAAGCAGCTCCTCCATATATAATCATTTGCATGTCCGATACTGCGACTGCTGAATGTGCTGCTCTCTATGATGGAACAAAATCATGCTAAAAGTTTAGTTTGGTCCATTTTGAAGTCCCAAAATCAAAGACAAAAGTTTCATTCGTAATGACAAATTTCCCTGCATGAATCGATAAGTACCTGAAATTGATACTGCTCCACCGAAGAGCACTGCTTTTTTGTTGGAGACCATAGTAAACGTATGCCCAAATCGAGGACTGGGAATATCTCCGGTGACTTTAATTTTTTAACTGCTGAGCTTTTTCATTTAAAAATTAACGTTCAATTAATTTTAGATCCAATAAGAATTGAATGGATACTCCAGTAAAATATAAATTTGTTGTGATCTATTGCTAATTGATATTAATAAAGCACAAATTAAAATGTAAAATGCTGCATGCATCTAATATTGAAGATGTTGCTAAATGAGTTATTTTCTCTTGTATTATAATTCTCAAAGGGGTTGGGGTTGGGGTTGGGGTTGGGGTTGGGGTTGGGGTTGGGGTTGGGGTTGGGGTTGGGGTTGGGGTTGGGGTTGGGGTTGGGGTTGGGGTTGGGAGATCGGAAG
>Ga0302188_10000025_pt1 | contig 106017 bp, 91 predicted proteins | sample II_Bog_E2_1_FD_198783 | JGI IMG/M metagenome (GOLD analysis project Ga0302188, IMG submission 198783) | Peat permafrost microbial communities from Stordalen Mire near Abisko, Sweden - II_Bog_E2_1 | ecosystem: Environmental > Terrestrial > Soil > Wetlands > Peat | place: Sweden: Abisko... | reverse complement strand
TTAATCAATGCTAACTTCTATTTTAAACTAATTTGACTGACAAAATAAGCGTTTTGCTACTGCATTGATAAAGTTCTCGCCTTTTGGGGAGTCTGCCAAATATCGCCAATTTACGATTATATTTCTTTAATATATTGCCTGCACTGCTCCATCTCTTTTCTAAACAATTCATCTTCTTAATTCTAGTCGAACAAGCACTCATCCCTTTAATAACTCGAAGAAGGCACAGTATCTATATCTTTCCTTTATTGCTGATTTATATTGTTTGTTCTATTGAAACTCATACAGAAATTAAATATATTTATAGAATTAATAAGTTCTAAAATTGCAAATAAGTTAATGAATTATTTCTTCAATAAGTAAACATGAACCATCGGAGATCAAATCATATTTAGCGTTAAATATAAGTCTAGTATAGCATTTGAGTTCTATTTTCTTTCATCTGCAAATTTTAATTTCGTGCCTTAATATATCTTTCTTTCCAAATTGATATTTCATGCGCCATTGCTTTTTTATGAGCCTCTGATTCATCTATCAATTGTTTTTATGACATATAATTTTTCAATTGAAGCTTTTTAATGGTTTTTTTTGCTTCAAACAATTCTTACTCATATGTATTAGTTTTTTCGCTATTGTTTGAGGCATCTTTTATTTTGAAGGTTGATTCATCAGTCATTTACAGGGTAGATATTTTATAATTTTATAGAAGTTTGAGGTGATCATAATTTTATTGAGTCAATAGCTCATTCTTTTCTTTAAGTTCTTGAATTTATTCTATATTATCAAAGGCATACTTTGGCAGTCATCAATATCCCTCTTAAAAAGTCCATTTTCTTTCCTATAGTAAGCAAGATCTTTTTTATACGTAGCGCTTTGTTTCCTCAGCAATTAAATTTCCTTAATTTAGGCTGTTTAAATAGGCTCAACCATTTCATTGATGATCTGGGAATTAATTATCATCTTATGTTCAAGATATTTGGCACCATTAACTCCAGAAAAATTTAAATTGTTTGAATAACAATCTGACACTTTTGAAAAATTCATACCATGGATTTGAAAGCCGAAGTTTGATTCTTCTAATTGCTTTTTTTAAGAATTATTTGTTCTATAAGTTAATTGAATTTATGATTCTTTCTTTTTATGAGAATCATTATTTTTTAATTTAGAACTGACTTTTTTATCACTCATGTGAACTGAATTGCATTCGTCTCTTGTTATTCCATGACATTTATTGCAGTTAAGTGGCTTAAGGAAATTTGCAAAATTTAAAGTACTTTCCTTGAGACCTTCATCATCACTCATTCTTGTATTCTCCACCATATTTATGCAGTTTTAATTTTTTCCTTTATTCATTTGTAAATGAAGATTCTTTTATCGAATCGCAATAGAATATTGTTTTTTCTTTTCAAGTAAGGTGAGAGCAGTTGAGATCTAATCGCCAAATTCCTTTTTGAATTGATATCCGTAGGCATTTGTACGATCAGTATATGATTTTTCTTTGGGCTTTTTCAAGAATTCTATGGCTAATGGAGGAACAATATTTTCCTTGTCACAATTTTTATTCATTTTGAGTATATTGCTTCTGATATTTAACAGATTTATTATAATTATAAATTAAAACCGTCAAATATTTTTAATTATAAAGCTCTTAATATTATTATCCTTTAACTAACACAAAATAATGCATGATCTTTCTTGATTTTATTAATATACAAAACATAGGAATCATTATTTAATTAATTTTGAAATAGAATAACTTAATTGAAATTATAGATGAATATACGTAAAGTCGACTCCTCTCACTTCTTAAAAGAAGATGTAGATACTGATAATCTATTTGATTTAGTGCTACCTGCTACTGCCAAAGACACAAATATTCACACTTTTACTGAGTTTAAAGAATGGATGGTGCATTCATTTCATATTAAAACCCAATTAAACACTTCCAGCTATATTAAAAAGAATGATATTATTCATTCCCTTAAAATAAAACCATCAAAATCTCTAAGCAATGATGGTGGTAATGAGCCATCTCAATTTTTGGGGGGCATTAAAAAAAGGCCTTCAATGAACTATAATAGATTAGAACAAATTGAAGAAAGAAACCAAGCAATGGAAAGCTCATATTAAGTTGGATCGAGGACCCACTCTCGTAAGCATGAAAGAGAGAAATAGGCATAGTTAGGCTTATAATATGGTTTATAACTTCGATAAAATAGCATAATTGGTAGTAAATCTGCACACTCGAGTCGATCTTTTAATGGATACTAGCAAATCAATCAATATTAGCTTAAGTAAAGGATCGGGAAGGGTTCATTTGCAGAAGTATATCTCGGAATTGACACTGAAAGTTAAAATAATCAAAAATACGCAATAAAAATATTAGAAAGCAAGCAAATTAAAAAAAAATTCTTATTAAAAAAAAATAGCTCTACATTAGACTTTGGTTCTAATGACAACAACAGCGAAATTGATAGCCCCAGAAAGAAGGAAAAATAATCTTTAGCAAGCATGTTCATTAAAAACTAGGTTGCTATCCTAAAAAAAATGAATCATCAATACATCACCAAATTATATGATGTCATTGTAGATGACTAAAAATCTAAAATTTTCCTTGTGCTGTAGTATTGCGGAAATGGATTTATCAACTAAGATAAAGTAAATAAAGGGTGTTATCGCCGATTGTTGGAATCTGAATGTAAAAGATATTACAAACAGCTCTCTAATGCTCTTGACTATAGTACAAATTTATTAAATTAGTTCATAATGTGGCAAAAATTGCCCATCGAGATATAAAGCCTTAGAATATTCTTTTATCAGAATATGATGAAGTGAAAATATCAGATTTTGGACTAGGTACTCATAAGATGAATGGAAAAAAACAAAGTGGAACTCCACTATATATGTCCCCTGAAAGTTTAGCTCATGAAGGAGAATCCTCAAGTCAATCTTGCGACATATGGGCTTTGGGAGTTACATTACTCGTTTTACTGACTGGAAAGCATCCATAATTTTAAGGAAATAGAATTGATGTTAAGAAGAATGCAAGTGGTCTTAAAGATGTCTCTGACAACTGTAAAAATTTTCTCAATCAATGCCTCGAATTGGATGTCAGTAAGCGTCTTACAGCTTAAAAGCTTATATCGCATCCTTGGCTTGGAGGTTAAAATTCAGTATTACGCGGCTTAGTTAATTATGGTATCTCAATAACTGCAGAAGATTAATTAAATATTTTTTCTACTTTAAACAGAAATACCAATGAGATAAAGATAACAATAAACTGATTTCTTTTTATTATAGTTATAATAATTCTATTAATCATATATGAATACTATCAGTAGCATAACAACCATCCTACTAATCGTAACATTAGCAACATTTTTTATTTCTTTTTCTGGAATGGGATCTGAACCAAAGATAAAATAATCCTTAACGAAATCATCAAATTAAAAAAAGGATGAATCTGCATTTTAAAAATCATTGAAAAGATTGTCATTTGCATAATGGTGCCTTTTATTTGGTAAATCCTATGCAAACTAGAATGTAAGAGACAATTTATTTAGGAAAAGCATTACCGAGAACAGATTTATTTAAAGAATCTTTTGCAAATTAATCTTCATAATCAATAATACTAAATGGGTTTAAAAACTTGGTTTATGGCTTTAAATGCTTACAGTGATATCTCAGAAAAGGAGTTTATGGATAGATATACTTGGAAAAAAACAACAGGTCTTCAGATAACTTCTTCATGTCAAGGATCAATTATGGATGCTCCCAATCCGCCAGCTACATTGGATTGGGGAACTAAAGTGACAGCTGTCAAAGAGCAAGGGACATGTGGTCAGGATTGGGCTATAGTGGCTGCATCAGCAGTCGAAAGTTTATATGCTCTTAAAGTTGGAACTCTTCCAATTTTATCAGTTCAACAATTGCTTGAATGTTCGGGAGATTACGGAAATTAAGGATGTTTTGGCGGTTTTATGGACCAGGCTTTTTGGTATATAATTGATAATGGAATCGCAACTAAAATGACATATCCAGAGAGATAAGTTTCTACCTGCAAATATGTGTTAAATATGAAATTTACCAGCTTTTCTCGCTGCTCTAAAGTTCCATCCCAAAATTACTCAAAACTTCTTTCTGCAATAGTGCAGCAACCGGTTTCAGTAGCTATTAATCAAAGCCCAGATATGATAAGTTATGGTGGAGGAGTTTATGATGGAAAATGTACTTCTGATATAAATCATGGCATGCTGCTCACTGGTTACGGAGAAGACGATCAGCCATATTGGATTTTGCGTAATTCTCTTGGTACTACTTGGGGGATTAGCGGATATATACATATAAAAAGATTATTGACGGATGGAGATGGAAAGTGTGGAATACAGTTGGCGGCATCTGTTCCTCAGAACCTTAAATGATTAATCAAAGTTATAAATCAAGAGAATAATTTAATTTATGCAAATTTGGAACTTGTAGAGATCAATAAATGTGTAGTTATAATTTTATCAAACAATTAAAAATATCGAATAGAATTACAATATTATTTTTCCAAATTTGTGCAAATACTCTTGGACTTGAACCATGATAAAATAGTTGCATTTTCCAAATGTTTAATTGTTCTGTTTAATATATATAAGATTAAGTAAGAAATGTCAAACTTTTATCCAAATACTTCAAGCTAGCTATATTTGACATACACATATACTGCTGGACGCAGAAACATTCAAGATCGGGAGCGTAACTCCAAGATAAGTATACGTAACTTTAATACCATAAGTCGTTTGAGCTCTTTTTCTCAATCTTCTGGGATGAACTAATTTACTAAAACTTCACGTATTAATGCTCTTCCCCCAAAATCGAAAATTATCATAAGTAAATGTTCTACGCTTGACTCCTCAAAGAGAAAATAGGAAGCAGATTCCTAATAGGAGAATAACAGCAAAATCAGTATGGAATAATTTACTCCTCTCGCTCGCAAGAGTGAATCCATTGTGTCTGAAAATTTGGAGTATGATACAATTAAGCCATTGTTCAACTGGAATAAAGTTAGCATGTTTTGTGGATTTTAGGGATTAAAACTCGGAGAAAACGGTTGTCTCTGCAAATAGCCATGTCCTTGGAAAAAGGCTTGGACAAAACATGTGCATAAGCATGACTTACTCACCTTTAAAAAGATTCTGAAGTAAAAGGTAAAAGAATCAAATTTATAGCAAATATAAAAGGACATACATCGCACACATCCTGAGTGCCCTACTTTTCAGCGAAACCTCTCGTTTAGTTTGATGTTGAAAAATGTGTTAGTTGCATACAGCATTTATGATATGCAAATAGGTTACGTGCAAGGGGTGAATATGATAGCAGGAGTAATTCTCTACCATGTAAAAAATGCAGAACAAACATTTTGGGCTCTGGTAGAAATGATGGAATATCAGTAGTTGAGGCTAATTTATTTGGATGGATTTAAGCATTTGCACGCTCATTGCCACACTATTAACAATATTTTAATGAGCAAAGTATATGACCTTTATGAACATATGTCTAATCTTTAAGTTAATCCTACTTCCTTTTTGAGTGGGTGGCTATTAAGTCTCATGAGCAACTCTATTCCCATGGAGTATATGCATGAAGTACTAGATCGCTTCCGTAAAAGAGGATGGACATACATTTACCAACTCATTGTTACTTATTTGCTTTTTATCAAAGAATTTCTTCTTTTAAGTCAAGATCAGGGGGAGTTTCTGATAAATCTCAGCACGAAGAACTCACGTTAATTAGGCGTACAATGGAAGGAGATGATTTAAACAGCTGACAAATTGATATTGTGAGATTTTTTTTCAATATAATTTTTATCATAATATCTGATAGGCTGAGTCATTTTGAAAACAATAATTTAGTTTTTAAATAATAATCATATTAATTAGGAAATACAAGATCAGTCATCGTTGATTATCCACCGTATAACCTATACGATTTAAATAATCAGTGGTCTCTAGAATAGAAGCTAAAACTTTTTCCATGCTGGAAGGTTTCGGGGGTACGTTGATTTGCACATCTTTAGCTTCGTCTTTTATATTCTTGCCCTTTTTAGCGTAAAAGTTTAGTAAAATCATCTGAATACACCTTCACATACCTCATCCTTTTTCATATAGTCATTGATCTAACCGGAATATCCTCGTAGCTCTTAAATTTTTGAAAAGATAGTCTTCATGCCTTTTTAGAGATCTCCTATAGAATCGTTCAGATTATTATCGCATTATGCTAATAATTCTTTTTCTTTTGTCTATAACAATGTCCGCACTTCATCAAAAGCTCTCTTAATTTGAATTTTAACCTGTCCGTTATGATCAGTAAAACTTCTAATATTTTTATCAACCTCACTCTTTAAAATCAAAAGATTTTCAATACTAGACTAAATTTTGTCTATGCTGGCATCCAGTTATCCTTTGATAACAGGATGAGACTTTTTAATAGTCTTGACATCATGATCCTTATGCTTTCCTAAGTAGGGTAATTTTTACCATGGATGACACACTCAGGACAAATGCACTCGCAAAGACAATCAAAGCAAAAATAGAGAATATCTTCATCTGGGTGCTCTACACATGATTTTTTAATGGAAATAGTGCTCATTGGTAGATTTACAGAGGATGGATTTTTCACTTGAGAATTGTAATTGTATTAGCGGATAGGCTGTCTTTCTGGAACTCTATCATATGATCCTTTCAATCTGTCATCAATATTAACTTTAGCTGCTACTCGTTCTGATCTATCGACTTTTTAAACTCTGTTGATATCACTTGCTTTAACAGATGTTGGCTTTTGAGTAGGAATAAGCCTTTCAAGTTCTGCGATACTCTAAGGGTCAAGAGGAGTCTTTTCATAGCAAATTTAACAGACAATGCTCTATCTTATAGAGACTGTACATTGGCTGGTTTTTTTTTCTTGAGTTAAAAAGAAAGACGTTCTGCGGCACAGTCAAGACATAAATCATGACTACAGGCCAGCATAAGTATATCTTCTGGTAATTTGTTGCATTTAATGCACCTTTGAGGTTCCTCCATGATATCTATGACTTCTAATTTAAATTTACTTATTAATGTGATAGAAATATCTCAATACATGAACTACGTTTTGCTTTATAAGTAGTATCGAGGCAGTTACGCTTATTGATGATTGATTAAAATAGAACAACTGGTAATTTAATATATTTTCCAATAATGATGAATCTACAAGCTAAGTTAGTAGTAGCTTTCGTTTGGTGTATTATTGTCTTTGAGACTACCTGCTATCTCTACCTTTACAGTCCTCTTCTCTACCTCTAGGTAGTTTCTCTATCATTTAGAATGTCCTTCTCTTCCTTCTCATCCTACCAGTCTTCATAACTATAGTTTCAATTCTCTGCATTAGTTACTATAAATCAATTTATTGTTCCCCAGGATATCCGTCTCGTCATATTGTATTTAATTTTCGAATCAGAACCTGCATTACCATGATGAGTTGGAGTAAATTAAATAAAGTACTCTAAAATTAAACTAAATGAGAAGATTATGGAGGAATAATCCCGCAACAAGGCAAATCAGGATGTAATCATCTTTTTTTTCAGAGAATAGATCAACAGTTTAAAGACTATTTCCTATTGTAAAACATGCGAGTTGGTCAAGGAATAAAGAGTTCATCATTGTAGTATCTGCAAAATATGCATACAGAGAATGGACCATCACTGTCCTTGGGTCGGCAATTGTGTTGGAAAGCTAAATCATAAGTATTTTATCCTCTTCTTGTTTTATGCCACGGTAAACAAAGATTAATTTAGACCGGTCTGCTCATTGTTGCAATCAGCTTTACTATAGACTGGTTAAATGGATAATTTTACGCAAGCCAGCTCAGTCACATTTAATACTTAACATTTTATTTTTCCTGTATTACATCCTACATGCTTGCTCTCTCAATTGGCTTTTTGTTTGTCACTCAGATGCTCACAGCATGCAGAAATATTACCACCCTTGAATCCTTCACTGAGGGGATTTATGAAAAAGTATATTATATTATACTTAGAATCCTTTTCAAGGATTGAGTTGCTTGGAAAATTTAAGATAAATTTTTGGATCATCAACTTGGTTTTTGCCTACTGACCCTTTTCCGACAGATTCTCCACTCACTAACGGAACTATTGATGTTTTATGATTGTATATGCACTTATATGTTTCAAGGGACTGCTCATAATAACTAAATTGATCAAGTAGTTATTATGTTTATAAAATGTAGGAATTAAAAAAAATTAATTAACATTAAATTGTGAGCCATTTATTTTCAATCGCAAAAGTTTGAGGTCTTTTTGTATTTCAAATGATAATTAAGAGGATCAAATAATTTATAGAATTTTAATAAATTATTCAAATGTTGTTTCGATAAAATCAAAATATTTATAAAGCAAAACTTCCATTATCAATGGATGTACTGTCTTTGGCGGTGACTATAAAGATTGGCTTTTATACATTCTTTTATGTTATTAATCTCCCAAAATGGGTCTTTTCCTTAAAATGTATCGTCATTGGCTAATATTTACATTTTGTCCTCCATAAGTTTGAGTTTACTCATTATAAACTACCGTCTACTCTTTTTAGAGCTCGTGAATTGACTCTGGCTTTTATATTGTTTGGAATCGTTAGTAACTCGATAATTAACTTCTGAGGGAGCGTATCCAAAATAACGATCATCTGGCATTATTCTTGAATGTGATTGCTTTCCAACGCAGAAACTGGCTGTTTACCGAATGTTGTTTGTTTATGTTCCACGCATTTGACAGTTGGAGGCACTATGCGATATGTTGCGACTATTCACTAGTTTTAATTTTTCTAGCAGATGATGCAATGTTGATGGATTCTGCACGTTTGAATTGATGATGAATTCTTCCTCCTTTGCTGGACGCCGGTAAGTCCTGACAGTGCCCTATACAAATTTAATGGGACTGATATCCGAAATGGCATATGTAGTATTGAGATTAGTGCGTTTGGTTGTACCAACTGGATTTTTATACTCGTTCATACCCACTTTGGAATAGGTCATATTTCTGTAATTTTTCATGTTTGACATCGCTTTCATTAAGATTCCTTGCTGCTTTTTTTTTATGATTCCAACCAGAACTTAAATTCCTTCACATTCCAAATCATAGTGTCGCACTTCCATTGATTAATCACCATTTTCCTAAAATAGCACGAGTCTTTTAAAGAAGATCGAGTTTAATTTAAGATTTAACTGGATAAGCTTAAACGGTAATTGCTTTTTTTATTTCGTTACGAGCATTTCTCAAAATATATTACTAATTAATTATTCAAAGAGCTTATACTGACAGGCTCCAACATGACCAATTAGTCTAAAAAATAAGTACTAAATTAAAAAAAATATCCCATCTAGATTTGTCTTGTGTTTTCCTCAGATTATAATTCGATTGATAATGGTAAATTTAAAAGAAAAATAGTCACGTTTTGATTAGGCTATATTCATTTGAAATTAGTTTGAAATGTCGAAGCGCAATGAATTCAACATTGGAGAAACACAGAAGACTAGCGTGAAGGTGGTCAATGCTCCTGGTGGACAGTCTAATTGGTCTATAGGATGGGAGGAAAATAAACCTGATGCTAAAAAGCAAAACCCTAACAGTTTGTTTATATTTACTCAGTAATGAGCTATCACAATCAGAGTAACATAGTACTAGGAGAGACGACCAAGGAGTAATTGGAGGAGAAAAAGAGGCTAGAGTAGGAAAAACAAAAAAAAGATGCACTGAACAACAAATTGCCCGGTTATGACCCTCGTCAGGGAGGCAAGAGCACTCTTTCATTTGGAGAGGAGAAAACAGATTATCGCAAGAAGGACGAGGTGTTCACTTCAGTTCGCGTAAAGAATCCTCCAGGAGGCAAGTCCAGCATCCAATTTGGTTGATTCCCTCACATATGCCCCATACTCTTACATTTTGCGGGGCTACCAAGCGATTCATAAGTGAATTATCTTTGCTGGCTATTTTAAAGTGAGTTAATAAGTTAAAACTATCAATTGTTGGTCCAATGAGATGAAATGTGCTAGTTTTCAGTCACATCCCATACAAATAACTCTCCTTTTGAATTTCCGGCACTTAGAACAGGACCTTCATCCTGATCCAATAAGTCTAAGCACATCAAAATTCCCTGAGTCTTATAATGAATACGCATTTAGGGTTTTTGGAGGCGATGGGCTGAGACAGATCGTTTAGGTTCCACACTCGTACATTCTCATCCTCGGAGCAAGTATAACAAAGGTTTTTCTTGCCAATTTTGATGTCATTAGCTCTTGAGTTATGTGCCTTGATTGAGGCCAACACCTTATTATTCTTTCGAACATCAAATAAATGCATATTGCCTTTAGAAGTGACATAAGCAATCTGAGACTGATTGTTGACGTTCCAGCATGCACTAAATAACTAGTATTCTACCTTTAGATTTCCTCCCCTTCTGCTGTTTTATGCAGTATGAAGTCATTAGGGAATCGTGAGTCAAGTATTGCGATTGAGCCATCATCACTGGCTGTGAATATAACTGAAGCATCAGCCTCACTCCATCCTACTTTTTTTAAAGCTGCCTTGTGATGGGTTGATGTGTGAATACATACTTATTTGGAAATGTCCCATATTTTAACTGTGCTGTCTACTGATCCTGACGCTAACACTGATAAGTTAGAATGATTCAGCGACAATGTAGTTACTGCGTCGGTGTGGCTTCCAGGTTTGAATTTTTTTTGTGTGTTTGTGAACTTCTTAGGTTTTTTCTTATTGGAGATAGCTTCTCCACCGAGGATGGCATCTGGCTGTATAGCCTCAGTAAGATCAAGGTTCCAAATCTCTATTTCTGGAAGAAAGCTAGAAACAATAGCATAATTGCCCCGAGTTGGGTTGTTGCTATTGATAGAACTTAGATTAACTTTAAGCCACTCAATATGGAGAGGAAATGCTGATAACATAATTTCGTGGTGTACAAACAGATTGTTAACATCCTGCTCATAAATATAAACTTCTAGACTGGAGTAGTCTTTATCCTAAAATAAGAAATGGTTTACTATCTTTCCTGTTACGATGAGAGCATCTGTATCCTTGATCAAGTAATCTTCTTTTTCATCATCCGAGAGGTCTTCGATGGCCATGGGGTACTGCCCTCCACCATGCATAAGTTCCATTAGGTTATCTCCAAAGACAGGCATATCATCTTCTTACTGCTCCATTTCTTCTCCATATTGTTGTTAAATGAGACTGAATATTCTGTAGAGTACCCCTCTGAAACCATGGGATCATTTTTCATTTAATTGATTTCCTCTTCGGTGAGTTCTATCTCCCTCGGTACTTTCGCTGCATATCCTTTATGAATCCAAGCAAGACAGGATATGTATGTTTCCGACTCCATTATTGTTATTATATAGGGCAATGACAACAACAATCCATTTCAAAATACTAAATTCACATAATCACCATAAGATACTCTAATTCTGGATTAAGAAATGAAAATTTGATCTAAAATTAAACTATTATTGTGTAGAGAATATTATTTTGACAGAGGCAGTTGAAATGACCAAATTGATATGTGTCATATTAAAAGATAAATTTATGAATCTGACAGCAAAATATAAAAGCAATACAGATTTGCAAACTAAAAGGAGCTTAAAAAGTAAATAAAATGATGTTATCCTTTTGCTGGATTGATTTTGTCATATAATTCATGAATCAAATAATCTTCTACATTACAAAAGTAGTTGAAGTATAGATGCATTTACTAGCCGCTATCTTCATTGACTACAACGCAATTTACTAGGTACTTAACTGAGAATGCTTCATCAATGCTCTTGCAGCACACTCTGCGAACAATCCTCCACTTCCGACTCCGATCACATCTTAAATTTCAAGCACATTTCCTGTGCCATCCAACTCCACTATTAATTATTTATCAATAACAATAAGAGTGGCTTACAAATGTCTAAGCTGTTTACCTGTCCGCCATTGCTTAGCATAATTAATACATGATTTTAGGGTCTGTTTCGGGTACTTTGCCATTACTTGTTACAATCCCTCCATAAGAGCAAAAGAATCTGCTGCGGATCCAGCAAATCCACAAAAGATTCCCTCATCAAGTTTTCTTATTTTTTTGGCATCCGTTTTGACTCTTGTTGAGCCATAGCTAACTTGGCCATCACCAATAATAACTGTTTCGTTATTTCTTTTCAGGGCTAATATGGTTGTATGGTGCCATTGGTCCTTTTCGTTCGAAAATAATCTGCGGATGACTCTGGCTAGCATGATCACAAATATTATTAGTTTTATAATAAATGAAATATCATTTTTCAATTGTTGCCTCGGATTCAATAATCGTTTACTGAATTTATTCAAATTTGTTTTTCTTCAGACATGTCAAGGAAATTATCTAGTAGAATACCAAATTACCTAGAATCATTATAATAAAGCCAAATCCTTGTCCGATTAGCGACCAGAGATTGAGAGATTACCATTTAAAGGAAGAATTTTATTTGCCTAAGGTTGCAGTTACTAACACACCCACCAACCATATTATTATAGTCCTTGAGACATCAACGAGAGAGCGAGCCAAGGAATTAATCTATTTTGAAATTACTGCCCCAATAGTATTGTAAGTTGCCATGGAAATTAAAAGCAATAAAATGGCGACTAAAATTAATGTATTTCCAATCGCCTCGGTAAAATATATTTATGGATCTTACCACACTGCGTCGCCATTAGAATTATAAACACAGGCATTCATTTAAAAAGGGCAATGAGAAAAAGTCAGCAAAGGTATAATAATAAGTGAAATAAGGATGCCAAATATACCCTCCATTCCAATTAATTGTAGGGGAGCTACTTTGTACTTAGTAAGCAGGTACTATTCAGAAACAAAGCGCAAACCACTTCCAATTAATGCAACTAGTATAAGCACATATCCTATGAGGACTTATTTTTTTTATTAAGAGGTTTCTGCATTTAAAAGGAGATTAATTAATCCTGCTATGGTAAGTCCTAGTAAAACAAATCCGCTTCCTATTAATTTTTGGCGTGTTGGTTTGGATTTAAGAATAATAAAAGAAAAAAGAAAGGTTGTAAGAACAGTCCCTCCATGAAGCATTTGAAATATAGAGCTGGAAATGAAATTAAGAGCTATGTATGAGCATATCATCGCTATATAATCAATTACTGCAGGTATAATAAAAATCCACTTGGAAGGTTTTATCACGCCCTCAACACTTTATTTTGGAGTTGAATGATCATTTCCTCTCCTCGCCACACAGTAGAGGACAAAAGAGAGGCAGTAGGAAACATACCGCATTGCTATCTACATAATTTGAAAATTAACTTGCATGTATGGATGATAAAAATGTTTCGAAAGTGTTGCCTACTCTACTTTTTGTTTGTTTTGCAGAGATAGTGCTGAATAATATTAGAATTACAAAGGGTGTTCAAGGAGCCACTGATTAATGCTACTATCAAAAGAATGATGTGCCTTCTTGTCATTAATATTGCATTAATTGCTATCGGGATAAATATATCATCACTATTGATATCGAGATAAATATCATCACTATTAATTTATTTCATCTTTTTCATCTTCAGAAATATTTTTCACTTAACTTTATTTCCGATGAGGCTTTTTTGGGGCTCGACGCAGAAGTCTTGCCTCAAGAAAGTTGCATAACTTTTCACATTATCTTTCTATTAATTCCTATTATGTTACAACAGTTTTTGTGAAATCTGCCCAAACGACTGTATAAAGAGGTTTATTAGGTTATTTCCCTTCAATACTATTAATGCGATCTCCAAAAAGCCAATGACACTGAGTCTTCAAAGGAGTATTAATAGGTATGGTGAATTCGCTGGCAGGTATGCAAACATTTTTATTGTACTATTTTTGTAGTTGTTTTGCCTTTTCGAAGAGTTGATTTTCGTCTTTGTTAATTCGCCTTCCCAATTTACGAATTCTCTTCCTTTCTTCTTTATGCTATAGACGATTTTTTTTTAACCGAACGCTTATCCCAGAAAAATTGTTTTATCTTTTAATCCTTTCGCAAAGAAGATCTATGCTTCGATCATATTATTCTAGCGCTATCAGGACTGATGGATGACGGCGAATGATTTCACTCTTCTTGACCCATTCTGCTTTAGTTTAATGTTGGCCTTTCCAATGAATCAAGTAGCTTTCATTTGCTTAATGTATATTTTTATCCAAAATTTTATGAATTTCCATGTTGTCAATCTTCAATTGAAAGTCCTTTGATATCTAATTTAAATAAATAAAGATGGATCATTTAAATTCAATTTATATAAATTTACACGTTATTAAATTTAATTCATTGTGGTTATTTGCCAAAATCAATTTATATTGTATATCAATTAATCAATAGATATATTTGATAATAGTTATATGGCTACAATCACTAAACTTTCTCGCTTCTTCCCTAATATGCTCTATTTCCAGAGCTCCAGAGTACCCACCTTGCAAGTTCAGGGTGTCATCACTCCTTAAACGTAGTTGCTACCCCATGCAGTACTCTTTACGTTCATGAAATGTTACAAAAAATACCAAAAAATAAGGATAAAATCGCAGTAATAATAAATTCGCAAGGTGGCTGCTTGGCACAGACCAACATTATTATCAAAAAAATCAATCAGATCGCCAAAAGAAACAAGGCGCAGGTCTGGACATTCGGACAAGAATGGGCTCTTAATGCAGGGTTTTTGCTTTTAGCGTCAGGAAACAAAGTTTTTATTGATAGATCAACTGTGGTTGGAGGTTTGGAAGTCGGAGAGTCAAAATTACTTCGAGGAAAACTGGGAAAATATTTGGATACTGTGACATATTCAACTACTCCTTCTTATTTATCTGAGATAAACAGCAACTAAAGTATTGATGCGGCAAAAAAGGAGGAGATTTAGCAAGTTTATCGAAGGTTTAGTCAAGATCTCAACCAGCAAATTACGATAATGAGACAAAACAAATTATAACAAGGATTAGATTTAAAAAAGTGGTACACAGGAGAGGAGGCAGTTAAAGCAGGAATTGCAGATCAAATTGGAGGAATTCATTCAATATTTGGACTCAAAGAAAACGCCTTTGTTTTGGAGCGAGGTTAACTTCAAAAATGGCTAATTCGCATTCGTAAATTAAACATCAGTGATTGAGAGTGATCTATCGATATATCCAATAATAATAATTTGAAATGATAGTTCGTGAAAAATTGTTGTAATAGTTAAGCACTTGGGCCACTTAGAGTCACTGGAAGGAGACTCTTCAATAGTATATAAGTTAAATACTTGAGGTAAAGCCCCTCAGTCCGTATTCTTACCTGCAGCATAAAATGTAGAATAATGAATAGTTAGGTCCCTGCGTCAAAAATTTGATAACTCACGCACTAGTCAATATTATATCTAATTAACAATATTTCTTTCATAAATTGACCCTCTGATTGTGAGTGATCAGTTGATTAAGGACAAAATAATAAACCTCTGCGTAGAAAAATACCAGCACACAAAAATAAAAAGTAGGTTTAAAATCATTTAGAAACTGAAATTCAACAATTTGTTGCCATTATACTATTACCCTTAGAATCCACTCGCAAGGACGACTTTATTCAATTAATTGATGAACTTTTAGATCGGTAAATATACACTATACTCTAACATGCCAGCATTCTTTACCACACAGTTATTTATCGATCAGCCCTATAATAGTTAACCTATCTAGAAAATCTGCTGGAAGCATCTAATATTACTTTATCCCGTCCTCTTTTTTCCCAATATCTCAATACCGTTACTGAACCAGTTTCAATGTAGAAAATAAACTATTTAGCCTTAAAAAAATAGGAGTCGAACTGCAACGTTAGGGACTTATCCACAAGGTTATTGGTGCATAAATTATCGGAAGAATCTTCCCATGATGCTGTTATTTGTTAATATTTTGGCAATGTAGCCTATCAAAAATAGAAAAAGAATAAAAAGTAAGATAAATCATTTGATAGGTTTCAGATGTCCCGAACCATCTGATAAACATCAATGGTTGAGTTTTAGAGCTTGCTGCTTAGTTTGGCTAAGCCTAGCACCACATAGAGCAATTTGCTCTATGGCCAAGCGAGGCATTTCTATTCTTTTAAAGCTCTTCCAAGAAACTCCCATCCTTTTTTTAAGGAGTTTTGTATCTAAAGTTTCTTACAACCAACTTTTATTCCCTGTAAAACTCCATTTTTCAGATTCTTCCAATTGATAAGTGCGTACATGTTGCGTTATTTGAGAAGTAACTGTTATCGAGTAAAAATGTTGCAGCAGGCCGTGATATAGCACTCAGGAGCAACAATAATCTATTCTTTTAGCTTAGAAGCAATGAAAAGAGCAGTGCAGCCCAAGAGTTGAAGTTTAGAAGGGAGCTCATCAACTTGTTAGAGATATTGATCAAGAATGATGACAGAAGTGAGATAAGTTTATTGTGAGTGTTTAAAAGTCACAGTTGCCAGTTTTTAAAGCCATTGTAAAAGTTTGGCCCTCATTTTTGGAAGAATCTGTTTTTCCAATTGTTTTTTCGGTTGGCACTGACTGCGGAGATTGCTAAAGAAGACATCAGGCTCAAGTTAAGACTGTATCTGGGTGTAGGCCGAGGTGAGGGTAGTAGTTTTCAAAGGAAGGGTAATTGATTGCGTTTAAGTCATAGAAATGATTATCTTGAAATAATGACATTTCCCCGCTTGAGGTAATATTTTTAATGCATCACTAATTCAAATAATAAAGCAAATAGTATGCAAACAACGGCATTTTGTCAAGATCCCCAAGGCATTAGTCCCTGCCACTTTTCTTAAGTTAACAGCACCCCTACCTCCTCACTTTAGGCTTGTCCCAGCCGGTTATCATTCTTTTGCCCAAAGATGCTTATTTTGTTTTGAACAATCAAAAAATTCATTAAAAAATATTTAGATCAATTTAGGGAAGAATGGAGGGAACTGAGATAGGGTATGAGTGGAAGGAAGTTGTTGACGATTGATTGTTGCTTATTAATATTAATTGTTGATTTGTTGAGCCATAAATCTTTTAATAACTTTGTGGTAAGCTATCAGAAGAAAAACAAATCGAAAAATAATGTTGGGCCTTCTACAAATGCAGATATACTTCAACTAATTCATCTGAAGCCATTTTGAAAATATTAGTAAAAATCTTGATCATCTAGATTTATTCATCATCACTCTCATATATAATGATTCATCCAATAAAATTGTATTTCTTTTGCCAATTTGGTCAAAGCTGTCAAATGATAATTATTATAGTAGTTTATTGATCAATTAATCATAATATCATCTATCTAAAAAATCATATTCATGGAAAAAAACATTCAATTTTCAACTGACCAATTATTCTCATCAAAGATAGATTTTATTTTTATTCTAGACAGGCTGATCATTTAATATATCTTATTATCAAAGAATTAATTTATTGATTTTATCGAGCAATGTCAGGAAGGAAAGAGTAGTCCCAATGGGCTTATCATGCCAAAACAGAACATAAGAAAAACGACAAAGAGAAGAAAAACAAAAATCATAATCTTTAAGAACTCGAGATTATTTAGTAGTTCAATTAGGAAAGATTGATGTAGTTTTTGGAAAGCAAATACGACAAGATACTCGAAAAGGATGAAGAACTGTACATTAAACTGAACCATGCTATACTAATAAAGATAAGATAAATTAAGACTGAATTTTTAAATACAAATAAACAAGCGATATGCGATTTCATCAAAAAAGGAAATGGAAATCTTAAAGATTAACAGTATCAAGCAATGCTTAGGCATGAGGCCTATCCCAATCCAAATGATATACTCATAATTTAAAAACCTATCAACGACCTAAGATACGTACTAATTACAATTAATAAATAAACTCAGAATAAACAAAGTAGATTATTCTTTTGCGATCAGATGCCTTAAAAATGTGATGATGACCTGGATTTAAAGAGGCTCAAAAAGGAAAGCATTGCCTTCTTGTAAAATTTTATAAGACTTAAAAAAAGAATTCAAAAAGAAGTCGAAGGCAAATACTGATCTCATTAGGCATATATTGATCTATTAATATAAAAAAGGATTGTGGCATTCTTACTTTTGCATAATTTTAACATGAAAATTGTCTGAAAATGTTGGTCGATTTGTCGCCATCTTAAAAAATACTATTTAAATAATGATTGTGGAATCATGCGGTTCTTTTCTTGAACGCATCAACTTTTTTTTGGAGTGCTCGGCTGCGCTTGATGTTGGGATCATTCCTCACAGATCTCCTCCTGTTTCTCAAAAACTTCTGGTTGACGCCACTGAGGGAGCCATATTTCTGCCTCCTTGGTTTTTTGATACCGTTCTGATGGTTCTTGTGGTTTTGATTTTTAGAGGAGTGATTTTTATCTTTAGCCATTTATGATCACCAATTATTATATATAATTTCAAATTAATTAATATTTATTTAATCAATAAAAGCCATGGATCATGTACGCTTTAGGTTTATTGCTGCTAATTCTTGATTCGCATGCTCTTTCGCTAAAATTGAAGGGTATTTCTTTGTTGTTTATGCGTTTTTAAATTTAGGAAGGGGCTCAAGGGGAACGTCACCTCTTATGTGAGAAAATAGGGTGGATGAAACTCTCCAAGGTATTCTTCCCTATTTAATTGCTTGATCCCTTTTTTATTGTACATCTTTTGTATAGATAACTTCATGATATCCACAATTGATGTAGCCTCCAGTTACCCATTCGAACTGTTTTCCAGCTTGCAACAATAAATGCCCTTCGGGGACAGATACTTTAAACTTTTCTCCACTTCGAAGCCATGCAAACAATCCAGGATATCTTGACTTTCCGTGAATGGTGAGGAAGTTAAAGTCATAGTGGAAGCCAGCGAAGACAGTGCCCAAATCATAGCGAGTAAGATCGCTGCCTGTGGGAGCAAGTTTATGAGGCCCTCTTTTCATCATTGAAGAAAAGACTTGCCTCTCCAATCCCATTCCAATAGCAGCCATCTCTGCAACGGTAAAGCAGCCATCAATCATATGATTACCCCATGCCTCAACAGTAGTTTTGAACTCAGGAAAGTCTTCGGGAAGTTTATTTTGAGCGATATCACCCATCACATCTCCAATGTTGTAGAAGTATCTCCACTTGGCATCATGTGGAGGAGGGGAAGGAGTGTCAGCCTTGTTTCCATTCACATAGGCTGATGTGACTTCAGGAAGATCTCTTGCTCTTTCTGCGAATTCTGGTGTGGCTCCAACTTGGAAATCGTATTGAGGGAAAATATCGGGCACAGGTCTTCCAGCATAGAATTCCACAGATCTTTTCTGGAAGAATTTCTCCATCAGATCAAGGAAATTGTTATTCTGATCAACATTAACTCTTGGATCCTTGATGATGAGGCAGCCATATTTTTTGAGAGCCTAAGCAACAGCTTTGCAATCTTGTGTGTAGTTTCCTGATTCTGTGAGGAAGTTCTTGACATCTACGATGGGGACGGAGAGGGAGGAGCTAAAAAGACAGCGCAATCTGTTGAGAGTTAGCATCTTGTTTAAAATAAACTATAAATATATTCAACAAATAACTCCAATTTCCATCATCCCTCTTCTTAAATCAGAAAAGGGTCAGTCTAATCAACTAAATATGCAAACCCTCAGTTCTCCTATCAATTTTTTACAATTATCACAATTTTCTTATTATTTTTTATTTTTTGCATGACGTCCATTTGCAAATATACCATTATCAATAAATTCAATTTAAAAATATGCCAAAATATATATTTAGTAATTTAAAGTGATGACCTCAAGATACTAGGATTAATAGGTGCAGAGATCCGTTCAGGTTCAATGTCGAGATGGCCCCATCACGGAAAGAAAATGCACTGATGTCTTTTGCTGCATCTTTTACCTTCTTCTTCTCGGATCAATCATCTTCTTGGCTTTCTTCGCCAGCACGGCTGCGAAAAAAACCCAAGCTGATGTATAGAATGAACTTCAGCAAGTGTAAGGTGCTTCACCTTTGCTGGCAATATCTCAAGCTGCTCTCTATATTATATTGAGCTTAACTTTTGTGATTGCTATCAGTCTTCTGCTTGTAATCACAAGTTTCCTCATTCCCTCAATTTCAGCGTACATATTCATTCCTCTTCTTCTTATTCTCATGCTTCTTTTGGGAGCAGGATTTCTCTATCGCTACTTTGGTAATCGGCTTCCCCTTGTTAGTGAAGATTTACAATCCCAATACGCAGGCGAGCACTCTGTAATTTCTCTGATCATTGGAGTAGCTTTTCTGGCTGGATTTGTTATTTCTGTGATAGTTCTAATCCTCAAACAGCAAAGAATCAAATATGTTGTAGCAGCTCTTAGTTTGGCCAAAATCTGCTTCTGGGATAATGTCTACATGTTTCTGATTTCGATCTGTCTGTCTGCAGTGTCCATTGGTGCGCTATATTTCAATTTGAGATTACTCTAAATTGCCCAGCTTCAAGCCGATGGGCAGCAGATTATTAATTCTAACATATTCTCCATCTTGATCTTGGCAGAAATGCTTTGGACTCATGGTTATCTACAGGCTTATTCTGATTTCCTATTTTAGTCCATCGCTGTACATTGGTATTTTAATTAAAAAAAATATCCAGATGGCTACAGTACAATTGCAAAAAATCTTTGTCCAAGTTTGGGGTTATCATTCCGACACATCGGTACGATATCATTTGGATGGATTCTGGCTTATATTCCGGAATCACTCAACGTTTTGCTCCATCAGTGTCAATAAAAGGCTTAAGGGTGCTATAGTCTTTGCTGTATTTGTCACAAATGTGCTTGCTAACACCTCAGTAAATACTGTTATATTGGAACCATTATGTATTCTGAATCTTTTTGCAAATCAAGTTCCTTGGTAAGGGATATTAGATTGACTGCAAAGCATACCTTCCCATAGCTATACATGATTGGTAATTTCTATATAACTCTTATGAAGATCTTTATAGTACTAACCAGTCTTATTATCTGCTATTTTTTGATCGCTCAAGAAAAAGCCCAATAATATAGCAAAATTCTCAATCTCATTGCACCTCTCATTGTAATCATTCAATAATTAAGGTTACCTTTTTGGGGAGCTTATAAATCGCCAACCATTTCATGGACTCTACTGGATTAGTGGGCGATACAATTTATCTTACATATGTGATTGATTACAACAGTGAAAGCACAAATTTCGGAAACCTGAACGCTTAGCATTGCCCAAAAGATGCCTACGAGGTCATTCGATAGGCCAAGATAAATAAATACACCGTGTACGAATGATCTTTACATTTTGTTCGAAACAATGTCCGATTGAATAAGATGTTAAATAATGGAGTTATATATTTCTTGATGAATAAATATGAAATAATAGACGTGATCGATGAAGGAGCATACGGTATAGTATGGAAAGCTATGAACAAATAAATCAATTGTTTGGGTACCTGTTGAAGTAGTGAGTTGCGATCAAGGAGTTTAAGGAGGGGGACGAGGATTAATTTACCAGAAAAACCATCCAAAGATAAATCAAAATGCTTAAAATGCTTAAAAGCGACTACGTGGTGGGCCTCAAGGAGGCCTTTAAGAAGAAAGGGAAAATATATCTCATTTTCGAATACTTCTAAAAGAACCTTTTGAATCTCATCGAAAAATATGAGCATGGCTTATAGCCTAAACTTATTAACATGGTCATTTATAAAACCATTAAATGTCTACAGTATCTTCACTCCAAAAATATTCTTCATCGAGACGTCAAGCCTTAGAATATCTTACTTAATGGAGATTATTCTATTTTGAAAATGTGTGATTTTGGCTTTGCTCGCTTTCTTCCTTAAAGGGAGTATGATTTGACTGAGTATGTGGCAACTAGGTGGTATAGAAGCCCTGAATTGCTTGTGGGATAACCTTACGGTAAGCCAGCTGATATTTGGGCTCTTGGTTGTATAATAGGAGAGTTAGTTGATGGTCAGCCTATGTTTCCAGGAGATGATGAAATAGATCAACTCTATATGATTAAAAAATCAGTAGGAGATTTGACGAGCAAGCAGCAAGAATATTTTAAATTAAACCCGAAATTCGCCAGTATAGAACTTCCTGATGTTAAACGTCGATAGACTATCGAAACTCGATATTTAGGCAATATCTAAAAGAATGCCTTGAGTTTCATGAAGGCGTGTCTAAAAATGGATGCGAAGGAGCGTCTTACTATATAAGAGGCACTCAAGCACCCCTATCTCCTCAGTTATAGTATTGATGATAATGAATTTAATAATGATGAGCTTAACTTATTGGCCCAAAGAAAGCCTCCGACTAAAAATTAATCAAAAGCTTCTCTTTTTTCACTCAAGGAGGATGAAGATAAAATATCACCACAAAAATCACATTTCAATAAATTTGCCAGCAACAAAGGACTCAAAGTATTGGTCGGATCATTAGCAGAAAAAGATTTGACCTTAGCCAATCCAATTAACTAATCAATCGGACAAACGGCAATTCTTAAGAAAAAATCACATACAAATCTGGCAGGCAATAAGCATGAAGGATAATCTCCAAAATTTAAAGAAAAGCAACTAAAAATTAATAAAATGATGTCTGAATAAAAAAATCTAAAATTGAATGTGGATCTTAACTTTAAAATAAATGTCAAAATAAATCAAAAGCTGAGTGAAAAGAAAGATATTAGACAACAAATTGAGAGTAAACTAAATTTGCATGACTCCAAGAGCAAGTTTTTCCCTGAGATAAAGAATAATAGTAAAGGTATGAGATATCAACTAAAAATAAAAAATCAAAGGTAGCCTTATATTTATCTAGACCTAGTCAGGTAATAGGTGTGATCGGGGAAAGTAAATAGTTAATAAAAGGATACAAAGCGAATCTTCATCACTGAATAATTTATTTTTTAAATTATTTATATATTATTATCCATTTAGCTAGTAAATAAATTTTAAGGTAAGATGGACCGATTATGAGATAGAATTAATACTTGAATGAATAATAACATTAATAATCAAATATAATTGACTTACTTGACTTATTTGACTACAATTAATTAAGTGACCTATAATCATTTGTCAATCTATTTGACAGCATGAGCGACAATGAATCAGAATTTAAACCTGACTTTGGAATGAACTAAAGTCCAAGATCAAAGTCTATGACTCCTCCTGTTGAACTTAAAAAAAGTAAAAAATCAGTTGAGAAAGTCAAAGGGGGAAAAGGGGGAAAGAATGAAAAAGCTGACAAGCAGACTGAGAAGCAGAATGAGAAGCAGCCAAAAAAGAAAAAAGAGAAAGAGAAAGAGAAATAAAGTAAAGGGAAAAAGGAATAAGAAGGGATGTAATAGGCTAAAGCCTTTGTTTTGGGCTATATGTAAAAACAAAATAGACCATACAATCTGTTGAATGTCTATGATAATCTTCACGGAAAATTCAAAAAACCATTATTGGAAACCATTCTTAACTAACTTACAGAAGAACAGAAGTTGACCGCCAAATAATTTGGCAAAAATATTGTCTATTTTATTAATCAAGATAAATTCAATGTTCGCAAAGAAACCATTGATTAACTTGCATCCCAGTATACTGAGCTTAGAATTGAAGAAGTGGAACTTAATGAAAAATACAAAAAGGTTTCGGATTAGTATAAAAAACTCATGAACCGGAGGACTATTTCTGATATTAAAAAAGGAATCAATGAATTGGAGAAAAAAATTCAAGAATTAATATTGAAAAAAAAGAGATTGATGACTGAAGGAAGTGAAAAGGTTGATGAACACATTGTGGAAAAAATTGAGAAAGAATAAATATTCCTCAGAAAGTAGGTAAATAAAAGACGCAAACTAACACGCTAATGTTTATCGATGTGGGGAGAAATGCTATAAAAAAAGATAGCAGAAGTTGCCTAAATGATGGGTGTATAGATATGATTGATCGAGATTCATCTATAAAATTAAACGTTAGCATCTTATTTTATTTGAGACTATTTGAAGTCCAAATTAAAATATTAACATAATATCAAACAAAGGATATCAGATGGAAACCAACCTAGTAGTACACAAAACCACTGAGCGTATGCAATGTCATCTGTATGACTGCTTCACTGGTATATTGCCGCCTAAATAGACATTCATTCAATCATTGATATTTGCAACCCAAAATATCTGTTGAGATACCATTCATCAAAGTTAGCAGAAATGAGTATATTTAATAAAGAGTTTACTTCAGTTTCTAAAGTAATGAATCAGTAATTTAGACATTCAAGTTAGCATCTTTGACTAATATCAAATGTTTTCATTTTTGGGTTAATAAATCCACAGCCCAGTGCAAATTTATCGCATATGATGGATAGAAGATCACAGTTTATGGTATAAAAATAGAATAGCAAGTCTATTTTATTGAATAAAAATGTCAATGCAATGTCAAACTTGAAGCGAATGATCAGCTTGTTTATTTATCAATGCCAATTTAAAAAGATGAAACTACCTAATATCTTATCGGCTACTCCAAAGCAGATGACTTCTACTTAATTAAAATTTAAACCAGAAATAGAGTGGATAAAGTATAGATCTTAAAGTTAAATGATGGTGATCGTAAAACCGGATTCTTTTCTTGGTTCTCCAAAACTAAAAATTAGCATTACGTTGATATTTAAATTCATCCATTTATAAGCGATCGAGTAGAGAATAAATTACAGTTCATTTCTATTCGAGACAATACCATAATGCTTCATAACGTTGAATTAAATCGAGAGTTAAGCAAATCAGCAGTAAAGATGGTATCATAAGTAAAGAATTCTCAGGCTATATTGGATGTGAGTGGAGGTCGACTGGTTCAGACCATTTTTACCCCGAATGATTAATATTAAGTACGAGATGCTGTAATTTTAGCAGCCTATAATAAAAATGGTTTTATAATCCTTCTCCAAATAAACCTAAATCTTTAAAATACAATAGACATTCAAGTCACTCCAATCTTCGATAACATTCCTTCGAAAGATTTTTCAATGCTGAAATCTAAATAGTATTTATACTTTGTGCTTACTGATTAAAAATCAAAATCTTTCCAAGTTTTAAAGCATATAGTGAAAGATAAATCGAAAGTGCAAAAATAAAATGTATACCCTCTCAAGCCAATTTATACAAATAAAGAAAAAATATATTTAAGTGTTGGGTTAAAATAATTGTTTTTAATTAGTTCTACAAACATTCACAAAATTACTCTAACTTAAGATATTGTAGAAGATAGCTAGGTTAAGAAAAGCTAGTTTAGAAAGATTACTTTGAAACAGTTTCAAACCAAAATCAATAAATGTCTTAGCATTGGAGATTTGGAACAGCTATCTCATCAGTTAGAATAAAAATAGGCTATTATGTCTAATTGGCTGCATCCCTAAAAAGAATCAGAGCTATTAGACCATAATACACTTTAAGAGATAACCTAAAACATTATATGCACTCATATTGTCCACCAAATTATGACAAGCGAATAATATCCGTAGCTCATGGAGCTTCTCAAATACCAGTCCAAATCTGATCCATAAAAAGAGGAAGCTCTTTAAAATGCCATTAAAGAATGCGAACAATATTCAGTCAAGAAATTGATTGGTTATATCGTCGAGTTAAAAATGTATGCTCTATTTATTGAAGGCATCTTATAAGGGCTAAACAATCATGGCCTTAAATAATCCAGCATTGTGTTGATAAAATAGCTGTGCTAAGAATAAGTAAAGAAGTGTTTGACTGTTTTTCGAAAATAATAAAAGCATAATCCTACTCTATTCAAACTTCTCATAAACTACTCAATTTATTTTATGAAAATAGACTAGGAAGTATTTCAATACTTGTTTGATGTAAAGCAAGAAACAAAGTTGGTGAAAGATTTAATCCTAAACTACAAATTGGAAAAACAATTTATCACTTACTTTGTCTCATCTAAAATAGTGTTTAGTCACGAATAATTTAGAGAACTAATACAATATCTTTTCATCAATAATAAAGATAGGTTTAACTTGTTTGTGAGAAAATTGATGTTTGAAATCAAGTCAATTGAGGAAAGCAATCCGAATTTCATGTTATAACATGCTTAAATCATAGTCAAAGGATTAAAAGACTACTCGGAAGCAGTGATGTAAATATTTTAACAGACTTATCCTGGATTGATGTTTTTCTTCTTTTTGAATTCAAATGCAAGAAGGGAAGGAGCTGAGATGATACAGAATATGGCTAAAGAATGTCCTGCCGAAGACTCTTATGTATATATATGATCATTTAGATAATGCAGTTACCATTTGCTTCCGAGTTAGGGAATAGTAATTGGGTTCTGGATGACGCTTTGCGAAACAGAAAATAGCAAATTAACTCTAAATCATAAAACCAACTCATTGAAGAATTAAACAATAACAAAATTTCAAAAATATAATCTCGTCAAAAAATATCAAAATCTTTGAATAACAATAACACATTACTTGTAAGTGGTATAGACAGACAAAGGAAATCTCAAGGGTAAAAATGATTGAGGAAGTGATTGAATTAGTTTATTAATTTTATTAACTCATGAATAATTCTAATGACAATGCTCATAATCCAAAATTCTTCAAGCAATTGCGCCATAATTTATGTGATAAAATCAATAAATCAAAGCCAAGTGTCATCTTGTTTTTTCAGTCTTAAGTCTTGAAAATGATTAGAGTTGTAGACTATGAAGGGTATTCTTGACTTATTATTTTAAATCTTCTCCAAAATTATATTTCTTCTCATAAACAAATTGCTTTTTTCTTAATGAAAAGGCAATATCCATTGTGTTCCTAAAGCACAGCTGCGTTTGATTATGCATTTATACACTTTTTGATTTTTTACTGCGAATGAGTTTTTATTCGAAGGAAGATTACTAGTTTTTTACTAAACTTTATTTAATGTGTTATTTCAATTTTAGGGCTTTATCAAAAAGGTTCACTAGAACTGCACTTTTACTATCAGTTGTTATTAAGGCATATTGCATCTATTCTCGAAGACTCTATAACTATTTTTACTGCTTTTTTTTAGATGAAAAATTTTTCTTATAAGACTTTATAGATTTTCGTTGTGGCTTGATCATTCTTTCAAAGTAAGTAATTTCAGGGATTCCAAACTTGTTCATTTGATGAAATTTTTCTTTTACTCTTTGAAACTTCATTGAGGGAAGATCCTTTCTGAGATAACTTGGTAGACTCTTCCTCGCAGTGGAAATCGTTGAATTCCAGTTGTATCCGTCGTACTACCTTGGATAAGGCAACTTGTTAGACATAAAATCATCTTCAATGGTCTCGAATGTGTCCATTTAAAGCTAAATAATAAAATAATATGCGATATTGGTCTTTTGATCAGCACAATGAAAAACTAAAATAATATTTCCTTTTATTATGATTGATAAGAATTTATTACCTTTTAAAACATTGATTAAATACTCTCAATAAAAAAACATTAGAATCTTATAATTATTCTTTCAATCTTATGACTATTTAAGCCTGGAGGATTATCCAAACAATTTTTTAATTTTTATGCTTTACCAATCGCTGGCTAAAATTTTCCAATGTTAACTTGATAAATATTCCCTTTTAGTAAAAAATGTTTCGTAAAATTGCTATCTTCTACTTTTAATGGTTTATAAGTATTTTCCCTTTAATTTTTATAATCTTTCAATGGAGATGTTTTTGGAAGCTGGAAGAAATACAACTTATTTGTCTCTCTATTTATAATCAAAAAAAGTGGTTTAATTACATATTCTAAAGAAATACACTTAATTCATACTTATTATTACAATATTTTATTTTACATATAATAAAAAGCAAAATGACAACAGTTGATGTTGAAGCGTACGGATAAACTCACCAAATTAAATATGTAAATAATTACTAACAATTAAAGCAAAAAATCAAGGCATCTTTTTCTATAGCGGAGGAGATGGTGTGGAAAATATACTACTAGGATGATGGAGACAACATTTATATAGAAGGATAAAATGATTTTTAAAATATTTTGGATAGAATTTCAGATTAACGAATCTCGCTATTTGTTTAATTTGGATAGATTACATAACATCGATAAGCAAAATAGATTCTTAATTTTAAAGATTTTAAGGCAAAAACATAAAACGAAGGTTAGAGTCATGGGGATAAAAGCATTTCTGTAATTTAATAAAGAATTAAGTTTGATGCTAAATAACTGCCAACTAACGCAATCTCCTAAATTAAATCTTCTAAATAAAAAGCCAATAATGTAGCATAATAAAAAACAACTAATAATAGGTAATAGTTTGATTTAGATATTTTGGCCTTTATTGAAGAACCATCACCTGCTGATTCTACCAAATTAACAAAAATAGACAGCGAATAGATAATATTATCGTAGTAAATACATTTCTAATCGCAAACTGATAACTAACATAAAACAATCAATAGATTGTCATTGTAATTGCCTTAAGATAATGATTAAATTCAAAAATTATTTCAAAAAAAGGAAATTAAAACTGAACAAACTGAGAATATTTTGTAGAGAATTTTAGTCAACCAAAATGACAATATTAAAAGCATCCCAGTTTAGCCAACTCCTAAATTTAATATCATAGACCAATTAGGTTTCTTCAATGATAATCCTGTAAATTCATCTAAAACTGAAGAAGAATACACTCGCTATAACTAGTTGAAGCAGAATAACGATTTGGCCATCCCAAAATGTGATGCTAGTGTTCAAACTACTTAATTATATTAAAAGAAAATTAATTCTTGCTGTGTTATGTGTGGAAAAAAGTAATCAATAATTAGGCTTTATGTTTACATGCATAGTTGCATTCTATGTGAAATATGTAAATAGCATTGGAGTTTGGAACCAAAGCCTAGGCTGTTCAGAAGAGGGGGTTGAATATATGATTGATTTACGGGTATGTAATAGCCGAAAATTGATTAATCAATAGCAATTGCATAGAATCATTGACTTGAACTTTCAGAACTGGTTCTATTTGTTCGAATTCTACTCTTTTTCCCTTATTTCTTTTGGAAGTGCCGACTTTTTTTAGAATGGTGTCTTTTTTTGTTCTTCCGGTGACGAGCTTATCGCTCATAATCGGAAGAATTACTTCGGCTTGACTCACTGGAAGAGGATGAAGATTAGGACGAAGAGGAAGAACTTCTGACTCTTTTCTTCGTTTTGCGATCCCTACTGCGAGATACTGACTTTCTCCGTGATCTTCTTTTTTCTTTAGGAGCCTCTCTTTTTTATTATTTGACGTTTTATGCATTTCCGTTGGTTCTCTGCCGATTTGGGCAATTTCTTGCTATGTGCCCTGGCCTACCACAATCGTAGCAATTCCTATTGCGAGAGACAGATTCATCCCTCCTGCACTAGCCTCCTCTTTTTTGCTTTTAAACTCGAATTTTTTTGCCATCCATCATCTTACCATTCAGCTCCCTGATAACTTCATTCAGCCTTTATGTCTCTTTAATCTCAAGGAAAGCAAAAGAGTATTGTTGATTGAAACTTCGTTTGATATCGATTGATTCTATCGTACACTTTGCCGAAAATAACTCTCGAAGTTTCCTTTACAATGAATCTATGTGTTCCTCTCCACTCAGTCCCGACACAAAAATTTTGTTTTAACTCTAAGTAGCATCTTTGGATTGTGATCTCTTTACATCTTTTCTTCGACTACGCGATCGAGAAGAGCCAGACCTACTCTTTGAACTCCTAAGGACCATGAACTGTATTAATTATAGTCTTCACCACTTCAATTAAGTATAATGATTTATACAATTAAACTAATTTGATGGGTCAACTTATCGGACTGTTATTATCTTAAAAGCTGGAATAAAGATGGAAATATTATAATTATGGCCAAGAGATTAAGTTTAATTAATATTAAATTCTTAATGACCATTTATTTGTTATTTAGAGAACAGACTTTGTGTTCTTTTTTAATAATAGGCAAAAAAATAGAGTTTCACTTAATTAAAATTTTATTTCATTATAATATGCATAATAAAGTCGGTGAAAAGAGTTATCGATAAAAAGAAGGGTTTAATTTAAGTCATTTTTATTAAGATTTACATCGAATATAAAACTCTTTGAAAAAAGGACATGAACGCAAGTCTATTAATTCTTTAAACAAAAAAACAAAAAACAAATATTAAAGCCAAAATACATCAACCAAGGTAGCTATTCTTTAGAAATAAATTGGTCATAAAGATCTCCTTTTAAATAAAAATCACTGCTTGGATCTTCCAAAGAAAGAATTAAAAATAGTCAAAACTGCAAGTCTATTTCAAGGAAAAATAGGAAAACATAATGGACAATCACTATAAAATTAACTGCTTGTAAATAATGTGATCGGTCAATAGTAGAATGAAAAAGGCATTATGTAGGAAGAACAAGATAAATTAAACGAATTGTCGCAGTATAAATTCTATGAATCAAAGTTATTGAACTTTAAAAATAAAAAGCAGCATATCAAAACATTGAATCATTTATAGAGAACGAAGGAAACACCTTCAAGATTGTTTTAACGCAAACATAAAACTAATAATACTAATAGCCACATTATAATCAAACTAAAGAATTAATTGGTCAAAAGAAATGAAATTTACTAATACGTCTAAAAAAATATAATGGAAGAAAATGGGTAAATAAAATAAGACAAAAATATTAATTTAGCAGCTACATTATAGTTACATTTTTAAAACCATCAAAAGATGAAGTTAGTGATCGATCTTTTTAAAAGGGTTTGTGAACTTTAAACAGAAGACTTAAATATACTGCATTCCTTTTTAAAATAAGGAGCCAATCAATCGGAAAGCATAATTAATCAATCTTTATGAGCAGATGATAGGTTTATTTATTATCAATTCTATATTCCAACCTAACTTTTCATTAGTAGTCATTCTGATCATGTCTTTTAAAATCTGTTTGCAATATAGCCCTTGAATAATTGATGGTATATAAAGAGATCGATATGTCAAAACCTCTTATAATCTCATTTTTTGTATATATCAACAAAATGTGCGAGACAGACGAGTTTATTCGAGTTCTAAAAAACTGGCGAGAGCAACAAAGCCATACAGTTATCTGTGTGCTTCAGCGTATCAATGCTGTCAAGATGTTTAAGGGTTAATAACTGAATCACATCGCCGATGCCCTCTCTGAGTTTCACAGAGAAATTAATAAAGCAAAGGAGGGTGAGGTGGAGCCAAAATGGTATGAACACTGTATCAATCTTAAGAAAAAGCTAAAAAAATGGCAAGATGTTCAGGAAAAAGAAAAAAAAGATAGGCCTCAACTCGAAAAAAGACCCAGTCAAAATGTTGACTATCCAGACAATTTGACTGCTGGCCGTGGGCCAAAGGAAACTCATCTACTGAAGTATCTCTATCGAAGCTTTATCACCAATTTTGAATAGGGAGCTAATGCTCCATAGACTATTACTTTTCTACAAAACTTGTTGAAACAGTTGAAAGAGTTATTTTAAGATAAAACTGAGGAACTAATGAATAAGCGCATAAACTCAATTTGCTTAAGATTGGGTCGATAAAGCTCTCGATAGTCTAAAGGCCGCATGATGAAAGGATAAATTGTGAGTTATGATGTTGCCAAAGATGATGAAGAGGTCTACATGGATGAAAAAGCAAGAGAAAACATTAAACAAATTCAGAAGGCTCAACTGCAGGAGAGTCAAACTGGTTTCTATGATGAAATGAAAAAGAACATCAATAAAGATGCTTGTGAGGAGTGCCGCTATTGTCGCAAGAAGAAAGCATTCTGCTAAGACCAGAAACAGATTCGTGCATCAGATGAACCCATGACTAGGTTCATGCGTTGCAACTAATGTGGGAAGGCATGGAGAGACTGATAATTTATAAGCCTCATATCTGTCCAAACTTAATTACATGATCAAGTAGGCATTAATTTTACTTATAGATGTTTTTTCAATCATGCAATTGTCAGTTAAAGAGATTGTCCTCATCATCTTCGTTTTTCTGGCCGCTTTTTTTCGCTGAATTTTCTCCTTGATTTCCAGTCGTCAAAGGTGGAATCTGAGGCTCCATTTCAATGTCTCCATTCGCAAAACGATCAAATAGTAAGTTAGCTGCCATATCATCGTTTTTCTCACAAGCAAAGAATGCTTGAGCAGACTCAATTTTGCTAAATCCTAGTTGTCGAAGCTATATTATATTGATTTTACTCTATTTATAGATTGTACGTCAGCTTATGAAATCTTAATTGTTTCAGGATGTTATTCAGGTTGATCTTATTAGTCCTCTTATGCTTCTCCTTCATGACCTCCTCCGGAAATAATCCTTTGAAATTCATTTGGAAATTGTGAGATCAACTGTATTAAATATATTTTACGTTAAAGAGTTATGGAGATGTTTGAGAAATCTGGACCAAAATAGGTTACAAAGCCAGCGGATTCTATCTAATAACATCTCGAATATGAGCAAACTGAGGATTATTGAAAAGGGTCTCCAACTGGGCTATCCCGAGTTGGTGTCTGTCTCCACGGACTGGCTCAGCCACTTGCTGTGGTTCCTTCTCTAAAGATTTTTATTTGAGATTCGCCGGGATTCCGTTGAGTAGGTATTATACAGCTCTTTCAATATTATTGGATGCTGCTCTCAATGCTTCAATACATTTTACTCTTGGAAACCCCATTGACATTAAGTCAGTGATATCTGCTTAATTGACTTGAGGTATAGATGGTTTAAGAACCTCTTTCTTTTCCTAAATTATCTGAGCTGAGATTTCTTTTTTTTCTTCCTTTTCGAGTTGGTCACTTATGGGAGCTTATACTTTAACATCTTCCTTAGGTTTTGGCTGCGGCTTCTGTTTAAGACGATATCTACTTGAATCTGAGACATCACAACTAAGAAGTCTGTTTCTTTGATTCCTATTTTTTCAATGGTATCCTCATTGTTGATAGTTTTGCCTTTGTAGACAATTTTAAGTGAATCAGCTGGGATATTTTTCGCCTGTTGTATCTTAGCTTTGAGGTGAGTCACCTGTATACTTGAAGAAATACGGTATCAGTGCAGTGAAGTTAAACTTGGAATACCTCTCCCTTCAAATTCTTGATTGATAGTTTCATTAATTATATTGAACCAAAACTAACTGCTATTAAAAACGATGCAAATATGTTATTATTAAGCAAATATAATATTTTAGGCGCCTATATTGTTAATAAAAGATAGTTGAGTAATTCTTAAAAAGAATTCTCATTTTTATGAGATGTGCTTATATTTATACATTTTGCAATTATTAGTGATATAATTCAATTATGTAAAATTCGAAAACGGCTGCAGTTTAACATCAACTCGAGTCCACAGTCACCAAGGACACCCCAGCTAGCAAACTCAAATAAGAAATGAAGAGATATATGTCTAGCATTGCTTCAAATCCCAATCCAAAAGATCACCATTAGAATTAACCAATCTAACGTGATCAATAAGAACGCAGCAGGAGTCGTTAAAAAAATTATAAACGATCCTCCAAATACAAAAACTATTAAAAATATGAACCAAATTATATATCGAAGCAGAATAAAGCTACCAAATAGTCATAAAAAGATCGCAACTCATCTGGCAGCGATAGACCAACTATCAATAAAAGTTCATATGACGGTGAAAGAAAAGGAGGCAACGGTGGAGCTGAAAAATATTATAAAACTCGGCTGTGCCCTCAATTTATAGATGGAAAATGTGAAAGAGGCATGAAATGTACATATGCACATGGCGAGAATGAGCTTCGCTAATGTAATGCTTCATTTAAGACACAACTCTGCCATCGATTTGCTCGGGGAGGGTGCTAAAAATTAAGAGAGTAATGCAAATATGCTCATGGACCATCTGATCTTAGATCCAATGATTCTGGAAGAAATAATGAAAAAAATTATCATAATGATAATTAAAATCGTGGCCATAGTCATAGTCGATCAAATCCAAGAAAGGACAGTCGATAGCCCAGAAAATAATAAAATTTACATAGTAATCATGATTACAATAGAGCCTATCAGTTTTCTGCAATTCCTTCCACTGTGAAACCTCAATATCAGCCTTTACCTCATGCAGTTGAAAAACGTTAATAAATAAACAATATACATGATAATTGGGCCAATGGTAAAGGCCGTTTTGATTAACCAATTAGGCAGAGACCTGCATATTACCCGACTAATTTGAATCCTTTATCTTATGGAAGAGAGATAAAGTATTTGCCAAATGGTGCTTCAAATAATCAAGCCTATGAAGTGAATCAAAATCCTCCTCCAATCTATGGAGGTATTCAATATTATCAGGGTTATCCTGCTGTTTACTAATCTATTCAACCTCCCCAATCATTTGAACATTATCCGATTAATTCTCAAATTGAAAATAATTTGGCTAGTCAAAACCATGCTAATTTTGAGCATAAGCCAGCTGCTTCTAATTTTGAACATAAATAAACTCTTAAATTTGATAATAATGTTATTGCTTCGGGAGAAGGTAAGGGAGGAAATCCCAATTATCAAGGCTTTCAAGGAGCCCCTATGTATGCTAACTTGCAATATCCCCCAAATCAGGGGTATCCTCCTAATTATAATGCTTTGTATCCACCGATGCCTTACCCTCCGTACGGGTATGATTACATTCCTTATCATTTTGCTGGCCCGCAGGGCTATAGCGTACCTCCCGTCGTGAAAAGTGATAAAAATAATTTGACTTTGAGAAGTGACTCCAACAATGGAGGTCAGAATGTTAGTGGCAGGGTTGTTTCTAATAGAAATGGTTCATTTTAGTCAAAACAGCAGTAATCTGTTTTAAAGGGCGACAAGCCTTAGCTTTTGCATTGAATAAACCTTTTAGTTGATTGATAACATCTTGAATCATATAATTACTTACTGTTTGTGGAACCAAATTTAGTTTATTTAATATTCATTCATTTTACTCAACCTTTTTTTAAGTTCAAAGATTATTTTTTATGCAATACGTCAACCTCTCAATTGATATTTAAGGGATTTAAGATGTGTTAGGGACACCCCGACACCACCATGAACTCTGTAAAGAGCTCTGATTATTATTTTTATATTTGAAAGATTTTATATTTTTGTTCACTTCTTTTTTTGTCATTTTAGTTGATTTGTAAGAATAGTATTTTAGTATAAATAGCATAAAATCAGTAAAAAGGCAATTTAATAAAAGACAAAATAATAATCATTTGAATCAATTTGATTTTAATTTTTAACCATTTCTAAGCGAAAATACACAAATATTTTTTTCAAACATTGACTTTCGATAATTTTAGAATATAATATAATATTCCTTAATGGTAGTAATAAAACTATTTTTAATGCTTTGCAATCAATAATTGATCCCTTTCCAATTCACAAGAGCTTTATCAAGATTAATTACAAGCATTTTCATTGCATCTAACACCCTGAATGTTCTTACAACTACCCTTTTATTTATTATTCATTATCATTAATATAATCGTGGTATAAAATCATACTGTATCATTTTATTCATTAGACATATTTGCATCTTGCCCAGAGTTCAGACTTTTCATTTGGCTCACCAATTCATATTCTCTGTAATATAGAATGGAAACCTCCTCTTTGAATGTAATATGCGAATTATTCATATAATTTTGGGTCTTCTCAAACTCACAATCCGATGTTGTTGTATTCTCCATCTTTATAGCCTGCTAATAATCAATGTTTATTTTTTCAAGCCGATACCGATAATCTTCAGCATTTGAGTTGAGAAAATTCATTTCTTCATCGTCAAAAGATTAATCTGTAAAGTTCCGATATTGCGCAATATGTAGATTCATGATAAAATCTTCAAATAAATAATCGTCGTGCTGAAAATTATATATTTATGGAACCATCGTTTCAGGAAAAATAAGATTATAATTTGACGACTAAAGAAGATCTTATTGATTCAAAGTCGAGGGTTTTAGGTCTTAAGGTCTTTTGAAATCTTTCCGTTCACGAAATTCTGATTTAATTGAAAATTACTTGTGATTGCCTTGTGTTTTTGCATTAAAATTAAAAAATATTATAGCATGAATAAATTGAATTAATAAATCAGCAAAATTATATTCTCATGATTTTTTTAGTTATTATGAGGGTGCTTGTTTTTTTAGCAATCAGTGCTAAGCTTATCATCAAAATTAATTATCATATTTAAGATTGTAACTTATGACTCAAAAAATAGACGCTTTCAAAACCAATAACTAACTTACATTTAAATAAGAGAAAGAAGAACCAGATTTCATTTCATATGACGCTCCACCCCTCGACTTCTCATTCAAGAACATTAAGCATATTTCTGGTACTCTATATCTTATTAAGAGCTCAAATAGACTCAGCCCAGACAGGGAGAGAAAAAAAGCGCAGTGAACGAATAAATTAAAGGTAAACTTCCATAAAAAGAGAAGTAGGAGGGTGAGCCATAAGATGAAGAACACAAAGGTGAAAAGAGAAAAAACTAAATGGTGAAATTATTGCCTCAAAATACAATTGGCAGCATTGTGAGTGGAATGGTTACCAATTCCGCAATGAAAAACATATCTTTAAAAGCCAAAGAGTAACTTGAGAAAAAGAAAAAGAAATCGATTCATGTTAAACTTGTCTGTTCTTCTCTCATGCTGGGATATAACAAACTAAGATAACTGACAGGCTTATAATCAGTTATGAGCAGCATCATGGAAAATTGTTAAAATTTACAGTGGATCGACGTTTCACATAATTATCTTGTCAACCTTGATTATAATTTTAAGGATTTCCCGCATCTAAAGACGCTGTACCTACATTGCAACTTCTTATTCGATTTAACAGAATTGGAGAAACTCAAAAATTTAACCGAAATCAAAACTCTTACTATTCACGGTAATCCCTTCTCAGCGATACCAAACTTTAGAGTATTAGCCATCTCCATTCTAACTGAACTTAAAAAATTAGATTCCGTGCTCATCAGCAAAAAAGAGAGAGATAACGCTGTCTTCATCAGAAGCCAAACAAAAAAGTATCCGCTTCCAAAAAACCCAGCGCACCCTCCCCAATAAAAGAAAGAGGAAGATGAGTAATAAAAGGAATGATTTATCTATGTTATTCAATCATAGTTTTTCTTCAGATCCATAAGAACAGGTCGTGGCCCATCATCTCTCCCAAGCTGATAAAAATCAGAATTATTTATATGGTTCGTCCGAAAATTGATATGATATCGAAGCTGATGAATGCAGAACCGAAAATTCTGCTCATTTAAGCGAAGAAAAGCCAAACAGATACGTGACATAGCTGTGAAATAGTCAGTTCGTCATCTTCCTTCCATAAAGTGGACTGAAAGTACAATGCAGCTATAATAAGTACAGCAAACAGAGAGCTATCAATTGAATTGCTCATTGCAGTTGCAATTGGATGAAGACCTTTTGCTTTGTTAAGAAATGCAATTGCTGTAACTGCTGCCTTAACGACTAGAATGAGCAGGGTATAGTAAAGAAAGAGGATGATGATATCGCTGGAGCTATTGAGTTTTAGTCCCACTAAATCTTCAAAAATGGGGATGTTGTAAGTTAACGAGATGAATAGATAGGCACCTATATGGATGTTAGATTACCTACGACTGCAAAGAAAGCGAAAAAGTCTTTGACTAGCTATTTTTTCTAAGTGTATGAGAGGGTACATTAAGAAGAGGTTTGGCTGTGGTGGTGGATGTTTCAGTGGTGGTGGCCATAAGATTTGAAAATAAAATCAATCAATTATAAAATTTTATTTAATAATATGAAGATATTTAATTGGATTTGCCTGTTTCATGACTGATAATCCTTGACATCTACGAGTTCTTCGCTAATCTATTTGCAAAGTATGCACATATTGGTGCAGCAATCTTCGCAGACGGCTAGGTGTCCGCAGCTGAAGTGCAGCATGGTTATTTATTTCTATCCACACTGCAAGCAAGGATGTCTCAATAGTTTTTTCTACTTCTTCAAGACCTATGCTGGTTTTTATACGACTCGTTTCTTCTTTCCCAACTGATTAATTTCTCGTTTCTGAAGCTCATTCTGAATTCGTTTGTTGATAAACTCTTCATTCTTCTCCAAATACTCTTCAAACTTTTTTTACTGTTTGTAGGTTACGGTTTCAGGTTCGATACGCTCTTCTTACTCTTTGAATTATTGTCTCTGAGCTGACAATATCTCTATGAAATAATTAATGCTGTTCATGGGTATGTTCAGATTTTTCTCCAGCTCGTCCTTAGAGTCAAGGCCGAGTCCCAATGCTAAAAGTTCTCTGCGCATTTTTTTCTTTTGTTCTTTCAAGAACTACACTTAAGGAATTACAGGGGCATCGACTGTATTCTTCTTGTACTCTTTGATTTTTTAAGAGATAAATTCTGATTTAGCAGCCTTCAACCCTTTTTTTTCCTTGTTAGGCTTAATATTTTTGCGTTGCATATAATCCACAAACTGAGTGGGAATTTCTGCGAAGGTTATGAGTGCCAAATTAGTCTCAGCTTGCGGGCTGGATTTCTCGCTAAGGTAATCATTTAAGTTGAGAAAGTCTATCATGTCCCTCTCACATACTTTGCCAGTTCTTTATGATTTAAGTGGTTCTTTATCTTGATCTAATCCCTAAATTTGAGAAAAGTCTCCATTCCCTAATCCCACCAAAAAAATTGACAAAGGCAGCTCAGAGGCCTCAATTATTTTATCAACTGTATCTTGATAGTCATCGATCTGCCCATCTGTAAGCAGGATAAGTACATAATAATTGGTCGACTGGTACTAAGCTTGTGAAAACTGTATGGCCATATTAATTATTTCTGATAGTTTGCTGGGTCCGTGTGGTTGTATCTTGGCTAAGTTTTCTTTATACAAATGTATGATTTCATCAACCCCTCCTGTAATCAGTGGATGAAAATAGTTACCATTCAGTGCAAAACACTGCCCCACACATTTATAATAAGGTGGTAATTTAGCTCCAAAGCCATAAAGAGCAATTTGGTTATAATAGTCGAAGTATTGAAGCATGCCCACGATCTAACGGATAGCTGCGATATACATATTCTTATCATCATTAGAGTTGTGGAGAGGTTCTGAGGTTTGGAAGTTGGAGTTAGTAAAATCAATACCAAGGATAAGGTGTAGACGAGCACCATTCACTATGTACGTCAGAAAGGAATCACGGTTTACCTTACGCCAACGAGATATTATTATGTTGCCCACTACAAAACCGTTTTTGTAGACTCGCTGACTAAGGTTTTTTTATTATTGACCTGCGATATTATAGAGGGTCAGCTAGTCAGTACAACCCACCTCTTCTTCGGATTTTGCCACGTCAAAAAGCCTTACTCTCAGCCTAGCTGCGTCTTCACCGGGAAATTTACTTGTTGCGACCTTAACCTCATCAAACAATACTTTTTTCTTAATTTAGATTGTATTAGATTTAGCAACAGGAATTAATTCTCCATCTCTAACGACTTCAATCAGGTAGTAGAGTTCCAACTTCCCAATAAAGTTAGCTACTTAGATTTCAATCTCATATTTAACATTCCCGCCGTCGTAGTCACTACAATGCACCTTAAGCATAGTCTTTTCTTTATGATTACTATCAGAAAGTAACACTGGAAGAGGGTTGAACTCTGTTACTATCATCTAGTCAAGACTTGATCGGACTGTACCTACTAGGGTTTGATCTTCCAACTCCTCTGAGTTAGGATTGCTAAAGTTGTATATGCGAAATTATATTTCCTCCTGCTTATCTGAGCTAGATGCTACGATGAAGGTACTCAGAAAACGAGGATTTAGATCATTGCTAATGATATCTGTTCGACCTATCTCAACCTCTTCTCCTTGTGTTAATTTGAATAATGCCACCATTGTATGCACGTCTTCAAAGGCCTTTGTGGGTGGTAGGTTGCTGCAACTGAGTACAATCAACTCCACATTAACTATGTGCTATTTATGCTTAATAGCCAAGGCAATGTTCGCCACTTCGATCACATTGATATCCACTTCCTATTATTTGATAGTCCCCCGTTTCCACTACGAAGATTCTGAATGTTGAGCAATATACTCGCATTAGAGTTTACAACTGGTTCGAGAGGGACCTTAACATTCCCCAAGGATGAACCCATTATTGATATTATAATATCAAAAACACTAATTAATTGATAAGCTATTCAAATTATGCACAAGTGGGTAAACATATTTCTCCATAAAAATGAGTCACAGGAAATATGGGATGATTTAGCGGTAATGTGTACTATTTTTGCTCTTATCTGATTCGTTGTAAGTCACATATTAGCGCTTTCCTGGCTCATCTATCTTCAAGAAACTGGCTAAGTTACCACATCGGTAGCAGTAATTTGGAGCTGACCATACAGTCACGATGTTTTTGTTCGCAAATAACTACTCATATCCAGTTTGCACTAATTGATGAGCACGAGCAATTAGGGTTAATCCATTGAGACGGTTAAATTGATCCACAACCTTTGGCCCGAATAGCCAACCCACTCCACGATGATTTTGTGACCATCCATCAATATCTTCGGGATCCGACCACATCAGATCCCCCATTGGTCCTTCAGTGGGAATTTCCATGAGTCGATTAAGCTCTCGTATTTGATCAATTGCATGTATGTCCGGTGAGAGTCCTCCATGCACACAAAACACCTCGTCTTAATATAACCATGACTACTGTCAACAATAGCAGCAAGAGGTAAAAAATCGAATGTGTCGTTAAAGATCTTCCAAACATTGGAACTACCATATTTTCGCATCACTTATTCGTGGAAACCGTAGGTGCAGGATATCTGGCTGAATTAAAAAAAGGCATACCGCGATTCGTGGTTACCCCTGAGCAGATAGACTTGTTTAGGGTATAGTAGTTTAAGACAGAATAGCAGCATTATTGTCTATAAAGAATTGTACCCACGATCCACGAAGTCCCCGATAAAAATAAATCGTGTATTGGGAGGCTATCCCGCTTCATGATGTAGCTCATACCCAAAGTAAGAAGTTTTTGGACATCGTAAAATTGTCCGTGCACATCCCCCACAAGTGTTATCGGGGAAGAAACAGACACGAGATTGGACTCAGACAAGAAAACCTACTGAATCTTTTTACAAACTTTCTTGACAGTTTGTTCAGGAAGAACTTCCTCCTTCCTGATTCGTTCGAGTATTTAGTTGATGTTCATCTTACGATTTAAAATAATCTATAAAATAAAATAAAACTTATGAATCATACACTGAGGGCAAAATTAGCAAAAGATGGAAATTGAGCTTTACATTTATTCTGATAAACATTATCTTGTAGAAATAGGCAAAACTAAAGTGTGCTTGTAAATGTCATACCCTCGCATTTATAATATTTAATTCTTATGACATCAGCATCACTGACAGTTATCAGTCAAACCATTAATTCTACCATCTACTCCTACGGTGAAGGTACCAATCGCATGGCTATCAAAACCGTCCCTTCTGACAACGCCAAACTGGCTGGGCATTTACGCAACGAATCCTTGTTTCTGAAGAAGCTCATCCACCGCAATGTGATTCGCATGTTCAAATATGAATAGAACCTAATCTCCAATGGTAATCCAAATATTAGTTAGTCCAAAACAGCCAAAAACTCGTTAGTTCTTGAATTTGCTTCCAAAGGAACTCTAAGACATTGCATCTCTCAACTCGAATTCCCCATACTGCTAGACTTATTCAGTCAACTATGTGAAGGGGTGAATTATTTACACACAAAGGATATATGCCATCGTGATATTAAGCTTGATAATGTTCTGGTGTGCTAATAGGATGGAAAACCAGTGCCCAAAATCGCTGATTTTGGGTTTGCCACCACCTGCCGAAAAGGAAAGAAAGCTATTTTGTTTAATGAATATAAAGGGACAAGACAGGGATATATGGCGCCTTAAATTTTTGCAGCAAGGAAAGACTCTTCACAAGAATATGATGGGAAAATGGTTGATATATTTGCTTTGGGAGTCATCCTTTTCACTTTGGTCTTTCGGAAATTACCCTTTGGAGAGGCCAATTCTGAAAACAGGCTTTATAAACTCTTAATTGATGAAAAATATAGTTAATTTTGGAGTGAGCATGGCAGTGAAAGAAAGGAAGTTTAGATGGGAAATCTAGAAGAATTCAAAAAACTGTTTATCAGCATGATTAATTTAATTCCAAATAAAAGGCCAAGTATTTGTGAGATCACTTAGAATTCATGGGTGAAGGGAGCAGCCTTAAAAGCGAGACTATAAAAAAAGGACTAATAAGTAAAATAACCTGCTTAGTCGACTAATGCTTGATTTGTATATTTTGTTATTCCATTAAATTAATTATTTTAAAGAACTTCAATGATGGAACAATATTACTTTTGGGTTTTAGGGATTAAATTACCGTATATATAATTACCAAAATTGGATATAATATTTTGACTGTTTGGCTGGCGATTATCAGTGAAGTTGCTTCTATAGAAGAGCACCTTTGCTTAATTTCTTTTTATAAAATTGATATAGAAGAATGTAGAAACCTGTAATCTTTAAAGAAGATCTTAGTTAAGTTAATAAATCACCCATGAATACTTCCAAAGCTAAAGCTATGTTTAGCTTCCCCAAAGAAGAACGCTTCCCCGCAATTCACACAGATTGCAAGTAAACCCATCATAAATTAGCTCCCTTTTCTATGAAAAGACATCAATGCTAAATAAAAGGGCGCCTTCCTTTGGCTATGGACAAAAATCAGATATTGCTGTGTAACCACTAATTTATTCCAGAATCAACTGTTCGCCTTCTCCAATAAAGTATACCCTTGATTCAGTTTTTTCAAAAAGTCCTAAAAAAGGGATAACAATGGGACATGGTAGAGCTGACTGCTCGTCCATTTCAATCTTTAATCAAAGCCATGTGCCTGGTCCTGGAGAGTACGATATCCACAACGATAAATAGAATATAAAAAACATGACTATGAGTGCCAAACTAAAATTTCCTCCTCTCTGGGTAGAAACAATTGTTCCTGGCCCGGGCGCATGTATAGCTTTCTAATTTAGATGAAATTGAAAAAGTTGACTACAATGGAATGTGCGTGACCTCCAAATATAGCTCGAAAGGCAGCTTTAAAATACATCCCAAAAGCCCTGAAAAATAGAATAAAACAGTCTAAATGCTGGGTCCTGGAACATATAACACAAACTTATCAGCCACAGGCAAGCAAATTTTAGCTCACAATAAAACAGAAACATCCTTTCATTTTAACAAAAAAGTGAGAGAAACTATAAAGCAAGACACTCTCAGCCCTGGTCCAGGCGCATACAATCACTACTCAATATTTGGACTACTCTGATTATCATAATACTATGACTTTATATATTATGGATATTATTCATCACTACCTCGAGCATCGACCATATTCAGCCAAAATTGAAACCAGTATCGAGGAAGCTTATTAGGAATTGCAAAATAGCCGCATTAATACTGCTAAGATCATATTCCCTACAGCATCCTTCATAGCTGTTACTTCTTTAAAGCGACGACGTCCCCGATAGATCATTCGCAATTTTTGTTTGTTAGTTTGTGGAGCTTTCACAGTAAATGAGTTGCTGAGCTGGAATTACCTGACAGGCAAAATGTATCTTCTCTTGCAAGAACCAACTCAATGATCAAATTTTATGTCTGTCAGGATTCTACCATATAAGCATGAAATATAATTTTTCAAAGTACAATCATAATTTAATCGGTAAGGCCATCCAAAAATGTATTTATTTATTATGTTCGGATTTGAAGAGAGTTGGCTGATCGGCGTGATCCGGAAATTTTAGAATGAGAGGAAGAATCATCCGTAACTTCCTTGATTTACTAAGCATCGCTTAGGATGTTTGCCTTATAAGGGGAAATATTTAAGTTAAGTTGATTGACGACATCATTGGTGATAGTTTTAGAGTTTCTTTTGCCATTCTTGCCATAAAATTTTTCTTTTTACTTGTCCTTATCAATCTTCTTGGACGAATTGCCTTACTGTTAAACATTGACTATCTTTTATTCAGGAGTTTCTTCATTAGCAACCATTATTTCAGGAGCATTTTAATACTCACCGCAGCATTTGTTACCCATATTTCTTCTATAAAAATCGATTATTATTTTATACTAATCAAGCAAAATATAAATCAGATGAATTTTAGCACCAATTTAATTTTTACTCCTCCATAACTCCCAAACCATATCTAGTTCACGTTTTGTCTTGCAACAATAACTTTATCTCTATTTTTGCCATTCAAATTGAATGCAAATAAATATTTAATCTATATAACAATAAAATAGTCCAAATGAAACGTTTTCAAATTGATGACATTATCAATCGTCGTAAATCTATAAAGGAAACGCCGAGAGCAATTTGCTGCGAGCAAAAAGAAGGCGGTAAATGTCTACAAAAACCAATTCGAGAGATAAACGATCAAACTATTGATTCTCTTATTGAAATAGCCATCAAGCATGAGGCCTTAAATCAAGAAAATAAGTTGAATATCCTTCAAATCATTGCCAGCAAGACAGGCGTTAATTTAAATAAAAATATTATCGTTCCTTTTATTGAACTCATTTACTATCCATAGACGGCCGAGGTGAGTAGTAGTTGGATCAAAGATGGCAGCAATTACTTCATTCTAAAGGGAAAGCTTCAAATCTATTAAGCAAAACATTATACCCAACAGGATATAACTAAAAGCCAATTAAAGAAAAATGTACAGTTTGAAGATGACGAAATAATAGGCAAAAAATAACAAAATATCATTAACCTTCTTAAATTAAATAAATAATACGATCTTATTGGCGAATTTAATGAGTTTAGATCTATTGGCAATTTATTTAACCCTTAAAGGTAGTCGGGAATGGCAGATATCAAAGAAAAAGAACACAAAAAAATGAAGTTGGTGGCAATTGATGCTGTATTAGTGGAAATTAAAAAAATTGATCCTTCCTTCCAAACTATTTACAATGATGGTATCACACTAGAAGACAAAACTGATATTCTTAGTCATTTTCCAGTACTACAACTCATCGGGAAAAAATTGGGTAACTTCATCAACAATTTTAAACTCAAACATTTGTCTCTAAAATAGGTAATATACCGGCGAGGAGATTAACCAAAAGCAGTTTATTTTATTATTCAAGGATAAGTTGGATTTTAACTTCTCTTGGAGGAAGATTACAAGTAAACAATTAGTGATAACCAAAAGCATCAGATGATAGTCAATACATAGGCTGTAGGTCAGACAAGCTATTTTGGCGAAGAGGAAATTATATTCAAAACAGTTCGAGTTCAAACAGCCAAATGTTTAAGCTCCAAGTGCATAGTGCTTGAGCTGGAAAGGGATAAATTCTAGAAGATGCTGGATATTATCTAATTTAATGATTTGATTACAAAAGGTGCGAAAGTGAAGAAATTGCAAAGGTAGAAGACATTAAAAAAGGCTTATCAAATATTTAAAACCTCAATAACAAAAAGTGCTGAATTATCATTTCAAGGCGTAACTTAAGATTAGTTGAAGTTTTACACAGTGACAGAAAAGAAAAAAGATGTTGCCAATAAGAATGATGATAAAAAGTTTAGTGTGCGCCGCAAAAGTCAAAACAATGTCAAGGTTATGCATGGACATGTAATTCGATAGTTTAAGGACAATAATGAGGAGGTTCATTTCTCAATGAGGGATGTATACCCTGACATGTATGAGGCTGCATAAAAATTTAGAAAATTGAGTGTTAAGCCTGCCAAAAAGAGTCATCCTCCTGAACATAGTTGGAATTTTAAAAGAGTGTGGAAAATACTTAACTTAGAGGATGTGCTCAGAGAAGAGGAAATGGAGATAGCAAGTCCTGAAGGAAGGAAATTCTTTGATTGTCATAGACGGCTCATAAATCAAGTGAATGAAACAAAATCTTTGCGCCCAAAAACAACTTCCTCGAATTACCGAACTAAGCTACAATACATTGCTTATCTACAGCAATTCAATCACTGATTTTTTCTTTCTATTTATGTATATGTAGTGCCATAATTTGGGCAAAACAGATATAAACATCATGGTTGTGCATAAAGACCATAAGTTTAGGTATAGCTTGATGGAAGACCCTAAGTTAAATTTGATTATAAATTTTCAGTTTTAGAATATGTTAAATCGATATTGGTTTCGAATTTATATGGTTACCTTGACCGTAGAAAATCTTCCGTTGGGTAAGAATTGGGAAGTGAGTTGCTTATTGTACTTTGTGCAAATTAATCCTCAGAAGGGATCTATTTTGATTCGTAAACATTAGCATAATTATCATTAAAAGCATACGCTTGATGTTGATTGTTGGAAGTTTAATCATTGTAATTATTTGTTTAGTACGAACTGCCTCCGTATACATATTTTTATGGATCAAATCCATTTAAATAGGAGTTTTGCTTGTATTCGCCAATCGAATTTGTGTAATTCCTAAATTAATCATAACTTACGATTCGTAGTAAGTGCCATAATTCCCAAAATCTGTTGTTGGAGATATTTATTTTAAACCAGCATTCGAACCTTATTGAATACTCCTTAATTTGCTCAAAAATTATTATGAAGATTTCCCATCATTGGCATTGGCATTGACATACTATTGTTTATAATCGAAGGTATCATATTTGTATTAATTATCATATGCAACATCTCTTTAATCTGCAGTGATTCCATAAGCTAAGTTTTCATAGTTATTTTTTATTGACGATGCATAGGGCGCCTATTGATTTTGGTTTTATTTTTGAAACATGAAAGCAGTATATGCTGGGTTAAATGATCCTGCCATATCTGGCTATTCTACAACAGTTTCATTTTGCATTAAGATTGGAATTTCTTTTTAATTGGCTGTATCTTTGATATCTGATGTTTGTAAAGATTATACCTGTTCGGATTCTTGAGCACTATTTATACTTTAGACTGCCAAAGATTATATATTAGAAAGTGGTTTTTCATGCTACAAAAGTTAGCTGATGATAGCATCATTGTTGTTAGTATCTGTATTAAATTGATGTGCTTAATCGCGATCAGATTCCCCAATCTCAACTGATTCTTAATTATTTGGAGGAGAGTCTTTCTCTTTTTAAAATTTAGTATTAAATTGGGAATGTAATTTTTATCTTTCATTAATAAAGGAAGGAACTCTTCCATCATTAGAATTAATACTATGTTTACGGCCGAATCCCTCAGGCCCTTTTTTTAATTTTTACTGAGAAATAGTTTGTTAGGATTGCAATTCTTTGGCATCATCCAGAGTGATAGGAGAAGTTACCTCCTTTACCTCATGATAAGATTATATCTATTTCTCGTTTGCCGGAACCAAAATATGGGCTTGCTAGCTTTGGTAGTTATTTAATTGATTAACGACACTATTAATTTGAACTCTATTGTCTTGTGAATTCATTGAAACTGGAGCAAGCTGTTGATAAGCTTGAGTGGACGAAGTAGGAAATATTATTGGATTATTTGAAGAAACATCTTTTGGAATATTTGAAGGATTGTTTTTTTTAACATTTTTTGATGCCATTATCGGGAAATTGATTGTTTAAGCGTTTGGCTTATCAATTTTTCCAGGGATGACTTCAACTGTAAAAGGGATTGTTTTTACATACTTTTGACTTCCAAAAATTGGTTGTTGTTGAAATTAATAAATTCTTTGAGGCTGGTTAAATATATGAGGAGAAATGTGTTGAGTTTGATAAATTATTTGACTAGATCTAGCTACTGGCATAGGAGTTCTCAAAAGGGGTCTAGAATTTTGAATAGCAGGGCCAACCATATGTGAACCATTCGGAATCACTTGCAGTTGAGGAGAAATAAATCTTGGAGGGCTTTGAAAGGTTCTTTGCACTGGTATTTGATGATTTGAGCTAAATAGTATTGGTGCTGCGCCTATATGAGTGGAGGATTGAATATTATTGATTAAATTATTTGACCTGAACCCATTTGCTAAAGGTTGTTATGGGGGAGAAATCATTCTTGCATTTGCGTAATTCGAAGGAAAAGGTTACTCTCTCAGCATTACAATTGGATTTCTCTAAATAGGGTTAGTTTATAAGTTTTCATTTCTAAATTGTCCAGTTGATCTTACTGCATTTAGAATTGGAGATTCTTGATTTCTGATTCCATACATATGTTCAAGTGGGATGATATTCATTTATCTTCTGTTTTGGGAACGCTCAGAGCTGATAGAACTTGATTATGGAACTAAACCGTTTCCAATAGTCCTCAATTCTGGCCGATACTGACTATTTAATGTTTTTTATTGAAGCTTGGATTCCTCTGTATTAGGCTCGCGATTTACAATGACTTAAATGCCTCCAACTTTATCAATACATTCTAGTCGGTCTGGCACTTTTCCTCCATTATAGGTCCGGATAAATTATCCAAACTCTGCTATGGCAGTCTAAAATTTTAGGGCGTCATGATTTCTAAAAAGATAATTTTTGACTGAAGGAATATTTGGAGGCATAAGCATCTGATCGACATTCTTATCAAGAGCATCAATAATACTTCTCACCATTATTTCCTCTAGAACCCTGCTTCCAACCACAAAACTACTATGAAAATCTCCATTCAGCCAAACCTTAACGACTCCTCTCTCAGTAATCCCTATATACTCTTCTTAAACAAGAAAGCACCCTACCGAGGTGGCAAGTTGGAAAAAGCCTGATAAGCATTGCTCATATAGATGAAGATGATCAGGATAGGGTATATGTTAGACATCTGAGAGAGTGATTGGAATGTTTTCCAAAAACAGTTGATGCTTATAATTGGAGGAGCAGAGATCCTTATGTTATTGAGCTTATAAAAATAGAGTAGCTACCAGCCTGGGGTTATTTTTGCGTAGGTAGTAGAGATATTTTTAATGGTTGAATTCTTTTTAGTTTTGTGAAAAGATTGGATACGAAATTATCTTCAAGTTGCTGTCTCTGCGATGTTGCCATACTACATCTCCTCGGTCTCTTCGGCAAATTTAAATCCAGTCTTATCTCCTAAAGGCTTCGCTTCGAAGATCGCCATGCCCAGCTCCCATTTAATGTTTGAATTTATTGATATTAAATAATCAGTAATTTAAAATAATTATGATACCCTTTGTTCCCAAATTGATGGATAAGATGATCATAAAATAGCGTTAAGGAACAAGTATCATTTAGGGGATAAGAAAACCAGACTAAGCAGAGCTTACTTTCATCAAAATCAATTTCTTTCCAAATTTTTGAGGCAAATTTTGATTGCATTTTACGAGTATATAAATATTTTTGAACGAGTCAGCAATGAATAATATATGCTTCTGTATCTATCTGAGCATATTCTATACAAATCACCTTTTGATTAGATTTATATAATTAATATAATGGAATAGAGTAACTAGTTTTCTATATTTCACGGAGATGTAAACAGTAAAAATATCACCAAAGATTGCAACCACCATGGCAGGCGGAAGGCAATTATCATTCCATTCAAATTACAGCCCAAACAATTAACAAAAATAGAAAAAGAATTTGCTGGAAAATAAATAAAAAGAAGAATTGAAGATGTTGATTGGCTAAAACAAGCATGATTCCTTTAAACTCTTATGATCATTAAAATCCAAAGCAATTATTTGCATTTTGAATTTATTATATATTTTAAGCTTTACCGTGTCAGTTTAAATCGAGAATTAGGCTTAGCTTATTCAAGAAAGCATAACAAAAGTTTCTCTTATTTTAACATTTTTTAATTTTTATTAATTTCTTAAATACGTTCAAAAAGGTAATGAATATTTAACTACAAAATAGCACCAATGCATATGGTGATTCAATTAATTTACAAACTTCTTTATCAAATTAATAATAAGCTACATTTGGCATAAATCACCCATCTCTTTGATCTCCAAAAGTCTCATTGGGTTCTTCGCCGGGTTGGGGAGCTCCTCTTTTTTGCTCTTTCTCTTTTCTCTTAACTCCTGAGACAACATCATCAATCCTGAGAAGAAGACAACTGGCTTCAATGGATGTCTTAATGACTTGATTTTTCACAGCAATTGGTTCCCATACATTTTATTGGGACATATCGCTAATTCTTTTGTGATTTCCGTCAATACCAAAAGTGGCAAAACCTAATTCAGCGTGCTTTGCTCTGAGTTCAGTGATGATTCTGACCACATCCATACCACAGTTTGTAGCCAAAGTTTTAGGAATAATTTACAAAGCGTATCCAACTATATAGATAAAAATATACCTGCTCTGAAAGGCAATTGCTCAATTCCTTAATACTTACTGGCCTACTCATTCAATCTTGCTGAAATTTCCATTTCAGATGCACCTCCTCCTGGTACTAATCTTGGATCAGTGTATAGATTCTTGGATACACCCAAGCAGTCATGAAGATTTCTTTCCATTTCATTCAAAACATCTTTGGAGGCTCCTCTAAGAATGATAGAACAAGCGGTGGGAGCTTTGCAATCTACAAAATATGTAAAATAGTCATCTCCAATTTTGCGAATGTCAAAGAGACCACACTCAGTTCCAACATCAGATTCCTGGATCTCTTAGGGTCTGTTAACAATCTTAGCACCTGAAACTCTAGCGATACGGACATTATCAGTTTTTCTAATTCTTCTGATGCAAGAAACATTTCCCTTAAGGAGGAAGTGCTGGGCAAGATCAGACACTCCTTTTTCTGTGATCACCACATCAGGCTTCCACTTTAGGATGTCATTGCACATGAATGCAATTTCTTGCATTTCCTGTTCAAGAGCATCACACATAGCATTCTCATCTCTGAGCTCCATGTTAGTTTGACTTTCTCCCTTCTTGTATTCAAGAGGGCAGTCCAAAAGGATAATTCTGGGGTTGCGAATTTGTCGGCGCATTTTTGGATGAGTTATATCCTTGTTAACCATAACTCCATTCAACACTTCACTATCATCAAGGCTTCCTCCTGGTATTTTTTAAATCCTGGCGTAACGTTTAATTTCCAAGTTTAGTTTGTTTTTTGTTCCTTCTCTTAAGATTATTTTGGTAGCAGTAATTGTCAAATTTGAAATTAATTTTCCCCATCGACTTGCGAATTTAGTACCGATGCAACTTTGAAGAGCCATTAAGACTTACTCATCCTTGTTTACATCAATAGGCCTTGCTATTTCATTAAGCACTTTTTTGGCAAACTATAAGGCCTTGTAGTAGGCTGACACAACAACAGTGGGGTGGATATTCATTTCCATGAATGGCCTGGCTGCCACCATAAGCTCTCCGGTCATGATGATAACAGAAGTGGTTCCATCTCCGACTTCTTAATCTTGAACCCTAGCAAGTTAAATCACGCTCTTTGCTGCTGGATGCTGAACATCGATTTATCTCAATATGGCATTGCTAAATAGATAGGAAAATACCCGTCGTTAGTCATCACTATACCTCCCATGGGATCAAGAAGCATCTTCAACATAGATTGAGGGCCGAGAGTGGAAGTGATTATTTCGGAGACAGCCTGCATGAATAACACAAAATTGAAAGAAAGGAGGGAGAACCCTCCTATGGAATAAGTTTACTTTAGCTGCTTGGATGTTGGTGAGTTGAGCTTTCCTACCTGTTTCCCTCTTGGAGTTAGTGTTCATCACCATCACAGGGGCTTGCATCTTTGAATGATAAATATAAATATACCATCTTTAAATTTTTTTAAATTTAAGCCTCAAAATCAATACCATCATCGGCTCTTAAAATAAAATTACTTAGAATTTAATTAATAATATTCTATGCAGTAGGCAACAAGACTAAATTGCTAAATTTGCAGAAGACTGGGCAAAAAATAATGTGGATATCATCAGTTTAAAAATCAGTATCTCTCCAAGGGGCTCAATTCAAGCCAGCAAGACAATAAATTAGAGTATACAAGATCATCTATCAATAGAAATATCTTCAATCCTGGTCAGCATATTGGCAATAGGCAGTATACTCCATAGAAAATACGATATCAACCAATTTCCTATCAACAATATCAAACTCAGTCTCCTGTAGCTCCAATAATTAACAATAACTACTCCCCTTCATACCCGCAGTCTCGTTTATTTGTTTAATCCCCTCATTCAAAACCTGTTCAAAGGCATTAGGCAAAAGGCTATCTATAAAATATGTTAAAAATCTAGCAAAATAAAGCTGTGTATTATCCTATATATCCTGTTTATGAGATAGTTTACGAGGCAGTTAACCCTAATTCTATATTATTGCTGAGTCCTAACAAAAAGGTTGGCTCTTGATCTTTTATTACTGCTGATAAGATACTTATTCTTAAAAAGATGAAAATGAATTGATTCCATAATGATGTAATTTAGTGATAGTTTGAGCATGAAAATAATCACATGATTGAATCTTCTTCAGATTATGAATAACTGAGTTATTAATGAGTATTCTGTTTTACTTCACATTTGGCAATCCCCTTCAATTTTGCATCTTCTTTTTATTCTTTTTATTGATATCCAATTGGTCGAGGAGCTTACATAATGTATCTTTGCTCCACTTATTCATCAGAATTTGGCTATTCATACTACAAAGGATTAATGCAGGGTTTTGACTCATTTTGTTGAGTCAACTCCATTTGCCCCTTCTTCCAATTTTGATAAGTACTTGCTTTGGATTTGTCATATTGATTCTATACTATGAAGTAATTATTTGCTCCATCACTGTTAATCTAAATCTGAGGGGCTTGAATAAATAAATTCTCAAACTCTTGTTAGCTTCTTATCTTTTTATTGTTCTGCATTTGATCGAGAGTCATAGGTTTCACCCCCCTGAATAATAAAACAAAAACGTGAATTGATTTTTTTTGCCTGCCTCTATGCGATTGAGGTTGTATTAAATTTGTTGCTGTTATGTTTAAGCGCAATACAAATGATATTATCTCTCTTGTTGTATCTTTTGCATGGCTTGTTGATGCCTTTCAATAGATCTTTATCTGCTTTTCCCTTCTCTCTACATTTTTTAAATTGATAGTGATTTTTGTTTTTTCGATTAGAGTTGTGCCCTTTCGATCGCTAAATAGAAAAATTCTTACCTGTGATTTCCGATTATTCGATTTTAAAAATCATGCCTGGATTGTGAAAACATGTTTTGGAATAATCTATGTTTTTGGCTAGCCCATGGCGACTTAATCCTTGCCTATAGAGCTCCTCATATTTCCTTTAATCCTATTGGGCTCTTGCCCTTTATTCCTACTCTCGAATACACTGCAAGCTTCTGAACTTATTGGCCTTTTCTCTTTATTCTTTTTCGATTTAAAGATTAACTTTCCTACGATGCTGAGCTTGTCTCTCTTTGTAGGAATATTAATCCTTTTCAACTTCCAGTCTTCTAAGTGCATCTTTGAATCTAAACTGGGCATTTGAATCTGCTTCTTTGGCTCTTTCTACTTGCTAGTTCTTTTTTATTTTGTCTTGTTGATCCTTAAGTTTGGCCAATTATGCTGCCCTAATTTAATTTTAAATAGCCTCCATTCTTTTTTGCTCCAACTCCTAAAGTTATTTCTTTTTTTTCTCAATTTATTATTTCAGTCTCTTCTGTTGCTACCCTTTTTCCTGTTATTTTTTCCTTTGCTGTTCCTGTTTGACTCTCCCTCTCTCGTTGCTGCTTTCCTGTTTGATGATATTTTGATAGTGATGTTTATTATTGGGGTTTGGGTTGTTCAGTTGTTCTCGAAAGGCCTTATAATTGGTGGCGACTGCAGTTGGATAATCAAATTGATTGGTTGTTTTCATCCTAACGATTTAAAATTTATATGATAGTTAAATCAGATGAAGTAAATTGATGTGATAAAAATGGGTTTGATGATTAAATTGAAAGTCAATAAAGTCAATAAATTTAATGGGGGGATATTGGCATTAATTGGATGAACTTAATAATTTTTATTACTTTATAACTTGATGTCCTATCGCCAACGTAATATCCCAGTAACATCCAAATAGGAGGTGGAAGTCCAAACTGATGTCAGGTACTTCTTTCATTCATACAGACTTCTCGAACCCAACTTGATGGACAGGCAAAACCAACAATAATAACTGCTTTAGCCACATTCAGAAATCAGACTTTCTCGTCTTTATAATAGATCCGGGCTTCTTAGACCCTTTTCTGATCAGCAACTCTTGAGATAGTTTTCAAAGACACTTTAAGAACTAAGAACTGCTCAACCCAGTGATAATGTGTATGGTAAGAGATTGGAATTATTGTAAAACCAGGTCAATGGATTACTGAAAAGAGACTTGCTCATCAATGGAGTCGCAGAGGGATCCTAAACCTGGAATAGTTACTACTTAACTCTCAACTAGAAATAAAAAGATATTATTCGATTTGAAAATTAAAAATTACACTCAGATGTCAAAATCCAAAGGTTACGCCATCAAATCGAGGAGCTTTAGAAAGAAGTTACTCACCTTCGATCAGCCCTTGTCAATTCTCAGAAAGCTGTTGCGCAAAATTAACTCTACGCCTCATTCTATGAAAGAGTTAATCAAACCTTAACAAATGGCAAGAATAAAGGAATCTAACTATAACAAATTATTGAAGAACAGATTGTACCTATCAACACTGAATTTTCATTCAACTTGGCAAACATTACTAGAAACATCAATCGAGATATTCATCAGTCTATTAAATCAGTAGTATCTAATCTTGCTCGTTAATTTGATCGCCTATTAAAAGAACCACAATTTACCGAAGAAAAACTCAGTGACACAGTAATCGGATTGATCAATAACTTTAAAGCTGTGAAAGGTGTTGATTACATGAAGAATTAATTCTAATTAGCTTTGAAAACCCAACTATCGGAAGAGAATTATAAAAACATGCTTTCCTTATTTAAGCATGAAATTGACATCTTGAAAAATGAAGGAAAAGGCGTATAAAGATTTGATTCACTTCTAAGGAGACTAGAAGCCGAAAGAATATAATTATTTGATTGTAAGGGGTGGATTAATCTTATATCCCCAGAAATTAAAATTATAGAAGTCAATACTGAAGATACCAAACTCAAAGAATTAATAGGCATTTTAGCTGCTGAGTTTAAGGGTGCATATTTAAAATTCCCTGAGCTTAAAAATCATGTTTCGTCTCAATTAATAGACCTCTTCGAGTCCAAAGCTCTAGTAGAACTGATTGAGGGAGGTTCAATCTAAAAACTGAAGGAAATTATCATTCATGATGTTGATGCCGTGAGAGTTGAAAACGTTTATCAATACTAAAGCTCAAGCAGTCAAAAGACCATTTTCCACTTAAGAGTTCTTATCAAGAGACTGCTATAAGAATTGGAGAACATCAAAAAAATTCATGGTATTGATTTTTCTCTTGACGAGGGGATTCTTGCACTTTTGAGAAACCATATCATTGATGGATTCAACACAGAAGATTATATATCTCTCTTTAGGCCTATTCCCAAGATTGTCGAAGTTCCAATCATGATTGACAGACCTATTTATGAGACAAAAACTTTTGAAAGAGGAATACCCATTAATGCTGAGAGATAAATTGTCCTTCGATAATAAAAGATGAGTGTTGTAACTCTCAACAAAGAAGTTCCTGTTTACATTGAAAAACCTATTGAACATGTTATACATGAAAATGTTCCAGTCACAGTTTAAACTCAAAAAGCAGTACCAGTAGAAGTCATTCGGGATATGCTAGTGGAAAGGACAGTCGAGTCAGCTGTAGAAGTACCCGTCATCTACGAAAAATCTGTTTCTTTATACGAGCGAGAGGAAGTTGTGAAGTAGGTTGAAATTGAAAAGATAGTCTAGAAGGTGGAGTTTAGGGAAATTTAAAAAATGATTTAAACTGGCGGAAGGTAGTACTTATAAGTCGAGAGAATAATTTAAAAGCCAATTTACCTCCATGAAATTCGTCAGCAACTCAAATAAGTCGAAGTTAGGGTTCCCCAAATCATCAAACAAACCGAGTACTTGTAGATCTAAAAAAAAATGCCTTACACAATTGAGCACAAATAAATCGTCAACATCGAGAGAGAAATAGCAGTTGAAATTCGAGTACCAGAAATAGAGATTGTGGAAGTCATAGAGTACAGAGATAAGCCCATTGTCGTGAAATAATATAAGGAAGTCATCAAATAGGTTCCCATCACCAAAGAAAAAGAACTGTTAAGGGAGACGGCCAAATAAATTTTCATCGAACGATCTCATTTTATCAAGCCAGATCAGGTTGAAGTTATTAGAGAAGTCGAGGTTTACATTGACAAACCGATAATTCATTAAATTTTGACAAGCAAAGACACCGAAATCGACAAAATTGTTCCACTTTATATTACCTAGCAAGTACCAGTAATTCACGAGGTTTCAGTCCCCTATATTTCATAAAAGATCAAATAACTTAACGTTTAAAAAGTGATTCTGGTTCCCGTGAAACAGTAAATTATTAAACCCATTCACATTGAAAAACCAGTTCCAGTCGTGGTCTAAAAATAACTCGTAAAAATTCAAACACAGATCGTGGAGCGAATCGTATAAAAGATTGTGGAAGTGCCAAGGGTTGTCTAAATATAAAAGATAGTATAGAAAATTGTAGTAGTCCCTCGAATAGTTTAGAGGATAGTATAGGTGCCAAAGATCATAGAGAAAATAATTGTAGTGCAATAGCCCATACTCCAAATTGTTTAGATTCAAGTCCCTTATGTGGTCATTCAAGAAGTAGAACGACCAGTATAAGTCATCGTCGAAAGGATAGTGGTTCAAATTTAAAAACAAATTTAAATCGTAGAAATTTAAAGAATAGTTGAGAGGATCATTGAAAGGGATCGTCCTGTCCAAGTGGAAGTGGAAAGGAGAATTCCCTACTAAGTTATCAAGTAAGTGGCTGTGCCAACTTACAGGGACCGTATTGAATATCAAAAAGTGGAGATCCACGAAACTAAGGTCGAGACCATCGAGGTTCAGGTGCCTTTGTTGTTCCAGTAATTGGTTCCATTCTATGTTGAAAAGCCTATTGTGACAGAGCACATTATAGAGCAGCCTGTTTATTAAAGGATATACACTGAAAAAGAAAAGCTTATTATTAACGAAGTGGAAAGACTAGTTGTTCGAGAAGTTGTCGTTTAAAAACCTATTGTCACGGAAGTTGTTAAGGAAATTCCGGGACCTGAGACCATTAAGTATATTTATGAACCCAGGATAGTTGAAATAATAAAGGAAAAGATTGTATAACTTCATGATAGAGTAGAAGTTCCAAAATAGATATATCTCCTATAAGAAAAAATAGTACATTAAATTCATTAAAAGATGGTCGAAGTGCCAGTCAACTCAATAGTAATGACTCCTCAACTCATATAAGTTCCGAAATTGGTTCATTTGACACACTATAAATAAATTGCAGTGGATGTGCCAGTGCGAGAGGAAAGAGTGAAAAGAGATATCATATAACAGGTTAAAACAGTGGAAGTCATAAAATAAGTGCCAGTTTAAATTTAAATTTACAGATAAAAGATAAAGGAGATTACTAATTAGATCAGAGAATATATCACCTCTGAAATTGTTAAAGAGATACACTCTTAAGTCGAAGTCAGATCACCTGTTTAGTACCAATTAGTCGAAGTTGCTGGCAAGACAATAGTTCAATAATTCAATAATACTAGTAAATTGGTCTAAACTCAAGATAAGATTATAGAAAGGGTGATCTAAAAAATTGTGATGCTTCCCCAAATAGTGGAAGTGGTCAAGAACATTCACCACATAACTGAGGTCAACAGTCTTGGAGTTGCAGTGGATGTTGATATTAATGTGCAAACTTAAAAATATAGAGGAGTCAGTCAGGAGTTAAGAAAATCTCTACTTGAATTGTTGACTACCTTCCGCAGCAACGTTGCACGCCAACCAGATCTAAAAAACTTGATAGGCATCATCGAAAAATATCTGAAAATTATTGATAACTGGATTGCTTTTCCAAAATTGATTTAAATTCAAAAAGAGGTGATCAAAGAAGTAGACAAGGAAAAAATAGTGCTTGTGCCCACCTCAGACAAAGAAAAATAGGCAATTCTTTCCTATATACTATAAAAACTATTGAACTAGCTTAGAAGGATCAAATAATCTCATAAAATTCCACTTTCTCTTGATGATGAGCTGCTTAAAATATTCTTTACTGAAAAAAGGATTGATTAAGGTCTCGATCATAAACTAACTGAACTGTCAGAGTCTTTGAAAAGCAGGATTAGTTCATTTGGAAGTTGGTCGGAATCAAATCCATTCCTGGTGAATGCATTTTTGCAAGATCACTTCTCTTTGCGCTCCTTGATTGAGGAAGCTAACAAAATGCAATAAGGCCAAGTGCAATAGATCAATGGACTCAGACATCAGGTTGATATTGCCACCAACAAATATGAAAACTTGCTTTATTACAACCGAAAGATGTTTGATGACAACTCAGCGCTGATTAATATCTTGTAAAAGTACAGAAACTCCATCGGAGACGAATAGTTCAATGAAAGTATTCGAAGCCATCGTTAGTTTTATGATCAGCTCGTTTAATAAAAACATTCATTCCTAGCTTCTTCCATTAAAAGAATCCATAAGCATCATGAGTCAATTGTGGAAGAATACTAAGGAACTGAGGAATAGGCTAATCGTGCAAATACTTTTGGTGAATTGGTCGGCAAACTTAATCAATATGAGAATACCAATCAGAAGCTTTTGACACAAACTAAAGTCTATGAAAATTAACTTTAGAAATCAAAGGAAGAACTTAACATTAAAACCAACATCATTAAACGTCTCTAAGATGATTATGAACTCAAACTTTCAAGATCAAAAGAGGACCCTAATTTGAATAAAGATTTGTTCCAATAAAATAAAAAATTGCAATAAAAAAATAGAAATTTATAAAGATAGGCTAGTACCGAAAAACTTGCTGCAGATCGAAGCAAAAAATAATTTGATAGGAGTCTTGAAAACCAAAGGAAAGAGTATTAAGCCAAATTGGACAGAAAAGATAAGGATATTAAGGATATAGCTGAAAGGACAAAGAAATAAAATTAAAAGGAAATCAACAAAATCAAACAAGATCTGTAGCGCTTGAAAAAGGAAAAGGACAAATTCGAAGCAGAATTAATAGAGACCCGGAAAAGAGCAGCAGAATAAATCAAACTTCTCCGTTAGCAATAACTTAGTACCTCTTCCGATAAATATAATCAACTCTTTAAAGAAAATATTGATATCCGTAGAAAGAATGAAAGCCTTGAATAAGAGTACTAAAAACTGAAGCAAGCGGCTGCTAATAATAATAGCATCAATGATAAAGAGCTTTCAAGGTTAAGACTATAAAATTAAAAATTATCTCATGAGAAACGATAGTGGGAAAGGAAGAAAAGTGAGGGTATTTGGGATATTACTCCATAAACTCAAAGAAAAAATGTTGAACTTACCAAAAAAATTGAAAGTCTTTAGGCCGAACTTCGTGTAAAAGATCAACCATCTGTGACATAGCTCAGGTCCCTACGAGAAAAAGTGAAAAGATTATAAATTTAACTTTAAACTTCAAAAAAAGAAGTAGAGGTGGCTCAAAAATCGAGACTGCAGTCCACTACATTCGGATCGAGTGGATATAAACCAGCAACGAGTATTCTTTAGCCCGAGGAAAGCTTAGGATCTGTTACTCGTACTCCTGTTTCTGGAATTAAAAAAAAAATGGAAAAGGGTTATATGAGCCCTGAAATCAGTCAGAGTCGAGAAGAAGTAACTGAAGAATTTGTTAGTCCCTAATCCAGAGCAAGCCAATAGTCAAGCGAATAAGTGCAAACGGCTTCCTATTATAAGCCGAAAATGAGTCTGCGTGAATTTATGGATACCAAACACGATGACAAAGACAGAGACATGTACATTACTTATGTCATGATTAAGATTATAGAAAAGATTTAAATGGAAGTCGAAGGAGGACGATTCAACTCATATTCTCCCAACAATATCTTCCTCATCAACTTTAATGTCAAAAATTTAGAACAGATGAGCATTAAGTTTGGGTATCCTATCAAAGACAAAAACTCTAAGACTGATGGATTGTATCTTTCACCTGAAATTCTTGCGGGAGGAGTCTCCTCGAAAAAATCTACTGTATTCTGTTTGGGTGTTATCCTTGATGAGCTTATTCATGGCAACACTTTCTTCAAATCAATCGATGAAATTCAAAACGTTCAAAGTAATTAATGAGTTAACATAGTTGAATTCAGAGTGCGAGGAGACAAATTAAATCCAATCTTAAAGAACACTCTTTTCGAGATGATGAATAAGGAGCCAAATAAGAGATTGTAACTGTTGTAGGCCAAAAGAAGACTTTCTCTTCAAAAATACATTACTACAGAAAGTCGTGGTTCTGTCACTTCGTCTTCACGATTGGGTCGTGGATGAACATATGATTAAACTTAAAATGAAATATTTTAATTTGATATTATTGGTAATACAGAGAGCTAACCTCATTATTTGAATATTGTTATAACTTTAATCACAGATAATTAGTTGATTTCTAATCTTCATCTCTATCATGAAAAGGACAATTCAATACACCGAATTTATGAACATAAAGCATACATGGTGCATTATCTAATTGAATCAATTAAGGATTCGGTATTTAATCACCATAAATTCAAGATTTGTGGAATTTATTCTCTGGATTTCTGTTGGATACTTTTGATCATTATTCATTGCCGAGTCCAATTCCATGCGAGATTGACTGGCCTAATAAATTGATTCTAAAAGAGCAGCTTTCTACCCAAATAAGTGATTATTATAATATTAATATAAAAACAATAAAACCAATATCAAAGTAAAGCGATGATCCCCTAAAACTATAAATCTTTAATAGTTGCAAAACAGAATCGTAGCATTTCCTAAATACTCAATAATCCTCAGCTTACTGTCAATCTATCAAATAATCCCTAAAACAGTAAAACTAAGATTAATCGTTTTCTCCCTAAACAATTTGGTAAATACAAAAATCATCCTTTGAATATCTAATGTTCCACCATCACCTCTGTACAGAATTTGCCTGGAAAGTCAATTATAGTGCATAAGCCTCAAACAACTCGCAATTATTATTAGGCTTCATCATCTCCTTCATTTCGGAGACCTAAATTGTTGCTAAATAACGAGGCCTTCAATTGTAAATCCAAACTCAGAGAAACAAATTCAACCCAATGCCAATCGCCAAAGGCTCATAAATCGAATGGAAATCAAAAGATAAAATAGTATCAGATCCTAAAGCCCTTAGGGAAGGGAAAATACGGCTAAGTATATTTATCAAAGTAATAAAATAGTGATTTAGACATTAAATGACTGGATTTTTAGGGGCTTTAAAGATTATCAAAAAGGATGACATACTGGGCGAGTTTTGCAATAAAAATAATAAGATTTTAAATCAATTAATAAATGAAATTAAAATTCAATCTTTCTTGAACCATCCCAACTTGATTAAAATCTATGATTTCTTCAGTGACTAGGATCATATCTATCTCTTCCTTGAACTGGCTTCCGATGGATAGCTCTTTGACATCCTCCAGCGCAAAGGCACCTTCTCATAGGAAGCGACTTCCTTGATGGTCAGATAGATTGCTGAAGGAATTAAATATTTTCACTCAAAGTCCATCATTCATCGTGATATCAAACTCGAAAACATTGTCTTTACTCACGTATTTATTAATATACTTAGGGAATGGCCAAGATATGTGATTTTGGATGTGCTGTCTTTGAGCCTAGGGAATTTAGGAAAACTCTTTGCGGAACACCCCTTTATTTATCTCCGGAAGTACTTCAAGGTAGGAGATACAATTCGAAAATAGATATTTGGGCTCTGGGGACCCTTGCATATGAAATTTTTACAAATAAAAACCCTTTTAAAATAGAGAGCAAGGAGGAGCTAAGCAAGATAATAACAATGGATTTCTAAATGGATGTCGGATCTCCTTAAATTCGCAGTTTTGTTAACTTCATTCTAAAAAAGAATCCTTGCAAGCGTCCAGATGCTGACATAATCCTTGAGCATCCTTTCATAAAAAAATATAAAGATATAGAAACGTCAGATGAAGTTTGCAATTATTAACGACAACGGCAGTGATTTAAAGATGTTTATTAATGTATTTATAAAATGATAGAATAAAAGTCAAATAAGTATGTGAACCTTTCAGGCAAAGTACTCACTGACATCTATTTAATCTTGCTTAAATAGTTACAATGCTTGAGCAAAAGTGGCTCTATTTGATTCATCGTCTTTTATGATCTATTTGATGGAAATCGCAAGGGCTATTCTGACGATTATAATTTTATCCTTTGCCACCTCCAGCACCATATCCATCAGCTTCTATTTAAATATCCTCAGTTTGTACAGGTTGCGGATCATGCACGCAAAGGTTTATCGCTGCACATACTTTTAACTCAAACCGTAGCCTTTTATCGATTCCAAAGCCATCTATTGAAACAGTTCACACTATTTCATGTTATCTATCACGTAGAACATTTGCTTGGCGGCTTCAAATCTAACCTCACTCACGTTATCGTTGCAAAGTTTCAATGAAATGGGAAAGATATACTTGAATACTGTTTATGTTTCATATATCTTAGAAAGAGAATTTAGTTGATGTGCAATTTCATAGCGGACTCTCCATTTTTTAGGATCCTTCTGTAAAACTAGAAACACATCAATCAAATTTTAGCGAGTAGTTTTTTAGAAGAGTTCAACAAATTCAGAAAGATGAGAAATTGCTATGAGTTTCAAAGGATCAGAACTGTCCTTCAAGATATTGTCGAGGGCTGCGAACATATACTATTTTGATAGTTATGGACCGATTATTCTACTAATTTAATGAAGACTTGAGGCAATTGGCATTTTTATTTCCTAAATACATTGTCTAATACGTTGTTCTTAAAAAATAAAAGGCGGTTGAAGAGTTTCTTCATGAGGTCCCACTTACTCGCTCCCAGCGTGTGCATGACTCCGGGAAAGTAAAAAGCAACTTTGGATGCAATTTAGTTTTATCTATTCACGGACTGGTTGATTTCATGGTCAATCAGATGAAGATAGATATCTATCAGTTTTTCAGGCACTTTAGGCAGGCCATAGTTGGCGATGAATTCGGGAATGATCTTAAAGGCTGCTATTTTGACAATCTTATTGCCATCTTTTGTGAATATTATGAGTAAGTTAGCCAAATGCTACTTCTTAGTATCAGTCAGCGTCACCAACTGAGGTAATATCTACACACAAGCTTTTCGTACTCCCCACACATTTTATCTGCATTTTTCAGTAAAAAATTGTTAGATGATCTCTCGGTTCAAAAATTCCTTTCTGACACTTTTGGCAATGACACAGCTGCTGTGTATGATTTCCTTTTTAATTCTAACGCTTGAATCCTTATACATGGCCAAGTAATCAGTTTTAAAAAAAGCTTCAGCCTCTTATGGCTGCATAGCTGGTGTCATTTTAGCAATGAGTTGTATGGATATAATTCTACTTTCTTCATCATCACTTTTTTATAACTAGATGGCAAGCCTAAGAACTTCCTTTCTTTCGTATCCGCTGAGACCGTGGCTAATTTTTGAGAGAAGAGCACAGCTTTCCTCTTTGATCTGAGTGAAAAAATGAATACTTAAAGATGGGTTCCGTTGATGAGCTTTACGAGTGGTTCGATGAACTAGTGATGATAATTTGTTTGATTTGTCTCTTTTTGATGTTATTGCCGCAAGAAGTCGAGCAACTCCAATTGAATTTATTCACTATCGGCCGCCTGAGTAGGGATGAAGGTACAAGTTATAGCAAAAATTGATAATATGCTTGGTGACCAGCACATATCTCCTTGATAGCAGCTAGATTTTTTGCCAAACTGACTCGATGATAGACATTAAGGGTTGAGTAATTGTCCAAATTTCTCAAGATTTAATCTCTATTGAAGTCAATGAAGACTGCATTTTCTTATACTTCGAACCTGTTAACTTTGAGAAAAGTAACACCGTTTTCCTCCGCGTCTTAAACTTTCTTTTCCTGCATTTATACAGACGTAACCAAATTATGTTGATTAAATAACTTCACATTAATTATTTGTTTAGGACACTGGCTCAAAAAAATCCTAGTGATATTTAAATCACCCGATCAGTCAGTACCGTCGACTCCTTGAAATGAATAAATAAATTGGAATGATTAAGATTGATATTCATTAAATAAATAATGCAAAGATTCACGAAGGCCCTCTTTCATCAAAATATCTACTCTTTCTCTGCCGGATATTTTTCTCATAGACCAACCCAGACCAATAACGATTCGACTCCCTTCGATTTTACCACCTAAAACTACAAAGAAGTCGAAACACTTTTGTCAAAGTATCCTTCCAACTGGAAAAGATCAGCCATTATTCCATTGCTCACCCTCGCACAGAAACAGAACGATAATTTTTTGTCCCTCTCTGCAATGAGAAAAGTCGCCAAGATTACTGAGGTAAATGAGATGGATGTCTATGAAGTCGCATCATTCTATACCATGTTCAATCGAGAGAGAGTCGGTAAATACCACCTACAAATTTGCGGAACCACACCTTGTCAACTCAAAGGTTCTGAAAAGATTATTGAGGCCTGTGAAAAGCATTTAGGAATTAAATCTGGTTAAACCACTCCTGATTATTTGTTTACTATACAAGAAGTTTAGTGCTTGGGCGCTTGTGCTAATGCTCCTATGCTCCAAGTTAACGGATAATGGGTTTACTAAGACCTCACTCCTGAAAACACTGTCGAACTGCTGTAAAATTTAAAGAAAGGAACAGATAAAAAGGGACCTCAAATCAACAGAAATGATTGCGAAGGACCACAAGGTAGAACCACTCTCGCTGTACGTTGAGTAATATATAGGGTCTTAATCTAACATAGTAAGTTAGATTTGAGCGCGATTTCGTCAAGGCAAAAGCAGAATGGTAGGAGGCTGAACGCAAAAGAATCGAGCAAGAGAAGCGCAAAGCTTAGTAGGCTAAAAAAATCGAAGAAGAACGTCGTAAAAAGTAAGCTAAAACTGCTTGATGATCAATGCAAATTAGCTCTTCGATTTATAAACTTGAATTATAAATATGAATATCTGGTCAGTCAGTCATTTGAATAATGAAGGTTAATACAAAAAATATTTTTTGGATATATGTATAATTGAACGAGTATTGAATTTGTATACAATAAATATTAAAAGTTTGGCTTTAATAAAAAACTTCCATGCAGGGAATTGAACCCTGATCTACGGATTGAAAGTCCGGTGTACTACCTTTGTACGACATGGATTTTATACAATTCTTGTCTTGTTATGAAAACTATACTAGCCCCTCTCATAGTTGTTTACTAATTATATATGCATTCAATAAATCAGATTTATCAAATCCAACCATCTTTTTCAGCACTATAAAAGAGATGACTCTTGCCTGGAGAGCATCTGCTTGGTCTTTTGGGAAAGTCTTGTACTGGGCAATGCTCTTTCTTTGCAATTTTATAAGGCTGATAGAACTTAATACCATATCACATACTTATCTGTAGCGAGACTGACCTTGGAATTTGGCATTGTTTGCAAAATTTGGTTATTAATGAAACTTCATTGATGTTGCAGATGGATGAGGCTCAATGCGAATTGGCTGATATTCCGTTTAATACATCGATTTCCCTTAGAAAGGAATATTTCTGGGTTTGTAGGCTATTTTCTTGGATGGTGAGATAGGGCTCACAGGAGTTTTTTTAATATATTATCGATTGTAAGTAGTATTTCCTTCAAATTTACAAGGATTTGGCTCATATGGATTTGGCTCTGTATTCAATCGTAAAGCTTTGACTGGAGTGGAAATGAAATTTTTGGTATATTCAGTTTAATGTTCTAACTTAACTTTTGATGGCTGATATTCATTTCTCTGTGTTAAGGGTCTTGCTTTATCAATTTTATAGGGAGTAAATGCCTGTTAATAGTTTGATTTTAGCATTTACGGATCATAATGTCTAGGGATGATCTATTAGTAAGGTCGGTCCTGTTTCTGATAGTTGATGTTATATGCCTTATAATCTTTATGATATTATGTTTATCCTTAGAATTTTTAAGGCTTCTATGGGCAATGGTGCTTACCTATTTTAGATTAATAGTACCACAGTTGCAAATCTCACACACACACTAACCGTTAAATTTTTTAGCTGTTGAAGCATATTCAGGGTTATTGAAGGTCTTTTTCAAGGGGGTTTTCATCTCTAATAAAATAATAAAATTTAATATTGGTCATCACTATATAAACTCTCTTATAATAGCTTAGATTGAGTCATAACATCAATGAAGCAGCTCACCAATAAGCAACCTCTATGTTTTTTGCTATAAAACTCGCATTTAGTGACCTCCCTTCCCTTCATCGACTAGCAACTTGATCAACAAATACCAAAATCCAAGATTTTATATCTTATCCGAGCTGAGCAGGAAACCATGCAGAGATAATCTCAAGATTATATCAAAGATCTCGTCCTTCCAACTCTTGACTATGCTGACTCTGATCACTTTAAGAAAGAAGTAGAAAGAGTACAAGCAAAAATAGCACAAAGACAGTAGGAAAAAGCGGAAGGCAAAATTAAAAAAAAAGAAATTGTTTACCCCGAACCTCCCAAAAAATTGGTCAGCGGACAACACTAGAGAGTTTCTTCTCTAGTAAATTCAGGAATCTTAAATTATTAAAACACCATATGCAAGTAAATTGGCATTAATTTAGAAATCTCAATCTCTAAATTTACAAGAAATACGGTCCTCTTGTTTTGAAGGAATTAATCGAAGTTCTGGAAAAGGAGAAAAACAATCTTTTGACGTTAATTTAAGGCTAAAAGTCAAATTTAGAAGCAATAAATCAAAATCGTAAGTACGAACAAACTGAAAGCTATCAGAGGGAGTACGATATTGGAGAGAGAGTTAAGATCATGCTCAACAAACGTAAAAAAGTAGATTGAATGATACTATTTAAACAAATAAGTCTTTTGCTAATTCCTTATTCTTTACAATTTGTCGAAGTTACAATATAATCATATCGATAAACTTATGAATCCTCTTTTGAATCGCTTATTCGAGGATCGTTCCAAAAATAAATCAAGAAGGAAATCGCTGCTGCGAGAAGAGCAAAATCATAGTGTTGATGTGACACTCGTACCTAAAATCCCAGTCAAACTCAGATTATAATCGCTACCAGAAGTGCAAACCGATAAAAAAAAATCCAACGCAGCCCGAGTTTATATCGGAAAATTGCCTTCAATCAGCTTTAAAACCCAAGAAAAGCAAGAAAAGGATGTGACCAGAAATCGTACCACTTTCAGAGACCGAAAATTTTCGACGTCAATTAAAGAGATGGACGGCAATTTCTTTTCGACTGAACTGTAATTAGCTTATAATCCGACATTAGGAGATCAGATGAGTGAGTAATCCCCCACTAGAAGGACTAAAATATAAACTATGTATGAAAAGTAGGTCATCCTTTAAAGATAACCGGGTGAAGACGAGTTATTCCAATACTTAAAGGTCCTAGAGGACAACTCCGACCTGAATGAATAATTTTGCTACATGAATCGAGGAGATATGCCTTATTCTTTTCACATCGTCGAGTATTAAAATAGAAAAAAAGATGAATACCTGACTGTGTCTCTGAGAGGAATCAGCTATTACAAATAAAACTAAAACTAGTTCTACACCATTCGCAAGCTTCGGAAATAAATATAGCTTTACAAAAGAGTCAAGCAAATTGATTTTTTCAGCAACTACTTATTAAGTAAAACCATGCAGCACTGGAAAGATTGTATGATCCGCACAAAATTCAAAATGAAATGCAAGTACATTATGAGTCATCTCTTTTCTCAAAATTTAATACTGCAACAATACCTGCATTTCTTGCATAATTTGGCTGAGGATTATTCCGGAGGAAATTTTTTTAATTTTAACATCACCTTCACTAAGTCTCTTTCGGAATTTTTATCAGAGGCCGAACAAGGAAATAGAGCACTTATTAAGTCCATTAAAAAATTTGATCATCTCATCGAGAAAACCCTGAAGAGCACTCTTTAAAATTTACTCTCTAAATTTCGTTCTGAAGAAAGGGTAACTCTAGGATCAGGGGATCAGAAAAGACAGTAGGCATATTTACCTTTTGATGCAAAGCGAAGGAGCATGAAGTATACGCAAATGGCTAAGCTGAAATAATTTGAAGGGATGATGTATCGTCTGATTAAGTATACAGACTTAGTGATATTCAACGTAAAGACTAATTTAGTGCGCAAATGCTACGAAAACAGCATTGCAGAACTAAAAAACTTAAAACAGTCTTATGAAAATAAAGAATCTATGCGCTTTACCAATTGGATTGAAGTCTAAGTGACCATTAAAAATTAAGATAACCAAGGAGTCATCATCTGCTAGCCTACTTTCGAATAGATATCCTAAAGTGTTTTAATCATTAAAGACAACTTTTTGAAAGATCTTTTTAGAGACCATAGGCTACTCATTGAGAAGAGTCAATAATTGTTTTGTGAAAATATCGAGTCTATTCTATAGTAAGAGCATACAACAAAACTATAGCTTAAATATTTTATTGTGAAAAATAGGGAATTCGAGGGACTGAGTATTCAACTTGAATAATCCTTACAAAACATTCTCAACGATATACTTAGACACATGGATGGCTATCGAACTGGCATATTAGCTATTTATAATAAAAACTTGGGGTACTCTAAGGTAAGCGAATGTATGTCCAACTAATTCATCAAATAGTATTTGACGTCTTACAGAGAAGACTAGAAAATGATACGCGAATCGGAATAAATTGTATAATTCGCACTGGTGGCACTCAAAATAGGGAATATCAAAGAAGTCATTCGCAAGAATATTGAAGAAAAATACAAACTAATATCAAATTATGTTCCAATTTAAATAACCAATAGATGCGATGCCATTTCCACTTAATAGAATTTTGTTTACCTTGTATTAAAGGAAAATCCCTACAGCATTGAAGAATATATTCAATTTGAGCGTGACTATCATCAATGTAAGCTGAAATTGGCTAATCTTGAAGTATCTCTCTAGAAATTACTGGAATTCGAAGAGATTGTGTATAAAAGTGGGATTCGCATCGGTGAGCAGGTCAAGCTTGCCATCAACGAAAAGCAATTCTTTTTTCAGGGGTTAACTAAAAGATTAGAATAGTTAGAATCAGGTGAATAGTAACTAAGAAAGAAATTTGAATCAGCCATTTAAGACATGATACCCATCATTTAAACAAAATCTTAATAACTTTTAAAGGAATTGTTTGAGGATGACTTAATCAATAGCCCTTCCTCGAAAATTGCAGAGGTGATTTAAAAATTGCAGTCATCTGGCTAATCTTTTTCAAAATTGTAATCTAAGGCTTCTGATCTCTTCAGGTATCAAAATGAGTTAAAGTTAGGGCACAAGAACTTGTAAATGTTTGAAAAGCTACAAATCAGTCTTCGTTCTTATAATAAAATATGGGAAGAGAGGGATTATTATTTCAAAGTTTAGAATCTGATCAAGGTAACTGGATACGGGCACATGAACTAAGTTGTGCTTGAGCCGCTTCTGGAATTCGTCAATAATATTTAATCCTATTCTTCGACTTTGGAGTGCTTCTAACTTTTGCAAGAATTCAAACAGCAGATATCAAAGTTACTGAAGATCGTAAAAATGAGTCAACTCATTTCGATTAATACCCTTCAAGAAGAACACATCTCACGGCTGAAAAAGATAATCTCGCATCCTCATCATTTGTTTACAATTGATTACTTGTTTTCGAAAGAAGGGAAAAATGCAATAACATGTGAACGCCTTTACTTGTAGACTAACGTGCAATAAATTTAATATTAAATAGACTAAATAGTATTCCAATCGTCACAGGAAAGCATTGTGAAAACCCAACTTGCGGAAGTGTAGTAATTTTGGAAAAAAACAAAGATAAAGCTGATAAGTCAGAACATCGCTGAAAATGAAGTGCCTATCCTTCATTTAGATTTTAACGAATAAATTCACGAAAAGCTCGGCTATTTTATTATTATTCTTAAGAATATTGAGGGATCGCCACATATCATGAGCTCTTCCAGATCAAAAGCTCTTCTCGATATCAAAATTTGTACCTACTTGCGCTAGTTTCTGTGCAAGTGGGAATAAGTCTAAAAATAATGGATCAAGCTGCTGCCTCTCATGACAAATTGTCCTGCCGTCAAGCATCAAAGCAATGTGTTCTTCTAATTTACTTCAGTCGATGCGAACATAAAAAAATTAATAAAAAATGTCAGCGAAATGAATAGCCTTAAAAAGGTGTGTGATGATTTGTAGGAAAAGAAATATTTGAATACGGTGAGTAATTGCTCAGATGAGCTACACAGCATTAATAAAACCTTTAATAATTTTCTTGAGTGTAAGAGATCTACCTATGGCCGATTTAATTTTTTAAGCGATTATTAATTGATCAACATCATTTAGTATGTCAAAGACGCAAAATCCACCAGCCCATTTGCCAAGTATTGCTTCAACTGCGAACTGCTACAACTAGACAGTTAACTTATAGCAGGCTTTCAAAATACATCTGAACTGTTTAAACTCAGAAAAACCATCATTAGAGGAGAAACAGATTAAATCTTTAAGTCCATCGAGGACAACATGAAAACTTCAATGAAATTCATGATTCGAGCCATGCTCCCCAAACTTAAAATATCACAAGATATCGACCAATAAATTAAATAATATCCTGCGCAAGTAACTCTCGTGGTCGACCGCCTATTTTGGACTGAAATGAGTTAAAATTATTTAAATACAACAACGTACTCGGAATATAAACTAGTGCTAAAAAAGATTTAAGAGGATATGGTATAACTATTACTCATAGTAGAAAAGGGACTTTGGTATAAACTTTCAATCAGGTTGATGCAAATGATCTCCCTCAAAGAGGCAGGCTTTGAACTCGTTCGTGATCAGATTACAGTCAATGACTTCAAATGGAAGGAACAATTACGCTTTTATCCTTACGAATAAGATCTAACAATATGTCAATTTGATAATAAAATTCGATACGGATGCTAGTACTATCCCCCCGAGCACATCAATGTTCCCACTTTGAATACAACCCGATTTCTGTACTAAACATTTTACTGTTGTGCCAATAATAAAGGTTTGATTGTAAAGGGAGATGAGGGCGAAGGCAAAAAGATATTAATTTACTAAGCTGGAGTATTCTTTGGCTCCTATCAGAAAAAAGTAGTTTGTAATTCAAAACTATCGGCTCATTTCGTCAATAAATTTGTGCAAGGAGCGCTGGCAGCTGGCGCTTGGCTTTCCTTTTACGAGTTTGACTCGCTTAATTTTGCTGTTTGCGCGTAACTCTTAGATTTAGTGTACCGAGCGAACAGTATATAAAATCCACTGCAATCTTTATTCTTATTGGTGCATCATGGAAAGGAAGTCCCACAAATGTCTATTTATTCTTTTACTAACTTTACTGTTTTCGAGCCCGATCATCAAAAGATATGCTTTCATCTACTTCAAATTTATAAATTTAAGGAGTACTGGCAAATATCGATTAAACTGGTTCGATTTTTTAAATTAATTCAGCCTTTTTTGGGCAGGATTATGGGGAGTCGGCTTTGTCTTCTGAGAAAAGTCATCTAAAAAGCAGGACTAAAAAGGCTATCAAGCTAAGTGGGAGTAAATTAAAACTTGCTAATTGCATAAGCCATAAAAGAATAAATAATTAATAAAGAAAGGTAATCAGCCTTTTAAGTATTAACATAAGCCCTTGCTTCGTACTTTGACACAAAATACAATTCGTCCGAAGTGGAAAACAAATACGGATAAAAATTGTAAACTTTAACCAAAATGATCGCATCTTCAATCAAAAACATCATTGTGCTTGGCCAAAGATGCTGCAAAAGTACAATTATTTCGTAGGCTCTGTCTCGTCTAAACAGGTAAAAGATATATTTATTTGGTGAGACTAATGAAACTTTTTTCACCAGCGAAACCATGTAATTTCTGAGGTTTGTTCCCAGTTCTGCAGTTTTTATCTATGACGCGAACAAAGTCATTAATGAATGGAGAAATTTAATTACTTCAGGGTATTTGCTGATGGAGGGAAAGCGAGTCATCCTTTAGAATCAGACCATTATGGAATTGCGAGACATTAGTGGCTGTTCCCCTTCATTCGTGGGATAATGCCAGATTATATATTTGGGCCAGCATCTTATCTCCAATATTTAAAAATTTACTAAGAATTTCGATCAGTAAAGTCCCAATTTTAGTCAGCTTGTAAGCATTTTGAAGTAATTATATGGTGAATCGTTGGAAAATATGTCTGGTAATGCACTCCATATCATCACTCAGTACTTGAGGAATATTAAATAACCACTGCCCATCAAATCATTACATCGATTGGTGGTGTGGATTCTCTCCATCAGTGATAAGTAATCGATTTGGACTCGCCAATTTGGAGGAAAATACACGGACTTTGGAATTAACCCTTATTCCTATTAATTAGGTTCAATTGATATTTCTCGATGCGAGCAACAAAATCATCCTGCTTTTAACAATTATATAATTACTCCAACCAAATCATCCCTTCTCCTCATTGACGTGATCAACGCATTTACAAATTCAAATATATTTGTGCATCTGGCTGGCCCTCCTCAAACCGGAAAAACTTGTTTACTGGAGCTTCTTTCTAGAAAATATTATCTTAAGTTTAACAAAAGCCCTCATGAGTGGGGATAACAATTGAAAAAAGCATATTGCAATGTCAGAAGATAACGGAAGAATATCTTAGTTGATATTTAAAAATAAGGACACAAAATTATCATTGATGACTTGGATATGAGCAGTTCCTCTCATTTTTAATATTTAAGAGTACTCATGGAAACTTCATCCTTCAGGGACCAATACTTTAATGAATACTTTATAGACAAATATCAACTGGTGTGTTGCTCACGATCAATGGACAAAAGCGGAAAGTATTGGTCATCAGTCTGCAGTTTATCTCTGAAGGAGTTCAACAAATAAAGTCTTTAGACGATTGCACGGATAAATTTTGCAAAATAAATCAGCTAATACAATATGAATCGATAAGTGCAATAGTTGATTAATGGAAATGTCCTAAAATCTATCCTTATTCTCCAGGATGATTTAAGCAACATTATAGGCAACAATGCATCTTCTTCTCTCCTCGTTTCACTGATAAGAAATTTATTGTCTTTACCAAAAAAGCAGGCTTATATTTCTGCGTCGGAGTATGCTAAATTTTTTAAAACTCACTTATATTTTAAAATGCATGAAAAGAGCGAAAATAGTAAGTTGAAATGGCAAATTCAGAGTGTCTATGAAAATTTATTAAAGGTCTTATTCGGTGAAATTTATCAAGAGAGCAACTAATTTTATTGTAATTTAGAGGGACAGTTCTAAAGTAAGAAAAGAGAAGATTTGCAAAAGATATTATTAAAGATACATCCAAATTTAATATGCTTTGATAGTCTTGTGAAGAACATTGTCTATCTGGTCAATCAATTCAGCTGCATGGACAGAAATATCATTATCTTAGGCAGGTTAGGTACAGGCAAAAAATTACTACTTCGAATTTGTGGCAAACTGATGAACTTAAATGTGATTTAAAATTTATCAGAGGCTATTATAGCTGCCCTTCACAATGAGCCTTCAATTTTGATGAACATACTATAAGACAATGCTGCCTTTTATGAGCAACTCCACAATTGTTAGTCAGATAAAGATTTAGCAAAGTTAGTGAAAGTATAAAAGAGAGAAGAGTATTATACTAAGGCCGCAGGAGAAGAGTTGGGATAGGATAAAATTTTAAACAAATGCAAGAAACTTATCATTCATGCCTTCATCGTTTAAAAAAAGTAACATTATTAAAGTTTTTGCCAAAGGCGTAGAGAAATTTAAAATTTGCCGATTTGTTTAGTCTAGGAATGGCCACCAGAAGCTATCCTCACGATTTATAAGATAAAAGACCCCTATCCAAACATGCACGCCTAGCTATTTATTACAATAAATAAAGCAATGACAACCCACAACTACCCAAAATTTTCTTTGAAAATGTTCTAGAAATATCTGAAACTTTATAGTTAAATTTTCGACAAGATTAACACAGATGTGGAATTAAAATTGTAATTGAATTCCAAGATCCATTTTAAATTTAAATAGTCCTGTGAACTGATAGGGATTTGGGAATCGAGAGTTGATATTCTGCGCACAGAAATATAGCAGTCAATCAAAAAGGCTAAAAAGACAATCATGGCTAATCAGTTGTATTACTTTGCCCTTTCAATCTTTCACAAACAAATCAAGGACTAATAATAAAAGTTTGCTGAATAAACTTCGCAGCTTAAGCAATTGAATGAAGATATTGATCGAAGAATGGTCATGATGAAAAAGGTTATGTCCAAAATATAAAAAATTGTTTCTTCCTTCCAAAGAACGGAATTAGGCGAGTTAAAGAAAATATATAAACAGAACCGATTGATTTACTTTGGAGTTTAATGCTTGTGTCTGCTGCTAGGAGAGGATGCAGATGAAAAAGCTATTAATAGAATCTTAGCAGACTCTAATCTGTTGATGAAAATGAAGGATTCGTAGCTGCTGGCACATCGCAACCGTAAACTTTAAACAAAAGTTAGTAAGGAACTTCCTACTTTATAGCATGAACTAAAAACAAGTAATAGCGAACTATCGAAGACGCTGGTTGAGTGGGTCAAAAGCATCATTGACTATTGGGAAATCAATGATGACTATAAAGTAGAGCATGAAAAACAAATTAAAGCTTCTTAACATTTATAAAAATCGGGATTAAGACACACCGAACTAATGAGAGAAGTGGAGAGCATTAACAAGTCAATTGTTTAAAAATAGGCCATCATAGCATAACACTAAAAAATCAAAAAATAGCAAGAAGTTTAACTAAACTCAATTGGCCAAAGAATGATAAATGCAGCCAAGATATTACCAATATTAACCAATTAGCATTATGAGACGAAGGTCACCATTTAATCATTAACTACCTACAAAGAAAATCTCAGAGGAAATTCCATACTCACCGCCATCACAGCCACCATTTTAACCTTGCAGCCTCTTTGGATGAAGCACATTATCCTCAACTTAGCTAAGAATATTCTTAAAAGAAACTTAGTACCTTTTTCTGACAATTTTATGGCTGAAATTTCAGGGAGAAAGATTAACTCTTTATAAAGTCTAAACTACTATCTTCTCACTTTCAATGATCATGCTAAAGTTATCTTTGATCCCCGTCGAAAATTTTTAAACTTTATTTAAAGATACGCCCCGATCGAAATGAGGGATACAATCATTGAAAATTGTGAGGAGTTGCCTAATTTTTAGGCTGGCAAAATATATCATACATCTTCAGAGATAAAGATAGATAAAGAAGGAGAAGTGATGGTGATTGATTGGGGTTCAGTAGCTCTATAGGAAAAATAAACCATTTTTTTGAGAATTGCTGAAAGTAAGCGGCCTGAATACTTTGAAGCCAAGAATGAATTTGAAATTCAGATCAGTAGAAATTTGAAAATCTTAGCCAAATTGAAGGAGTAGCTCTATTCGAAGATATGCTAAAGGGAAATGAAGATAATTGACGATCTTGACTTTATCTAAAACAGTATTTAACTTTAAAAGATCAAGTAAAATACCTCAACCTTAAAGAGTCAAGCCCAAGAGAAAATCGCTTAGATCGATAATTTAACTCAGCAAATTAATGAATAAGCTACTCAGATTATACATCTATATTAGACTTTAAAACACTTTAGAAAAATTGATTTGGAGTTAATGCTGAACACCTACTGCAAAGGGGATACAATTCAACATTTCTTCTCTTGGTCCCTTAAGAATATTAGTCCATAAAACAGGACAGTATTTCTAATTTCATTAATAATTCGCATAAAAAATGAAAAACTGTTTGAAGTACTAAAGGATATCATCCATCAAAATCCTCTCAAGCAGATGGAAACAAAGCCCAAAAAACCGACAGGAGTTAGCATAAAAAATTGGTAGATTGCTGTCCGACTGAGTGCTTATTCATCCAATCTTAAAAAGTTAATGGAAAATATTCAAAAATACCAAAAATAGTTCGAGCAATGGTGTGCTGATCCTGGAAATTATGCCTTGCCCTCCTGCCTAACTGTTGACAATATTGAGTTTATTTAATATTTGGCCATTGTTGCATATCTAAAGCCCAAAATATTATCCTATTGCCTCCCCCAGTTAATTTCACAATATGTGCCATATAACATAAAACCCCTGTCAAATAAATAGATCATTGAAAAAGCCAATCAAAAATATCCTGTTATAATATAGGGTTAGATAGATTGGCTCATTAATGTATGCAAATAACAGAATGATGGCCGATATAAATTGCAGAGAGTTAGTAAAATAAATGGATAGGTCTAGATGAAAAACATAATATGGCGCAGCATGTAGGCCAAGTAATGGATGATATTATACGATATTGAGAATAGCAAAACAGTGCAGATGATGGAGAACATTTGCTATTATGTCATGAACTATGATAGGCAAGAAGGATTTAAAATATTTCTATTACTTGATTCTCTATTATAGCCAGAAGCAATCACTGTTCAGCAATCACTCATCAAAGGCTCAGTATTTTTGCAGAGTATTTCTATATGTCTTTACTAATAATAAATTTCATGTGATTAAATACTGAAATCAAATACAATTGAATATGAAATGGCCTAAGAATAGAATTCTCGATTTACAAGCAAATATATCTTCAATCGTATCTCAAAGGCAATTATTATTTGCTATTCTGCCCTTGTATATAAATATCCTGAACTGAGAAAGATAGACTTCAATCGTATCGCTTCTATTTTAAGGTATATTAAGATCAAAAATATATCAGTCTAATTTAATGCATTCACAATTGTGCAGTATCTCAGCAGAATAATGAGCTTTGCAGCTGACAGTAGAGAAATCAGAAGCAACATTGAATAAATTTGGGATTTAATTGTTGATGAGAATAAAATAGTCGAAAAATCTATCTTAGGTGTTCCAATGAATGAGTAATCATATGACAGGTTCATTAAAGGCAACCATATATTAATAGGATGTGAACAGTCCTATTTTGTAAGGCAATCACAGACCAAATTATAACATATCTTTTCAAAGATAGCGAGAATCTTCAGTTTAGAAGGCAATAAATAAGAAATATTTAGCTTCCTGAGAGTGCAACTCGGAAAATTGCCAATTGCTTTAACTGGAACAAATTCGCAGAATATCTTCAGCTATTTCTACGATAGAGAAGTGCATTTGCATAATCACAGCATTTAAGCTTTAAAAAATATACTGGATGAACTAAATGAACAGAATGAGAGAGAGATTTATCTTGAAGTCAGCAGCTAAAACGAATATTTAAAAATTAAGAAGATATTCAGCAAACTAACTCACCTATTTAAGACCAAAGTATGTCATATTAATTATAAAAACTGTGTTATAAATTTTATCAATAAACTAAGGAAGAATCATGATTTTTTGCTGTATTTTAACCATACCCTTCCCATCCTACTCATCAACCCAAGCATAGTCGCCAATTTATCGGCTATTATCTCGACCTATTTAATTAACCGCATGAAAAAAACAGAAATCAAGGACGGATACAACTATCTTGCGTTTTTCGATTTTATGAACAGTCATTAAGAAAAAGAACTTCATTTGAGTCCAGGTCTATATCTCAATAACTTGAATTCATAATAGTTTGCCTATAACCATCAAACAAAAACTTTGGATCCTAGCTTTTAAGTTGATGGAATTGAGATTGCTCCTATTATAGGAGTGAGATTGAAGGAATCCAAACTAGAGGAGGAGAGATAGTAAATATAAATATAAATATTTTGCAGAGCATAAAAAATATTTGAAAGTCTTACTGAAATCAGTGCAGTTTACAATGAATGGAATCTGCGCAATCCCAGATTAATAACTCAATGATAATCCACATATTTTTAGTTTATTAACTTTATATCATCACACCGACTAATTACACTCATCAACACGACTGCCCAAGGATAGCTTTGTAGCAAGGTAAGGAGCAAGCAACTTTATTATTCTTCTTCATTTTATATTTGCTTTCATTCCCGCAATTACTGCAGTTGGCTTTCATCTTTATATGATGGGGCTTAGTCATAAATTATGGGAAGAGCTTGCTTTTATGAGTCATTATTGTCCTTCCTTCCTCATTTAAAACTGTAATTATCTTCGGAACATTTCCTAAAGTGCTAAACACTTTGTGCTCTCTTTAGATCTAGTCTTGCAATTATTTCTCTTCCCGAAGTCTTAGCTTTCGACCAGTTTAGTTCAGTATCTTTTAGAGAGTAGCTTTTTCCTGAGCCTCGACCTGTTTCTTAAGATACTGCTTTCTCTTTTTTTATTTTTCCTCTCGGCGAATGATTTCAGTTGCCTCATCCAGTTTTTTGTCTTTTCTTGGACGTCTATCCGGTAGTTGCACAAGATCTTTAATTTATCCTTTCTGCCGTTTTGTTTTGACATTACCGAAGTTTTTTAAGTGGTCTTGACCTGACATAGAGTCAATATCTATGTCTTAGTCATCGTCTTATTCTTCCTCCTCCATTTCCTCAGACTCCTCCAAAGAATCATAGTTTTCCACTTCCAATTCCTCCAAAGCCCTATCGACCTCATTTTGTTGTTAAGCATCCATTTAGTTATCCTCTTCATTCTCCTCATTCTCCTCATTCTCCTCATTCTCATCATTCTCTTCATTTTATTAATTATCCATTTCGTTGTCGATTTCCAGATCATTGGGGATAATATCCTCTTCCTCTGAAATCTCATCATCTGACTCTTTTTTACTCTAGCTTTTAGCTTGCCGTCCTCCTCTCACCTCATTTACTAACACTTCAGGCTGCCTGTTGCTCCTTTCTCTCTCTTCAAGATTTAACTCTGGGATGCTGAGGGCTTCACCCCTTGGAATATAGGCGCTAAGCTGGGCATAATGCTGTTTTTCGAAATAAAAGCCCACGTTTAAGGTGACTCGGCTTGACATGTATTAGTAATAATAATAATGCGCTTATTTGATTTGTTCACTTTTAAATCAACTAACCACCAACATAAAATTATTCACATGCTGCAACATTATAATGTAAAGTCATCAGTAATTAGTGGACTATCCTTTAAGAATATTTGCTTAAGGATTATTAAAATTTATTCATGAAACATCTAACACAAACAGAACCAATAATTATCGATCAGAATTATTTGGCCGAGGTTTATGCAAAGATTGTATCCAAAATAAATATTTTGGATCAACTACGTCGATAGCACAAAGAAAAACAGGAAGATCATTTCCTTAAAACATTTATGCATGTGGTTGACAAAATGGCAAATTAGATTCGTGTGGCCCAATAGGCCTATCGAAATGCAAACGTTGAAGCAATGAAAGAAGACAGCTATCTGCAGTTGGTTGAACAACTTAATTTCTGCAAACGCTAATGCTTGAAACTTAAAGAACTATTTGAACAGTCCTAAAAATCGCTGAATACAATTCGGGTGATAAAATAAAACACGGAAGCAGAACTGTAGCTGACTAAATGCCATAACTTAAAAAAGATAAAGGAATGCTTGAAGCTGAAAGCTGAAAATAACTCAGTAAAGATCCAAATGATGACTTTAAAAAAAGAATATTAAAAAAGACTATTTAAATAAGGACAGCAGATTTCTTCTGATATTAATGAATTTAAAGAATTAAGCAATCGATATTTGTCGTCAACGGCTGGTGAATTGGGTCATCACAACCTATCCCATAAAATATCGAGCCAGCATTTATCCAGAAACGATAAAATTAATATCTCACAAACTCCCATCAACCATAAATTTAGTAGTCCTGATTATTTGCAACAGCGAAATGCTTTCTCAAATTCGTCTTTTAGAAACAAATGCTTTTATCAACGGAGGAAGATTACTTCAGCTTTACAGGATTATGAACTCCCATTTGATTGATGAAGATGATATGATTTAATGCTCATGAGCTTATCAATGGAATGTTGTTTGAAAATGATTATTGATCTGTTGAGTTTGCAATGCGACTATGGTTAGAAGATGACATGATTTTGGATTGGTCTATAATAATGGAGTTTGCATATTGATATGATATATTTTATTCTTAAAATTTAGAATCGTACCAGCTAAATAGAAAATGAGTCAAAAACCGCAGTTAAAAAAAAAGAAAGTCTCTTCCTCTACCAACCTTGTGTTCAAAATCAGCGAAAAAAGTGATAAAATAAGTCTTAAATTTGCAGTTAACATGCTAGTACCATCCAAGCCAGTAGGTTTGTTTAGTTCTGTCAAATCCAATGATTCCTTAACAAATTACAAATTTGCAGTGGGTACTCCAAAGCCAATAACCACCAAAAAGTCATGCAAATAAAATGCGTATATGACTGCTTTTGTTAGCAATCAGCATTCCTCTCTATCAACTCCCTTCCAATGTGAAGAGTTGGAAGTCAAATCCAAGTGCAGAAACGATTTTAAGTTTCTCTATCAAGTAGGTGCTGGAGGATTCGGTCGGGTCTGGAAGGTTCAGGAGAAAAAGAGTGGGCAAATATTCGCGATGAAAGAAATCTCAAAAGCCAAGTATAGCTTTATTTATCTAGAGTCATACTAAAAAAGAGTGTTGTCTCAGTTATTAACGAAAAGTCAATCCTCTAGCTCATTAATAATCCATTTATCATCAACATGAAATCATCATTCCAGGATAGGGAGTATCTCTATATGGCCATGGAATATCTGAGAGGAGGGGATCTCAGGTACCATCTCTGCTATTACTAGTTTTTTAGCGAAGAACAGACGAGTATTGTTTCACTTATTCAGAATTTATCGCGGCCTGCATCGTTTTAGCACTAGAATATTCCCACTCAAAAGGCATAATACACAGGGATTTAAAACCAGAAAATTTAGTATTCGAAGAAAATGGTTATATAAGGGTAACTGATTTCGGAGTAGCTCGCAAGAAAAAGGAAAATAATTCTGAGGAAACCAGTGGAACGCCAGGATATATGGCTCCTTAAGTTATTTGCAGAATGAACCATTCTTTTGAAGCTGACTTCTTTGCTCTTGGAGTTATCATATATGAGATGATGATGGGAGTAGTACTAATAACTTTATTCAGAGACCCTATAATGGTGATACTAGAAAATAAATTAGGGATAAGATCCTTGCACATCAAGCCAAAATATCATAAAAACAGTTGCCCAAGGGATGGAGTTTTTAATCCATGGATTTTATAAATAGTCTGTTGAAAAGAAATAAATAGTCGAGACTTGGCTATAATGGAATTGACCAACTTAAGAAGCACCAGTGGTTTAGCAATATTAATTGGCGCAAACTAGCCAGAAAGGAGATAATTCCTCCTTTCTTCCCTGGAGTAAGAATTGATTAATTAAGGTTGTGACGGAAAGCTTAGATTATCAAAAATAGATGGAGAGCACTTCTCCAAGTGAAGCTAATTAGGAATCAGAAATGCTACTGAGAACAATGTAAGTTCAAAACTTATTCAAAGACTATAGCTAAGTTAAAAAAATTAAAAAAATAGCAAAATTTTGATGCTTCATTAGAGTTAATATTACCATTATTGTTTATTTCATTACGTATAGTCATCTCAAGGCTACTCATTATCATTGATATCATAGATCTTGACGATGGCTCCTTCTTCAGAATCAAAGCTAACGCAAGGTCTTAGCCTTTTGGCCTGAAATTAGTTGAGGCCAAGTGGCATTTCATAGCGGTTGCTAAAGAAGCGATTTTTCTTAGTGAAAACAATTCTGCATGCAGTGTCAAAAATAATCTATATGTTAATTTTATCATCTTGCCCAAAACCCCAGCCCTGCATTACCTAAAAAGTACCACCATTTATTTGTTGTTGTAATCTTAGTTCTCGGAGTGATAGGACCAACCTTAAGAACTAATTAAATATGATCCCTTACCAAGTTCATTAATTTTTCTAAGCCCAGCAGCTTTCACTATTGAGCTATTGCAAACCCCTATAAAGATAGTAGTTGATGCAAAGAATATAGCCAATCCCTACATTTTAAGAATTTAAAAACCAAATTTTCTCTTCATTTCAGAAATATACTGACTAGCCAAAGCGACTGGCTTGGATGGGACCTATCTCATATAAGTTGCCTCTGTCAAAGTTTTATCAAGAGAGATATTGCCATGCTTATCATGATTGGAAAAGGTGAAGTGCTGCTTGTCATGTCTTCCATGTGTATGCAAATGCGCATGGAATGAATTGAACTAATCCATAAAGTTCTCTCGATACTCCCATTTTTAAGCATCAAGCACGTTGCTCAAATCTGTCAGCAAAGCAGCAAAACTGTTTTCGATTTACTTCATCATTTTGGCTGTAAACTTTTCCATCACATTGATCCATTCATAATTTTTTTGTTATATTTCGTAAATTTTAATTAGTTTTTCGGCTACTCGACTGTTAATAATTACTTTTCTAATGAGATTCTTTTGGCTTTGGAGGCGCTCTATCGATTCAATTTTATATTTTTTTTGCATGTAGGAAATGCTCTATTACAAATGAGCTCTAATTTTGGTCATTTCAACTTTCACTCCTTCTTAAATAGCGTCTAACTGATCTTAAATTGTATCTAGAGCAGATTTTAATTTCTAATCAGACTCAGCTGTTCCATATTCCAAGATATTTCGAATGTTTTTGGTCAAAAAATCTTACTTCGTAATCCAGTCATGTTCCTTGTGCTTATTCAAACAAAAGTTGCAAAGTAAAATATTTTTAGTATCTCTGCATTCAGCATTGAGACAGATAAATTAAATAGGGTGACCAGGATGTATTTAGCAGGGCTAGAAAAATGAATCCTCTTTTGGATTTAAATGTCGAATGAATGGCTGTTCAGTCATTTAAAGTTATTATGGCTCGAGCTTACAGCACATCATTGCGATAAATTGATCGTTAAGTATTATTAATGAAGTCTATAATTAAATTTGAGGCCATTTATTTCATATTTCATTATTTTATTTACGAATAATCAAGAAATATTTTTGTTATATGTTTTGTCTTTTGAAAATAAGATAGATAGCTTAATGATAATTCATATGAATAAATCTTGACAGATAGTGATATCATTTCTTCTCCTTCTTCCCAGTGAATAAAGCCACTAAAGAGATACCCTTCACACCAATCACTTTGAAACGGATACCCGGAATATCTCCCTTAGACTTGCCTTTCTTACCAAAACCAGCCACTAAAACCTCATCATTTTCTGAAAGGTAGTTAAGGCAGCCGTCCCATGGAACAAAGGCAGCTACTTTTTTTCCATTTTTCTTGAGCATGACTCTGACTCCCTTTCTGACTGCAGAGTTGGGCTGTTTGGACTAAACTCCTATCTTTTCGACGACAAGTCCTTTGGCCATGCAACTGCCCATAAAAGGGTTTTTGAATCTGGAGCATAGTAATCTAGCATTATATTCCTTATCATTCCACTTTTGTAGTCTTCGTTTGGTTGCTAATTTTCGACCAGCTCGAATTCCTCTTGGTTTGCCTGAGCCCATGCAAAATAATATTTAATATTTAATTGAATAAATAAATTAATATCACAACATGCTTAATTCTGAAATGCACTAGCACTTCCAATATTATACTCCTAGCAAAACAATTTTTTTGCCCAATCAACCATTATCTCGACACACTTGATTATTCAAACATTTTATATTTCAATCTGAGGCTGCCTATTATCCTCTTAAGCTATTTGGACAATATTTATTAGTTCATTTATATTTTATTTACTGGGACATGAGTGAAGGCATCAAAAGCTCATTACTTCTTCACCAAAATAGGAAAAATTAAGCTGTAACCGTTCTGATACCCTCGACGGAGGTCGAATACAGGCAGGTGGGCAATAAGGAAGATTTTATTGGTCAGTTAAGTGATGAATAGAAAGAGGCGGAATTCAACCACAAACGTGAATAATACGTTAAAATGAAGCTGACTCGCAAGAAGGAGTTGATGCTTCAAAAAAAATAAGAATTTGGCACCTCTTCTTCTTCCGACCGAGACAGTAGTAGTGAAGATGAGATTGAACAGATAAAGCAGCAACGACCAACTTAGAGCAAACGTTCTCGTGGAAAGATTGGAGATAAAATATCAAGCCTTATCGAGTATAATAGCTACGCCGTAGTCATTTAACTAAAAAAAATGAAAATAGATGCCGAGTTTGTTTTCTTAGAGAAAGAATTTTCGGTCAATAACCGCGCAATACCCTATTTTAAAATTACGAAAATATCACTAGGCATTTCATAGGCAAAAATGGGTAGAAAACTAAAAGTAATTTTATCTAATGATGAGGAGTTGGCAATTTATTGCAAAGATGAATTGTAGACCAAAGCAAAAGACAATATTATTTCGATATTTTTACAATTGACCAAACTCAAACTCTAAAGCAAAGGGCTCAAACTGTCTTTAACCTAAAATACATCTAGTGCTGTGTAATTCAGCGATAAATTGAGAGATGGTGCTATCATTTATGATCGGCTCTATAAGAAGTCGCAGATCATAGGAACTTGGTAATAACGATATATAGTACTGAAGTAGGATGGAGTTTACTCCTATCGAACTCTCAAATCAAAAAATACGATGTATATTCCTAGCAAATAGGTAACTTAGATTGCAACGCAATTCGATTTCTATAAAGACACCCTTGTAGTTAAGTTAGTTTACAATTCGGCAAAAACAGACTTTGGGCTGCCAGTGGATCAGAAGCTAATATGGCTTCGCCATTTTTCGAATCTGATCGTTGCATAATGAGTATTTATTAATGCTAATTGTTTTTGAAATATAAAGCCATCAATAGTTGTCTGCCATAAGTTTGCTGATGTAATCCATAAACTCCTCCTTGTTATCTTTCTTGCTGAACTTGATTCTATAAATCTTTTCTATCTTGTTGTCCCAGAAATAACTCATCATTGAGTTGCGCCTTTCCTCCTTCTTGATGATGTCAACGAATTCATCCTTCATTACTTTTACCTCCAGGCACTTCTGATTTATTTTGATGGTAATGTCTGGCTTATTGTATCCACTTTTACTCCAATTGAAGAACATATGCAAAAAGTTATCCACGGTTATAGCCAAGTAACAATTTTCTTCGACTGTTTCTTTGCTTTTGCCCGTGGTGCTGCTTTTAACGTAAAACTATTTGAGCAGAATAACTCTGGAGTCGAAATAGTCATAGTTAAATCTACTTTAACTTATAAGTACTTATTGATGTAATTAGTGAACAGATCCAAACTGATTCCTCCACTGGTCTTAATGTTGTTCTTAAATTTAAAAAGCTCAATGGTCCTTTAGTCAAACATCTCATCAAGTGAATAAAACTATTCAATTTGTTTAATTTATTAATGTTTGCATGTTTGCTCCAATTCGTCACATTACATTTAGAGATTGTACGCCTGCTTTAGTCCTTGAGCGTATATCACTATCGCCTCTCGAATCACTTGGCTTCGCTTTAACTACTACTGAATGGCAGTGTGGTAGTACTATAAGCACGACTAGCCTAGTTTCGTTTGCACTTCAATTTGCTGAAGAGCCTTCCTTAAAAAAGAGAGTTGTGTTCGGTAAAAGTCTTTCTCTAGTTTATTGGTGGTAATAACAGACTGTTCGCTGAAAAGATTGGCAAGTTCATTGGCTTTCTCTTAAGTTTAAGTGTTGTATTTCTTGAGTGATGATTTCAAGCAGGATATTTTTTATCGAATTGTCAGCAATTACTTTTGACTGCTATTCAGGTGATTTTCTGTTAAATCTTTTAAAATATTAGTGCGAACCAAAAGGATGAAGTTGTTAATCTTTTTACAGCGATTGGTGTTCTCATCACAAAGTGAGTTCAGAATGACACTACAGTTAATGTATACGTTTTTGCTGAGAGCGTTATTTTGCAGGGCATAGCGAGTATTAATTACTGGAGAAGATGCGTATTTCTACTACTGCTTAACCTTTTAACGGAAAAATGTTTGGTAGTATTAAAAGTTTTAAAGAGACGACTTAATGCGGATGTCAACTTCATTTTGTAGGAGTTCAATTATTCGTCCATGCAGGGCTAAATTTTAAGCCCTTTTGCGATCCCATTCTTTGAGCATTGCGTAGTTTGCTTTCTTCTTTTAAAAAGCCATTTTGATCAGCATGCGAATTTCATCGATTTATAGTTATTTTTAACTGTTGGTCTTTGGAGGAGGGACGTAGGTTTTATTTAGATTAACTTTTTAAAGTGGTTTGTCTTCTTTAACTGTATCGAATATTTTCATTTTCTTCTTGCTTGCCTTGTAGCTGTTTTTCACTTCTGTTATATCGCTATTTAACTCATTTCTGTAGTCAGCATCACTTGAACTCATCTACTGATTTGTGTCGACTTCGATCTTGACTACTTTTGTTGCATCAATTTCCAATTCCTGCCTTAGCTTAGGACTCACCAATGGATTGTAATTTATAGCTACTCCTTCTAATTATTTTTGCTAGACTAGATGAGAAGGGCTTAATATGAGAGGACTATGGTTAGCAAGCTTATCATCACCTTCTATTATAGGCTATTCATCCTCTAAGGGATCCACAGCATCTGGAAAATTTAAGTGATTTTGATGCTATGGCTATAAATTTGAATGCAATTTGTTATAATTTTAAGTTCCCTAATCCTCTGATGAGTGCCCACCTCTTTCATGTTCTTCATGGTAATAGCTGAATGGATTCTATCCTTCCTCAAACTGTAAATGAACTCCATCCTCTCCTCCTTCGATGTTTTAAAGATCATTTTTAAGCTAGAACTGTTCTTGTGGAGAGTGCATATCTTCTAAATCGCGAAGTTAGTGGTCCATGGCAATCTCGATTTTTCGAGTAATTTTAATTATTATTAATGATTGAATAATATCTGCTTATTCATATTAAAATGATATATAATCATTGATTTGCACTATCATCATCTGCGACCGAGAGGACTCACTCCGTGAATCGACTGGAAATCCATTTCTTTTCCATGACCACCAAATGTCGATCGGTCACCTCTGGTATTTATTTGCATGTTCCTGCGCATCGGGGAACGACTCTACTGAGCCCTCTCTGGAGTTTTTCTCAAGCGGTCAGTAGTACTGTTATTTTTAACAGCACCACCAAATCTTCCTCTGAAGGGAGAAACGTCATTCCTATACTTTCCTTTATCATTTTTAGGAGTTTTGCTAATGTAAGGGTTAGTTGTGACTTGAGCTCTTCCTGGTGTTCGATTTCCTCTTGAAAGTTCAAGATTTCTTTGACTATTATTGGAGTTAAGCATATTACCGACTCCCCTTTGCTGCTGGAAGGTCAATTAATTTAGCATTCCAGTTACCATAGTCAAAATTTCATTAAAATCGAGTCTATCTTCCTATTCAATTTAAAGCATTCCAATAAACAAGCTGGCCACCTCATCTCCGAACTCCTCTTTTATCCTCTGTAGTTTTTAAAGAAGTGGATTAAGTCTGATTTCGAAGGCTTCATAGTCATATATGTTAGAAATGTCTTATCCAAAAATGATTTCGACTAGAATTAGGCCCAAAGCAAACACGTCTGCTTTAGAAATATCATATTTTGGGTTTTGGCGATTTTGAGAAAAAGCAATCATTTGCTGAGGAGAAAAGTAAACTCCCTAAATCACATTTTCTTCAAAAATCTGTTGATAAGTCCAATTAATATCCTTTTATCCAACAACTCCCCACCGGTCACGGTAGGCTATTCTTTGACGCCCAACTCCAATTTATCCCCCCTAATTGGCCATTTCACTGATGCCCTTGATTATTTCAAGCAGCTATATTAGTGATCCAGGGCTTATATCTTCAAGGAGCGTGAAATCAGGAAAAAGAAGTCGATTGGGCATAACCAAATAATGAAGGGACATGGGGTGAGGAGTTTCTTCGTTAATGCTTGATGCAATGTTAAACTCCATGCCCTTGTACTTGACGCATTCTAGTTGTCCATAAATAGGGCACTCTAAATAAGATATAATTTACATTTCCAACCGAGGGTCTCGCGCTGATTAAGATGTTCTTGGACATTTTTGATCTGTATGACTCTTGATCCGTTAAGTCCCATTTGAAATATTATATCTATAACGACTAAATTCTTAACAGCAATTTATGGAAATTGGGATAATTGATATATAATTTATATCATTTAAATGAATTCCTCACAGTTCAGTCATATGACGAACCATGAGTACTGGTACTAAGAAAATTGGCTTTTATTCCTACATCTAATCGTTAAGGATTGCGTCGCTAAATGTAGTGTCCTATGATTTTTTCGATTTCTCACCTTTATCTTGTGCTAGGGTTTTGTTTGAGTCATCAGTTACTTCATCTTCTATTATTTTGATGGAAACAGTTAAGTGCTTATGTTTAGATTTACCTTCTTTTTTGCTTTGCTCTGATGTTTTCGTTGATTTTTTAGGATCCTAACTCATCTTTTTATGGGGCTTATTTGCTACCTCTGGTTTTTTCTGGTTGAGATTGGCATCGTTTTAGGATTGTTTCTTCACAAAGCACACTTTTTTCTTTTATTTTCCATTGCTTCCTTCGATTTTAGTAATGCTTTTTTAACTCCTTAAGCGTTTATTTGTTGAGTTTTAAGGTATGACTCCTACAACATATTTTAAAAGTGTATTACCAGTCTGCTCCTTCTTATGCGGAAAGACCGAAAACACAATATCAGTGATATCCTTGTATAGATAATTGGTGAGTGCTTTTTCTCCTCCAGGGTGTATGGATATAAACTAAGTGAGATCTAGCACTTTCTCTTCATAAAAAAATATATATCGGCCGCGTTGTTTTGCGCTGGCTATCCACTAAGAGACGCTTTTTTTTAATTGGGGCATTAGAAGAACTATAGTATAATCAATAAAAAACCCGAAATAGAATTAAATATTCCATTTCAAAGAAGGATAATGGACAATCTGAACTTGCATGTCTCATCAACACCAATAATCTTTTGAGTGTAAACAATTTTTGCTTCAATAAATTATTTTGATAGCAAAATGTATATAATTTAGGTCATTATTCTTCTATAAATATTTATGAACAATCCTTTCAATCCACGGAATATGGTTAGAGTTTCATCATATAGCAGATGTGGCTTTCAAAAACAATGATATATTTGTTTAACTAATTTACCAAATAATATTCTTTTAAAAAACGTAAACCTTCAAAACAGTTATTCATCATTTATTTGATTTTTTAAACTTTTCAAATCTTTCTGATGCAGTCATCATTTTTTAAAGTTCCTTATTCCGGACCTGCGTCCGCTTTTGATTTTTATACTGTAAAGTTTTAAGTAACGCCGGATTAGTAATTCTCCACTCTTTCATCATCTTTTCCTCCGGAGTTAATTCCTGCTCTTGCTTTTTTTATTTAAATTTCCTTTGACTTTCAAGGAAATTATTCATCATTATTGGATCCTTCTCCTTCTATTTGCCTTACTTGCTCTATGATTTTTTTACTCTATTCATTTCATTCTTTTGTTTTGCATTTAGCATTTAAAACACTTCCGGTCTGATGATGACGTCCTCAAAGTTGACTCCTTCTATATCTAAATTAAATTCATATTTTTATAGTTATCCATTGAAAAAATCTGTATCGACCTCCTCTTCATCTTCACTGGTCTCTTTGCGTTTTTTCCCTAATCCTTTAATTTTTTTATATATTTTCCTTCTAATATATCCTCTCCACACCTTTTGAATCTTGGTTGCCGCTTGATTTTAGTTCATTTTACTCAATAGCATTTTGAATTTTCTCACATTCTTTTTAATTTCAGAAATATTATGCATTTTTAGCAAAAATTAAATATTTTCAGCAATAATGGATTTATTCTTAATAAAATACTTCATTCTCAAATATTTCTTATATTTGTATTTCACTATTAAAGTTCTCATGCGATGATAAAGATTTCGTTTATGAAGTTAAAATTGGTCATAGTGATAGAAAAGAGATGAATTGACTGACAAAATGCTATTTTTCTTGCTGGAATACTGATTGACAAACTGAATAATATGTTTGAGTCTATTAATCTTATGAATTGATTGATAATAGATGTATTCCTTCTATCTGGTAAAGCTGTTTTTATTTGTTTATAGTTGACTGCCAAAGTTAAACTACTGGAGGATGAATTTAATGCTGTTTTCAATATACTTAATGATATTACTATTGGAGTTGAAAAACTCGATGCTATTGTAATAGATATCATAATTTTATTATAGGTATTTCTTGATACCAATGTCCAGGTTTGACTCGTTTATTATTTTAATGTTAGGCATGTATTTGTATATAATGTATTAGTATATCTCACGGATCTTTTCACGTAAATTCAAAAAATATTCATTATTGTTGTATTTTATTATTTACACATTTCGGCTGTAGAGAATCATCTACCAAATTAAGGAAAACCCTTACAGGCGATTTTCATCAACATTTAGTTATTTCAAGTTGGGCAGGTAGAAATCTTTGCAGCACCGACCAACCAATCTATTATTATTGAGATATAATCTTTAAAGGCAAGGCAGAAATAAGAGATTAAGCTTATTGAAATAGTTATTTGATAAATTAAGCTCGTTTAAATACAAATATATTATATTCTCAGTGATCTCCTCTATGCGGTTATTAGAAAGATTTAGTTTTTTTAACAAGATAAGATCCTTCATGTTTTTAATACTTTTAAGTTGATTTCGGCTAAGATTGAGCTCCTCGAGGTTGTACAACTTGAGTTAAGGCAATTAATTTAACTTGTTATTGTTTAGTATTAAAATTCTCAGATATTTGCATTGATTTAAATTGATGTCCTCAATAAAGTTATGCCCTGCATAAACGACTTATAAAGATTTGCAGTTTGTGTTTAATTGTCGGACACCGTTTCGTTCGATATTAAGAAGTCTAAGCCAAGATAAGGATGAAATGACGCTAATATCCTTCAATTTGTTATTTGATAAATTGAGTTGAATGAGCTTTGTACAATTCTCAAGTGGTGTTATTAAAGAAATAGCGTTAAATTGCAACTCTGCATCTTAAATATTAATGAACTTTTAGATGCCTTTTAAACTCGTTATTGATTCAAAAGTAAACTTTAATTATTTGAAATATTATGCTCGTTATATGGAAGCCACCTAACAAAGTAGCTTTTACTTTTTTAACACTTAACTTCCACTCTCATATTCATAATTTACATTTTTTTAACCTTCTTAGAGATATTTAAGAAATTTGGGACTGTAATCTTGGCTAATTCTCTCAATTTATCCAATAAATTTACTGATGTAGGAGATATAATCAAGAAAAATTTGCTATAAATTTTGTTGATGAACATCTCCTTTCCTGACTTATTAATTTACAGGTATCTATTCAAATAATTATATATTTTTAAGTATCTTTTTTGAAACTACTTTTACTTCAGATACTGAGCTAGACTTTAATAGCTTTCTTTTTTTTGATTTCAGTTCCTTTAAGGCAATTTATGGAGCATTTTTTGGCAATATATTAGCTTAGTTGACTATTTGAGGTGTCAGATTAGTGAAGGTATTTCTAATCTTTGTGGAAGACAATTGTATTTTGGCATCATTTTGAACAAATCTTTTAAGTTTCGGCCGTACAAGTCTTTCAGAAAATAAATTGGAGAGAAACTCCATTTAATATTTCATTGATAGTTTATCTTCTTGCTACATTGATAGCTGTTATCTTTAATTATTGGCAGTATCAATCTTCTTTTTAATCGCTTCTTCCTCTTTCTGTATTTGCTGGGTGATGATGGTGTTTCTTTTATAAAAGCTTCTATTGGTGATGTTTGCCTTCTCGACTTGTGATTGTTGCATTACAGACAGATTATACTGTTAATCTGCAAGTTTCAATACGCTTTGGTTATTATGCTGCGCCACTTTAGTTTTAATTTAGTTAATAATCTTTTCGTCAATAACATTTTTCGTTTCATTTTTTGTGATTTGCTGCAATTCACCCATGTCTTTTTCATATTCGGTTATCATATCCTCCTATTGCTGGATGTTTCGTTTTAATTCATCAAGAATCAAATTGTTATCTTTGTTTGTACGAATTGATTTTATCTCTGTCTAGATGCGCACACGCTACTTTTCGCAAAAACTTTGCTATAATTAACTATCAGAGTCCAAACTTATATTTTAAAGGTCTCGGAGAAATTTTTAATGCTCCTCTTTAGTAAATCTTGACATTATGATTATATATGAGTACTGATAAATGAAATCAGGATTATATTTATTGAGGAAAATTAATGGGGTCAAATTATATAAGATCAATTGGATTGAAAGATACAACTTAGAATATGGGAATAAATAGCATATTATCTCTACAAGGCTTCATAGTGCAAAAAAACGCAAAAAGTCAGTGAGTTTATAAAAAATAAACAATTTAATAAATCTTCATAAAGCATTACTTTGATCATTAAGATTATCATTTGTCGATCCTTATCTCATTGACGTGTTGATATTTAATAAACCAACTGATCTTATTTTATGATTGCTTTCCGTCAATAAAGGTGGACATATGATGTGTTTTTCGATGGTATATCCCTTAATTGTATGAAAAATAACCTTTTAATTATAAGTGAGTTGATTGAAATCGATACTGAAATTATTTTTATCTTTTGCAACAAAATAATGAAAAGCCCAACTTTATTAATGCAAAACAAAATCATCATTCCTCCAACAGGAGTAGATCACAGTAAACAATAAAAAACTCCTATCAAATAGCATAGGAAAACAAATGCTAACAGATAAGAAGAATCTGATGTTGATTTTTCGAAAAGTATCAAGAATGCACAAAGTAAGGAAGGCAGTCTAAGAACCACCATTGAATCAACAACAAGAAAATATTAATCAGAGAAGAACTAAAAATTTTAAAGCTTTCTTAGGAGTACAGTGACTTCCTCATTTACCATAAATTCTCCCAAAGATAGTTGCACTGAACCAAAAATGTCGAAGAAAACCTCTTTGCCTGAATGTAATTTTGATTCTAGAAAAATTCATCCAGTTAAACATTAAAATGGAGGTCATGATTCAACGAAAAACATTCAGAATAGTGATGCTAACTACAATAAAATTATGCAAAAAATAGATAAAAAATAAAAATTAATAAATGAGCTTAAAAAATTGTCTGGTGCCATTATTACATAGACAATGAAGACATTTACTTAGCTTTAAAAATTTGATAAAAAAGATTATGATTATCACAAAAAACAGGAAGAACTGTCATCTGGAAGCCTGACCAGTAAACACTTTAAATAAAGTTTGAGGGAAACCTTTGACCAGTTTAATAAATCTCCTCTTGATAATAACAATAAAAGTAAAAACGACAAGTCATTCACTCGAATAAAGGAAAAAATACTACTAAAAGAATGCGCGGAAAAATAAGAAAAGGTTCCATTTAAAAAATAAGATGAGGCAATTAAAAAATGTATTCAAACCCACTTTAACGCCAAAATCGAAAAGCTTGAAACAAAGTAAACAACAGAAGTCAAAATTGAGAGTGAGAAAAAATTGAGTAAAAAACCACCTGGACTAAAAAATTCTCATGACCATGAGCAATACAAGTCATGCCATGATTAAGTACTCACAAAAAGTGATCATATATCTTCAAAACTTATCACTGAGGCTAAATCCAATAATGCGAATCAAAAGAGCAAAGACAATGGGTCCCCTGAACTCAAAAATATCAAGCAAATGCATTTTATAAAGGATTTTTAGGTGCAAAGATCTTTAGGATAGGGAAAATTTGGAGTCGTATACCAAGTGATTCATAAAGCAACAAAAACAATCTATGCGCTGAAAAAAATGAGTAAATAAGTCATCAAAGAAAACTGTTTAGTTGATCAATTTATTCAAGAAATCAAAATTCAAAGTTATTGTGATCACGAAAACATTCTGCAGCTCTATGGTTTCTTTCATGATTAAGAGTATTTCTATCTGATTTTGGAGTATATGGAAGAGGGCACTCTGTTCAGCCAACTTAAAAAGAGTAAGAGTAAAAATTTAGGCTAGCTTGAAGCTGCAGTAAAATTGAAACATCTTGCTGAGGGAGTTAAGTATTTACACGCACAAGGAATTGCTCATAGAGATATTAAACCTGAAAATATTGTTATGTCCAACGGGGTAGGTAAACTTTGTGATTTCGGATGGGCTGCCATCTGTACGGAAAGAAGGAAGACATACTGTGGGACGTTTGATTATGTCGCTCCTTAAATTCTCTAAGGAGAAGAATATGATATGTCTGTAGATTTGTGGTGTCTTGGAGTATTGGCCTACGAATTACTGGTGGGAAAAGCGCCGTTCTACCACGTGAGTCGAAAATAAACGATGAAAAGGATTATAAATGTAATTATTTTTGTATTTAGGTTGAATCAACAGCCCTTGAGTTTCCTTCTCATCTTTCAAAGACTTCTATAACTTTCATTGAGCGACTGATAAAAAGGAACCCTCAATAAAGAATGACGGCCTAAGACATTCTAAAGCACCCATTTCTCCTTCAAATAAAATAAAAATCTATTTGAATCAATCACTTCCGGTGAATTTGATTTTTAATGCAGTAAAAAATTAATTTTTAAAAGGTATCCATGCCAATTAGATATTTTTTATTTTTGAAAACATATCTACATAATTTATATTTTATTTTTTCAAGATATCTTCGCACAAATGTCATAAGAAGAATAAACCCTTAAGTGGGGAGACATCATTCGAATTCACGGGGTCAGCACTAATCAGGATAAAGAAACTAAAGGTTTGATCATTTCCAAAGGGTACTCATCATCTTATTCAAGATTTACAGACCCCAATGTTTATTATCAGACTTATCTCGAATATAGTGATGTTAATTTCTATCGGGAGTCGCTCTTCCAGATCCTCCCCAAAAGCAACTTTGATCTTCATGATCAACTCCAATCTGAGGAGAATCTTCAGTATTTGCCTCTAAATATCTAGACCACAACAGTATGATGCCCTCAAAGAGAGAGCCAGATAGTAAATCAATCAGCTAAAGAATACTCTCGAGAGCAAATTTAATGATAAAGAGCATCCAGAACAGGTCTATGTCACTTATGGATCAGAAGTAGTCTTCAAACATATTTAATCAGGATAATATCTTTGCGGAGTCTTAAAGGCTGCAGATATTGGAGAAGGAGCCTTTAAATTATAGTTGGCTAAGGATTTATCAAGTTATTTAATTTTCAAAATTATTTCTCATCGGTCATATGAGAATGAGGGAAACAAAATCTATTATAATGACTGCCTCAGAATTCATCATATAAAATCAGATTGCTATATGAATTTTCCAGATACTGAGACCTCTATCATCTTTGATAGTCCGTATGAAGTAGCCACTTTTCAGGAAGGTGATGAAGGCTATGAATATGCGAATTGCAGACCCTCAATAAAAAAGCCTAAAAGTAGGAGAATAAATGTCATTAATGAAAATAAGAGTAAATGTCTTTGGAAATTTATCCAGCACTGCCGATACTAGGATTCACAAAAAAAAGAGAAGATAAAATCTCACGACATTGTTTATTTTCAGCACACCAAAAATAAAGGTTTGATTGCTTCAACTTTGGCCCAAAATAAATATTACTTAAAGGAACTTAAGAATTCTGATTAGTAAAGCGTAAGTTATGAATGCTTTTGGGAATTGATACCTAAAGAAGGCAACGAATTCGGACCATAAAGATGTAATTCTTTCAATGCGAGAAATATTGTAACAGGTCAAATCTTGACTTTCTAAGAATTTTAAGTTGAGATATTATCCAAGTAACAAATTGAAAACGGAGGCTTTAAGAGCTAAGGGTTGGTAAATTTGATTTGTGGAGTATCTGAAGACACAAATAAACTTCTTGAAAGAGGAGAAATGATTTCCAGCAATGAAAATGTCAATGAGGTAGTCAAATATTTTGACTCAAACATTAAGAAAATTGACTTTAAGGCAGTTTAACAACTTTCCGAAGATAGTTTTATTATCGTCAGAGTTTCCGAGTAAACCATTCGGGATGTCGCATACGTCCTTTCTTCTCAATAAGCCTTCGTTAAAGTAGTGGAAATTCTATCAACAGAACTCAAGAAAAAGAAAAATGATCCATCCATCGATTGGAAAACCATGTTCATGTCTCTCAACTAAGATTTACTTGTTTCCTTCATCTCAGTTTTAAAGCTACTCACAGGCAAGATATATGGAACTTAATATCAAGAAATTTAATCGTCAGGAAATAGCCCAATTCTACAAGTCCAGAAGATTCTTGTCTAAACTGGTATTGCTCAGTTACTCATTGAGGTGATTTATACTCTATACGAGCCCTTCAAATAGATAAACAGCAATAATGATATCACTTAAGATCGCGCTATTAGGCTAAAAATAGCATAAATTTTCTAGCTTTCCTATATATTAGTGTAGAAAATCGTAAAGGATTGCCTCTAAAACAAAATTTACTTTTCCAGATGGATATAGTTATTTTTGTAACACTCCAACAACATCAACAAATCTTTTATTCAATAATGTTTGGTGAATATTTTGCAAAACAATCCTGTCTCCATCAAGGCCATGATCACCAATAAAATTATCAATGATTTAATTAATTGCTTCTTCTAGGAAGCTAATCAGCATAAATCGCAAAAGGAAGGGTAGCTGACTACAAAACATTTGAGACTGTTCTCTACATTTATAAAAGGAGATGATGTTATCTTCAAATAAAATCAAAGGACCATTCTGGATTCGTTTTTCAACACCTAAAAAAACGAGTATGGATTCAAATTTAAAGTAGAGTATAGAATTTCTGATCTGGATTAAAATATTGATGATGGCAGATAAAAAGATAGAAATAAAGTTGTCAAAGTTATCTTTGGAAAGGGAGAACCTTACACCTTGCCTTAGTTCTTTTAAAAATAACCCACAATATTTAATTATTTACTCAGCTATATTAATCTCTTGGCAGATGTATGCATGGACCGCAATAACGAAGCCATTTAATATGTTGAGAATAATCTTCCCTTAGCCGTGGTTTCAACTGTCCTCATCGACACTGATATTCTAAAATTAAGCAAATAGAAGGAAGGATAATAGTTGAGAGAAGGAAAAAATACAATAAGTCCTTACAAAATTCATGAGCCTTTCATTCGGATTGGGCATCACGCTTATGTTAATAATTTTAAATTTTCACCAATACGTAGAATCAGAAAGATTGTTAAGTGGTATAAGTTTGATGATGAGAGATAAATAACTGCGGAAGATATCACCACGACTAAGAGAGTATATGAGGGTGAAAAAGAAGAGGAAGAGAAGAATTACCTTAAAGATTTATTACGATACATCAAAAACTTTTTGGAAAACTGCAGTAAATAAACCAATGATCTGCAAATTCTGCACACAGTTTTGAACTTCTTAAAAGAGACCATTTTACTGGGACTTTGGGAAAGTATAGATGAGTTCAGGCAAATTATTCCTCTGTTAATTAAAAATATCACCAAAATAGACAGCAATCTATTCTTTTAAGGCTACACTTAAGCTATGAAAAATAGGTACCCCGGATAAAAATGGATTAATTTCAATAAATAAAAACTGAAAATGAATCGCCCATAGATCGCTCTTATCATAGAATGCAAGATAAAAGCCACATAAATATTCAAGTACATCAATGAAATGGAAATTGACATACGATTGCGATATTTGATGAACTTTTTCCAAGGAATTTATGCTGCTACTTAAAATTTTGAAAATTATAGTCAAAGCATTGAAGATGAAGTTAATGTTAATGGTGAAGGAATTGAGCCAGAAGAGATCGAATTGGTAGTTAATAGAAATGATATTGCCAAAAAATAGTTTTATAAAATATTTGGCACTAATATTCTTGGGGAAATCACTAAAATCAGCGAAGATCAAGACATGATGTTGAGAGAAAATATCTGGTATAATAAAATCAGAACCATGATTCCTTTAGAGTATGAACCTACTGAAGAACCTGATAAAGACAGAGACCTTTTTAAGCATTCTAATGACTATCCATTGAGCTCTATTGTCTTGAGTCTTTTTGAACTGACCGGGTATTTTAATAAAAATCTTCTGAACAGTTCTTTGAACATGCTTCGAGCCATGTTCTAACAAAGAAATGACCTCATTGACAGCTTTAAAAATTTGCTAATTGATGGTAAGGGGAATTTGAATGAAGTATATTCAAATCTGAAGTTTATGAGAAATAAATTTGCGATGCTGAAAAATGATACTATTATAAAATTTGATGGAAATGCTAGCAAATCTTTTTCTTATTCTATTTTCAAATCTTATGATCATCTTGGTAGATAAGAGGATAAGAGATCAGGCATTATTCAGGATTTGTTCTTCCTTGCAAGGACACTCAAAGATGGTGTTAGCTTAAAAAATATTGAATCTTTGATGTATGTCTAGAAATAAGTTTTTGATAAGGAAATGGTCTATCATTTTTACAATTAAAAATAAAAAAATAACGGTCTTTTTCAAGAACTTAACATGGCCGAAGGCATTTATGATCCCTTGATTGAATACATTAAGATCATTGGAAATCAAGAGCTTCCCTAAATTCATAGATGGCTTCTTTTTTCCATCTACCAGTACCTTACATTGCTTTGCTTTAACAACATGAAAGCTAAACACTTTTTCATGAAATATATTCCCGATATCATGCCACATCTTAATAAGAGAGTAGGAGCTGCCTCCTTCTTGTATGAAGTTTGCATCAATAATAAAATTTTGGTGAATAGCGAAGAAGTAGTCAATAGCATCATTGAAGGAGCATTAAATAGCTGTGTTGAATTGGAGCAACAGGAAATTTTATATGGCATTGTTTCAAGTGTAATTAATCAGATCAGTCAAGACATTACAATAAATAACAATTACTAGAAAAGCCGCATTCTTTATAGTCTCAGAGGAGTTCTTATCTTCAATGACGAGGGACACAAAAGAAATCAGCAAATATTAATGAATAAACTACAGGATAACAAATATAGAAGACTTGTTTTCAAAGGATAGCTTAAATACGTGGCAAAAAAAGAATAATTTAATCTCCCTCCTGCAGAAACATATGCAACAACTCACTTTGAATTGTTCAGTGCTTTGGTTTAATCATAAAATCTTATCAACATTGGGAAACTCGAAAATCTTCACCCCTATACCTACTGTCTTGAAAGATTAAGTGAAACCAACAGATGGCAGATACGCAGAGCTTTGCGTTCCTATGTAAACAGACTGTATTATGTTCATAAAGATCGAGATATTTTTTTGTTTGAATAATTCATCAGAAAGGAGTTTACTATTATCAACAAAGAATTATTGGATTTGATCGAACTTCACAGAAGTAAAATGTTGACATAAGACCTAAAAGTAAAAAATGGCATCAGATTTGTTTATGCGCAATCATAGATAATCCTTCTGATCATTGAAATTCTAATTACTTTGCATGAAATGTTCCTAAAGCCCTTATTTATAAAACTGTTGCAAAGAGAGTTAGGAAAATAATAAAAACTGCAGGACGATAAATAAAAAAAATTACATCAAATGTTAATTAAATTGCTTAAGAATCTCGGATGTATCGATAAGCTTTATCATAATACCAAGACCATCGTGTCTTTCGTGAGGGAAATAAAAAAGCTGATGGAAATTGTACTGATGAGATTCCATGTGAGATTTTTATAGAAAAAATCAGAGCCTGATGCATAAAAGGAGCAGAAATAAGAGTAAAACAAAGAATCTAACGAATAACAAAAGTAGTCCTAGCCATCAAAAAATACATATCAGTATGATAACTCAAGAACCTTCTTTAGAAATTTGGTTGAAATGATGAAATTTTTGAGACAGCATTAAACTCATTAGAAGCTAAAGGAAGAATTTTTAAAAAGAAAGAACCTTATGGATGTTTCTGAAAATGATTTAAAAAAGAAATATATCGATGCTATCTTTGCTGTCCCAAGTTAAAATTTAAAACCTGTCAACAGTGTTAGGATTAAAGAACAGGAGTAATTCCACTATAAGCCGCATTTGCAGACAGCTAACTCTAAAATATTTAAGGTACTGGCCAAGCCTGAACTATAAGAAAACGAATAAAACATGGAGCTGAACAATAGACTTAATAACGTAAAGGAGTTGCTGCTTGACTCTCCAGCCTTTAAAAAATTAAAGCAAGATGAATTCTATAAATTAGTTCGATTATTTACCAAAATTGATGAAAATGCTGCATAATTCTATAGAAACGATTGGGAAGCTATGAAGGAATAGCCTAAATCAGTCTTCTCAAAAAAATAAATCATCACCAATTGTTTCTCCTTGGTCATCAATTTCCCTGAAAAGATAACTGATAGCTAAAAGATATTTATCATTAAATTAGTGAGATGTTATATTACTGAGGCAGTTGAAGAAAAACAAAATCATAAGCTTTCAGTCGATAAATGGAGTCCTGACTATTATACTGATGAGAAGAGTGGAGCAGACATCTATGATTAGGAGAGAACGTAACTTGTGAAGAGACAGCATTAAATTTAGGAATGCGGAGGATCCAAACTACTCCTTTCTATCTTTAAAGAAAATTTAAATCAAAAAACAGAATTATTGAATTAAACTTTGCTTTTGGGAATTGCTTATCTCTTTAATGGAAATACTTATTGCCAGAATTCTATTTTAGCTGAACTTAAAAGTGACCCGACCAATGCTACTCTCTTCAGTTTAAGAAATCTCATCAAAAATATTGGAAACTTTTTGATTGAAGTCAGAAAATTTAAGGAAAATGAAAAGAAAAGAGTTTTCTCCTATAAGATAGTTGATTCCTATGATCATTTCGATCGTAAATAAAACATTTTAGTTAAAATGTTCGGTCACAAAACTGACAAGTTTGAAATTCAAACTGAACTCAACTATGAGCTCGCCCTTTGCCGAACTTTTCGTTTCCTACAGCTTTTCTGTTAAAACAATAACATTGAGATGAAAAAATTCATAATGTAACAAACAAATGACGATGGAAGTATGAAAATAGCCTCAATCAATTTCATTTCAGAAGGTTGCCAGCTCTTACGACAGTTCTTTAAGATTATGAGCAGCAAAATTGTGACCATTCCTCCAAGTCTTCTCGATTTTATTAATGAAATTACTCAAATTCCCTGTCTAAGTTGTCAAAAGTCTCTTATGAAATCAACTTTCTTTGAAGATATGTCCTATATGGCAGGATTTTTCTAATCGAAGGAGAACATTTAACAGCGTAAGTTCAGCTTTTTCATTGAAACCAACCCTAAATAAGGTTAAAGCGTCCCATAAGATGATCCACTTTGCACTTTAATGGAAATATTTGAAAAAGGAGTGGGCTTAGCCTTGAGTAATTTCGAAGGAAATGACGAGTAAATATATACATAATTTTTAAATAAGTGCCAGCCAAGATTTTTATGGATTGTAATTCGCCAGAATATGATTAAACTTTTAAGGCCTAAAGCTGAAAAATTTGGAGTAAATCGATAACAAGTAGAGGCTTAAATTGAAAAACAATATAATGAAGCAACTGAATTTAAAGAAGAAAATAGACTCATTTATCAGCAATACCGCGAATTCTTGGTTGAATACGCTTTCATTAGGAAAATATTCGATCATTTTAATAAAAAATAAATCTAAAAATTCATTGAATAGGAGAAAGCTCATGGTAAGGTATTTTGCGGTTAAATCTGTTCTATTCTGAATGTTCTCAGTCTCCTCAAAAAAATTGATGATTATGCCGAACAAAGAGCAAAGCAAGCTTTGAGTAACCCTGAAGTGGTTGATATGATTGAAAACAATAAGGCTCTCAAGGCAAAAAATTTTAGAAAATAATTGTGGAAAGTTGCGAAAGAGGATCAGTATCCTCATATTATTTAGTTAACCAGCATCTTTGAAGAGCTGATTCTTTCTATTTAAATTTCATCAGATAATGGAATCTGTCAGGGATTTCAAAACATTTATTTCCCTAATCACCCAGTCTTCTCTTACTTGGCAGGTGATACTCGAGACACAATTATGTTCGATGTTGGTCGTGAGAATCGTCGAGATAAAGTGAACACATTATTCGATCACTATGATGAGCTAAAAGAATAGATTGAATGGAATTATGATCTTAAATACTATACCTTAAACATTGGATCTGTTCAATTCCCACTTTCAATCACATCTGGATCTATTGACTAGGTCAGAAAGACAGCTCGGTACATTTCCTATGCCATATGTGCCCTAATGCTAATGCTTATTCTAGTGGATCACGATACTTTGTAGCAAGCCTCTTACTTTACTTTCTTCTATTCTAATGAAAAATTGTTTATGAGAGTCCTTTGCTTGATTCAGCTTCTGCTGACGGTAACATTTTTAGTATTGTGGATAAGGATGCGGCTCAAATTGTGCCTATCAAAATTAGCCAAACAATCAGAGGAATAAGAGCAATAGTTAGCCTCAGGAGGGGGTGAGTAAGAGGAATAGATTATAGAAGATTCATCAGAGCCAACTCCTCCAAATACACTTCTATAAAAAATATTCCGCTATGCTATAAAAATTTCAAGTTTCTTCTTCATAATAATTGATAAAATAAAAAAATTCTTTAGTTCATTCCAGCTCGTCTACGATTTTATAAAGTAAAAACCAGGATTTAGTCATCTAGGTCGGCTTCTCTACTTTGTATTTAATCCCATCTTTGAAGCTCTAAAAACTGTCCTTGTGAGTTTATACGCTTTGAATACGTTTTAGTCTGGTTTTTTATCAATAGTAATCTTTGTTTTTGCCTCAATCATGGGTAATTTTGTTGGAGTGGAGTGGTACGTAATTCATTTATTTGACTATTTTGTAGGCATTTCTCTTCTAACAAACGTCTTCAAAGCTGTAATCAACAACATTGGAGAATTATCACTTCTTTCACTTTTTGCTGGATGCTTTATCATTGTATTTAACGTCATTTCTCTCAATACATATACTCCTGTAATTTATGAGGATGATTTACCCGCTGAAGCCTGTGAGGAAGTCTTTGGATGCGTTCTCGATGTGTATACAAGTGGAGCAATTGGAGACGACATGGATCAAATCTATGCTGGGAGATTCATCTTCGATACAGTCTATGTCATCTTCATGGAAATCCTATTTTCCAATTTAGTTTCAGGTATCATGATTGATGGTTTTGGATAATTAAAATAATCTGATGCGGAACGTGACTAGGATAAAAAAAGCAAATGCTATATTTGTGCAATGTAAAAGTCAGATGTATATTATTATATATTTAGATGGAAAAAATGGGCACAACTTTCAAGAAGCATTGTGATAAACATTGGCTTTGGAATTATCTATTTTACAGATACGTGATAAAGATGAAGGATCCATCAGATTTTACCGGCTTGGAGTACACAATTTCAACTCAAATGGATGAACAGAAAGTTGATTGGTTCCCTGATAATGGTTCTAAAGAATAAAGTGGTGAAATTGAGACTTTGATGAGTTCCATTAAGGAAAAAATGGGTGTAATGAATGAAGATATCAATAAATTTATTGATAAAAGTGGGTAAGAAGTATCCATTTGTCACAGAGCAGTTCAAAACGCCATCGTCAAAAAAAAAGAAAATTAAGCACCTGCTGCCTAAAATTGATTAAGATCATTTGAAATAATTATAATTTATCAATTATCCCAATCAATAATCCTGAAGATTCTCATAGTATTCTATTGAAAATACACTTTAACAAGTTTCCCCTTAATATCAAGAGCTGATTTGCTTATAATATAACTTTATTAGTTTATGTCCATTTATTCAGGCTTTGCCACAAGATTTCAAGAAGAAGCCTACGATCAATGTATTGATTCTCTGCTCTATGTCCTGCAAAAGCGCATAATTAAATTTTATCAAAACGAGCAGGCTGATTAGTAAAAATTTATAGGGCTTGTAATGAAACTTCATCAGCAAATGAGAACCATGGAGAAAAATAAATATTTAGATCCCAAGAGTTCACAGCCAGTAAATGAACTTGTCAAGTTTATTCAGACTTATTAGGATAACATCGGGAATAATATACACCGAGAGCCTTCGGGACAGAAAGCGGTAGAACAACTACCCTCAATTTAGTCTAAGGCTCCAACTCCTTAAATCTCTCACTAGAAAAAAAAGGGTAGTATGTTTTGGGTAGAAAAACCAATACGTGAAGATAATAGTAAAATTTCCGTTGATCAGGATGCGCAGACAATGGGAACTATCAACTTTCAAAAAAGAGAAATCAGCACATAAAAATAAAAACCATAATTTAGAAAAACAAGCTTCAATGATGGAGGAATCAAAGGTCTGAAGCCGAGAAATCCTGCGAAATTTAACTTAAAAGATTACAAAATATAACAAAATGAAACAATTGACTTGAAACCTCTAAAGAAGAGATCAACAAGTAATTATATTCCAGAATATCAAAACACGAAAAGATCATTCTATCTCAATAGCAACGTTAGTGAGCATGAGAGTAATGTAACTCGTAAGCATAAAGTGAGATCAAACTCAAAAGGAATTCTTAATCAAGGCGACCATTTATCCAAATAAACCCACAATGAAGTTTCAGACATAATTAAAGACTACATTATCAAAGTCAAAAAAAATTATCTTCGAGGTCATTCTTATAAAGATGAAAAATAGGCTTAAATAAGATTGCATGACTTTTGATATTAATATAATAATAACAATTAAGTCATTATTTTTTTAAATTGGTAAACCGCATAGTAATTGTCTTTTTGAACTTGAGCCTCAATTTTTTTTTTAACTCCGGTATGCTACCTTTCGATCATATAAAAATAATACAAAGATATGAGTTTTTCTTAAAATAATTTAAAAGCAGTCACTTTGATAGAACTAATGAATGGTATTACCTAATGAATATCTTTCAATTTTCGAATATTTTCAAGCTGATAATTCAAATATTAGTATCAAAAATGTAAAGGGAAAAATAGATGATCACTTAGTTCAAAGCTAAATTTAATTTCTAAAATTTCGTTCAATGACAGCATGATCTTTTTCCTCTCCAAAAGTGATAAACGAACTATTTTTAGTTGCGTGCTTGAAATTTGAAATTGTTCTATTGCAGTCCACTAACTCTGTCCAAAAATTGAGGTCACCATTTACACTTGAAAATTCCATACTGTGTAAGATAAGGTTTACATTTTACTAAGATAGTATGAAAGGTCATCGCGGCAGATTTGCCACTCAGATGTGCTTTTTGAATGATGGGTCAGCTCTTCAGGCTCACCTTGCAAATCTCCACTTTGAGGTGAAAATTAATTGCAGTCATTGGTAATTTCTGATTCCTTGGTCTTCAGGAAGAATTTTTGAGCATGTGAACGAATCTGGGAACCACTTCTGTTTGGGAGCAGTTGCTAAATTTTTTTCCAGTTTTTTCCATAGACGCGTAAGCCTAAGTTATAGATCATGTATACCTTAAAGAAACTTCAAATGTTCCTCTTTGGTCCAACGTCCGCTACTTTTACAGTGTTTGCTTTAAAAATCCTACATTTTTGAATCTTAAAGAAGATTTTAAATTAATTATATTCAAATTAAAACAATTCTAAATTAAGGATTACATATCATATACTCCTGCTCATAAAATAATACACTTGCTAAATAAATTTTATATAGGGTATTCAATTAATTGATTTAAAGTTGTTGTGTGTTTGTAAGGATGACAATTTGAAACTAATATAAATCTATTGAAGTCTCACATTTTGCTCTAAGTCTGTTATTTTGAGCAGAATGAAATGATATAGAATAATGATTTATAATAAACTATATTAGCATATTTAATTTTCAAAGATTTGGGGTTGGGGTT